>WNFB01002120.1_pt1 | contig 17207 bp, 20 predicted proteins | sample 5400501 | NCBI WGS metagenome assembly WNFB01 (sample SAMN13153341, study PRJNA577476) | soil metagenome | isolation source: 200 cm saprolite under Douglas fir tree site 2 hole 1 | place: USA:California | collected 2015-04-18 | reverse complement strand
ACACCAGCGCCAACTCGCCCTTGCCCGGCCGGATCACCGCGGACGACGTGGGCCATACCGCCGCATTCCTGCTGAGCCCGCTCGCCGCCGGGATCACCGGCAGCGTGGTGTACGTGGACCGCGGCTACCACGCGATGGGAATGGCGGTGGCGCCGCCCGCCCCGGCCCCGTGACCCCAGCAATGCCAGTCCATGGATGATCTGCTGAGCCGGGCCGACGCCCCGGCGTGGCGGCTCACGCTCAACCGGCCCACCCGGCGCAACGCGCTCACGCCGGGGCTGGCGCAGGGTGTCGCCGCCGAGATCGAGCGAGTGAGCGCGGACGGGTCCGCCCGCGTGATCGTGCTCGAGGGCGCCGGCGGTCACTTCTGCGCTGGTCTCGACCTCCGCTGGCTCGAGACCCTCGGCGCGACTCCCGCGCGCGACGACATCCGGCGGGGGCTCCAACAGTTCCAGTCGGCCATCCTGGCGATCGTGCGGGCGCCGCTCCCGGTGGTGGCGGCGGTCCGGGGAACCGCGGCGGGTTTCGGCGTGGACCTCGCCGTCGCGTGCGACATGCGCCTGGCCGGTGCCAGCGCCAACTTCACCTCCGCGTTCTCCCGCATGGGCCTCGTGCCCGACGGCGGATCCACCTACGGGCTGCCGCGCCTCATCGGCGACGGAGCCGCGCTCCGTTTCCTGCTCGTCAGCGAGACCGTGAACGCCCAAGCCGCGCTCCGCTGGGGGCTGGTGGACGAGGTGGTAGACGACGCGGCGCTGGAGGTCAGGATCTCCGCGCTTGCCGAAGCCCTTGCCGCCAACGCGGCCGGCAGCATCACCTCCATCAAGCGGCTCTGCCGGGCCGAGGAGCAGGCGGGCCTGGCCCGCGCACTCGACGCCGAAGCTGAGGCCCAGATCGAGGCCTTCTTGAGCCCCGAGTTCCAGCGCCGCCTCTCCCTTTTCCTTGCCCGGAGCGCCCGGGACCAGGGGGCCCGGTGAGCGAGCGGCCCGTGTTCGTCCCCGATCTGCTCGCCGGCAAGGTGGCGCTCGTGACCGGAGGCGGCACGGGCATCGGCTACGGGATCGCGACCTGTCTCGCGCAGGCTGGAGCGAACGTGGCGATCGCGAGTCGGAAGCCGGAGCACCTGGAGCCCGCCGTCGCGCGGCTCCGGCAGCTGGGTCCCCGCGCCATGGCCGTCGCCGCCAACGTACGCGAGCCCGAATCGGTCGCGAGGATGGTCGAGCAGGTGACCAGCGAGCTGGGCCGGCTCGATATTCTGGTCAACAACGCCGCCGGCAACTTCTACGCGCCCTCCGCCACGCTCTCGCCCAACGCGTGGCGCTCCGTCGTCGAGACCGACCTCCACGGCACGTTCTACTGCTGCCAGGCTGCCTACCCCGCGCTCAAGGCGGCGGGCGGCGGGCGGATTATCTCGATCTCGATGACGCTCCACTACCGCGGCTGGCCCCTGATGGCGCACGCGACCGCGGCCAAGGCCGGCGTGGACGCGCTCACCCGGACCCTGGCGCTCGAGTGGGCACCGGACCGGATCACGGTGAACGCCGTGGCTCCCGGTCCGATCCCGACCGAAGGCGTGAAAAAGGCGTTCACACCCCCGGACGCCGACACGCCTGATCTCTTCAAGATGGAGGCCTACGCTCAGTCGATCCCTGCGGGACGGTGGGGGACGCCGGAGGACATCGGGCAGGCGGTGACTTTCCTCGCGAGCCCGGCCGGCGAGTGGATCACGGGCGCCATCTTCGTGGTGGACGGGGGGCACTGGCTCGTTCCCGCGGACCGCAGGCCGTGACCGGGCCGGGTACCGGCGGCACGGCCACGGATCGGCTGTTCTTTCTGCTGGGGTCGCTGTCGGCGCTCGTGAGCGTCGCCGCTGGGGCCTTTGGGGCGCACGCCCTCCGCGCCCGGCTGGCGCCCGACCTCCTCGCGGTGTTCGAGACGGCGGCACGGTACCAGATGTACCACGCGCTCGCGCTGCTCGCGGTCGCCTGGGCCGTGGGCCGCTGGCCCGGTCCCCTGGTGGCCTGGGCCGGCTGGCTCTTCGTCGCGGGGACCCTGCTCTTCTCGGGCAGCCTGTACGCCCTCGCCCTGAGCGGCGTCCGCTGGCTCGGCGCTATCACGCCGCTGGGCGGCGTCTGCTTCCTCGCCGGCTGGCTCTGCCTGGCCCTCGCTGCCCGGCGCTGACCTCCCGGCGGCTGCCCAGTCCCAGCGCCGCCTGACGCTAGCCCTCTTCCTTTGCCCAGAAAAAGAAGACCACGCCGATCGCGAGAAACATGTAGAGGTTGCCGGGGATCCACATGAGGAGGCCGCCCACCTTCTGATCGTCCAACGGCGACAGTCCCCAGGTCCGGGGGGCTTCCGCGTACCATCCGTAGAGCACCGAGTCGGCCAGCGTGATGATCGCGGCCACCAGCTGCATCGGGATGCTCACGAGAAAGAGGTAGAGCATCCTGGGGCCCAGCGGGAGCGGCGGCACCTCGGGGACCGGGCTCATGACCGGCCACCACATGATCACGGCCGCGACCATGAAGAGGATGTGGGTGACGACGTGGACGTCGTGGTCCCGCATCATCAGGTCGTAGGCCCCGGTCGTGTGCCACACGGCGAGGGTGATCGTGAAGACGAGACCGGCCGTGACCGGGTGGGTGAGGAAGCGGGCGACGGCGCGGATGGCGGGACGACGCACCAGCGGGCTCAGGAGCCAGCCCGGCGTCCCCGCGATGAGCAGGGGCGGCAGCACCAGCGTGAGCAGGAGGTGCTGCGCCATGTGGACCCAGAACAGATAGTAGTCGCTCAGGTCGTGGATCGGCCCGTTGAGCGACACCAGCAGCACCGCGAGGCCCGCCATGAAGCAGGCGACCTTCCACGCCGGAGCCGGCGGACCCAGCCGGTAGCGCCGGCGGAGCGGGCCGATTCCCCAAACGTACAAGGCACCGAGAAGCCCGGTGCCTATCAGTACGCTTGGATGGACCGACCAGGTCGGCTCGAACGGAACTGTGGGTCTCGGCCGCGTGTCGAGCAGGAGCGGCACGAGCCCGCCGAGCATCAACCGCCTGACTGGGCGAACGCCATGTGGTAGGCCAGGAGCGCGGCGAGGGCCAGGACGACGATTGCGGCGATGATGAGCGGGAAGACGAACACCCCGGCGAACAGCCGACTGTCCTGCTTCAGGTGCATGTAGAACATCGCCACCAGCGCGAACTTCGCGAACGAGAGCGTGAGCAAGGCCGGCACGAATACCATGCGCAGGTCGCCCAGTGCGCCGGCGTGCTCACCGAAGGTGATTTCGTAGAGCGCCACCTCGAGCGCGGTGAGGATGAACAGGACCAGGCCGACCTTGGTGTACGTCCCCGGGGTCGGGTGGCCGTGCTCGTGCTCGTCGGCGGCGGTTGCGTGTGCAGTCATGCCGTGCGCCTCACTGCATCAGGTAAACGACGGGGAAGATGATGATCCACACCACGTCCACGAAATGCCAGTAGAGCGCGGCCATCTCGAGATTGATCGCGTTCTCCGGCGGCAGCTGCTTGCGGAGCGCCAGCACGAACATCGTGATCAGCCAGATGACGCCGATCGTCACGTGAGTGCCGTGAAAGCCGGTCAGCGTGAAGAAGCTCGCCCCGAACAGGTTCTTCTGCAGCGTCAGGCCCTTGTGCACGAAGTGGGTGAACTCGTACACCTGCATCCCGACGAAGAAGAGCCCGCACATGATCGTCGCGCCCAGCCAGCCCAGGAGCATCTTGCGGTTGCCCTTCTGGGCGCCGTAGAGCGCGAGCACGACGAACAGCGAGCTGAACAGGAGCAGGGCGGTACCGACCGTCACCAGCGGGATCTCGATGACCCCCTCGACCACTTTCCCGGTCGCCGGGTCGGTCCACGACTGATGCGGGAATGGCCCCACCGTGCTCTTGTTCCGGTAGACCACGTAGGTCGAGATCAGCGACGCGAAGAACATGCATTCGGACCCGATGAAGGTCCAAATGGCGAGCTTGCGACTATCGAGCCCGGTGGAGGTCTCGAGATGAGCGGCTTGGGCGTCGGACAATGATGAACTCCTGGTGGAGCTATTAGCCGTTAGCTATTAGCTAATAGCCTTTAGCTAACGGCTAATGGCTGCTGATCTTTCCCCGAACTCCCGGTATCGATGTATAACTCGGCTCAAACCACCAATTGAACAGCCCGAAGAAGAGCAACGCGATCGCCACGATCACGCCCCACGGCCCCACCTTGGGCGACAACAGGAGCCCGACGAAGAGCAGGTTCACTCCGAAGGCCGTCACCAGGGGCCAGTAGGACGGCGCGGGCATGTGAATCCCCTGGCCGCTCACCCGCGGCGGCTCCGGCAGGGGCCCGCCCCGTTCGCGCTTGGCCTCCCACACCGGATCCCGCCCGTGGACTGTCGGGATCTCGGCGAAGTTCCACTCCTGCGGCGGCGACGGGATCGACCACTCCAGCGTCGCACCGTTCCAGGGGTCGGCTCCCGCGGGCGGTGCGCTGCGCCAGGTCTTCCAGACGTTGTAGAGGAAGACCGCGAATCCCAGCGCCAGCACGAAGGACCCGAAGGTCTCCAGCTGGTTCAGCCACTCGAAGCCCAGGCCCTTGGGATAGGTGTAGACCCGTCGTGGCATCCCGTGCAGCCCGACGAAATGCATCGGGAAGAACGTCAGGTTGAATCCGATGAGCTGGAGCCAGAAGTGGACCTTGCCGAGCCGCTCATCCAGGAGCTTCCCGAACATCTTGGGCCACCAGTAATAGACGCCGGCCGAAATCCCGAAGATGCTCCCGCCGAAAAGCACGTAGTGAAAGTGCGCCACGACGAAGTAGGTGTCGGTCTGCTGCAGGTCGGCCGGCGGTGAGGCGTGCATCACGCCCGACAGGCCGCCCATGATGAACATCGCGATGAAGCCCAACGCGAAGAGCATCGGCGTCTTGAGCTGGAGCGAGCCGCCCCAGACCGTCCCGATCCAGTTGAAGATCTTCACGCCGGTCGGGATCGCGATGAGCATCGTGGCGAGGGAGAAGAACGTGTCGGCGATCGGCCCCATGCCGGTCGAGAACATGTGGTGGCTCCACACGCCGAAGCCGAGGAAGGCGATGAACACACCCGAGAACACCATCGCCGCGTAGCCGAACAACGGCTTCCGCGAGAACACCGGCAGGACCTCGGAGACGATGCCGAAGGCCGGCAGGATCAGGATGTAGACCTCCGGGTGACCGAAGATCCAGAACAGGTGCTGCCAGAGGATCGGATCGCCGCCGCCCGCCGGAACGAAGAAATGAGTCCCGACGAAACGGTCGAACATCAGCATGATGAGCGCGACCGTGATCACCGGGAACGCGAGCAGCAGCAGGACCATCGTGATGAAGCTCATCCAGACGAACATCGGCATCCGCATGAGCTTCATGCCGGGTGCCCGCAGGTTCACGATGGTGACGAAGAAGTTCACCGCCGCTGCCAGGGACGAGACGCCGAGGATCTGGAGACCTGCCACCCAGAAATCCACGTTGAGCCCGGGTGAGAACTGCCGCGACGTGAGGTTGGCGTAGCCGAACCACCCCGCGTCGGGCGCCGCGCCGAACAGGAAACTGGCGTTGAGGAAAAGGCCGCCCAGAATGAACACCCAGACGCCGAAGGCATTGAGCCGTGGAAATGCGACGTCTCTCGCTCCGATCATGAGCGGGATCATGTAATTGAAAAACACCTGGCTCAGCGGCATGACGGCGAGGAAGATCATCGTCGTGCCGTGCATCGTGAAGAGCTGGTTGTAGAACTCCGGCGACACGAAGTTGTTGTCGGGCTTCGCCAGCTGGATGCGAATGAGCAGGGCCTCGACCCCGCCGAGGAGGAAGAACGTCAGCGCGCTGATCCCGTAGAGGACCGCGACCCGCTTGTGATCGACGGTCGTGATCCAGCTCCAGAGCCCGCTCTTTTCTTCGTATCCGGCGACGCCGTGCGTCGCCTGCCCGAGAACCGTTGTAGCCATGAGCCGTCCTGAGAAGGTTTACCGGTGGGTGCGCAGGAAGGCGACCAGGGCCTTCATCTCTTCGTTGACCTTGGCCGCGTCCTCACCGCCGAAGAGGTTCGGCATCAGGACTCCGTGCTTGACGCTCTGCGGGTCACTGATCCAATGGGCGAGATTCTCGTCCGTGTTCGGGAGCGTGCCGGCGGCGATGTAGGTCCGGGCGCCGACGTTGGCGAGGTTGGGTCCGAGCAGGCCCTTCGGCGCGTTGTAGGCCACGAGCGAGTGACAGCCCACGCAGCCCTTCAGGAGAAACAGCTTCTGGCCCTGCGCCACCAGCGGGTCTTCGGCGGGCGCCTGCTGCTGCACCGTGCCTCCGGCGGTGGCGGTGCGGATCGAGTCCGCGCCGCTCGCGGCGGCAGCGGCCACCGGCGCACCGAGCGTCTGCATATGGCCGGCCCACGCGTCGAAGGCCGCGGGCTCCTGCGCGACCACCCGGAACGCCATCCGCCCGTGCTGGATCCCGCAGAACTCCGCGCATTGTCCGGTGTACTCGCCCGCCTCCTCGGCGGTGAACCAGAGGCGCGTCTCCCGGTTGGGGAAGACGTCCCGCTTGCCGGCGAACTGGGGCAGCCAGAAGCTGTGGATCACGTCGAAGGCGCCCATCTTGAGCGAGACGGTGCGTCCCACCGGGACGTGCAGCTCGTTCGCCGTGGTCAGTTTGAGATCCGGGTACCGGAACTCCCACCACCACTGGTGGCCGATGACCTCCACGGTCAGCACCTCGCCGCCCTTGGGCGTCTCGTTCTCCTTGAAGATCGCCTTCACCGTCGGGACCGCGATCACCGCCAGGATCAGCGCCGGGATCACGGTCCAGGTGATCTCGACGACCGTGTTGCCGTGAATCTGCTCCGGCTCCGGATCGCCCGGCTTGCCCCGGAAGCGGAAGATGGCGTAGATGAGGGCGCCCTCGACCAGCACGAACACCAGCGTCGCCCACTTCACCGTCGTGAAGAAGATGTCGTCCTCGATCCGCGCCAGGTCCCCCTTCGGCGCCAGCGTGGTCTGCGGGAAGTCCCGGGAACACGCGGTCGCGACGAGGACCAGGACGAGGACCAACAGGGGGGCTAGCCGGCTCAGACGCCGGACGGCTCGGGCTGCAAGGGGCATGTCGTCGAAGTTCGGTCGGTCAGCCAGGGATTTCGCGCCCAATTGGCAACGGAGTACTTGGAACGACAGACTTTACCAGCAGGATGCGGGCACGTCAAGCAATTCCGTCGGATCCAATCGAGGATTTGGGCACTCGGGAGCACCTCGTGTCCCTCCGGGGCCACGGGGATGTCGTCTTCGATGCGGATCCCGAGCCCCTCCTGCGGCAGTGGCTCAACCCGTCTACGAAGTACTTGTCGCACGTGACGTTACCGCACAGCGTATCGGGGTGGGCGCGCAGGTAGCTCCGGACGATAGCCGCCCTCGATACTTCGCTCGGTCGAGGACCGCGAGAGTTACCGGATCGGCAGCGAAGTGGTGGCGGATCTAGAAGTGCAGGGGGTCAATCCTGTGGGAGACTCATGATCCGTGCGCATTCGGTCAGCCTCGTGCTGCTGACGCTGATCTACGGCTATGGCGGCGCCTACGGCGGAGCTCGACCGGGCCCGCCGGGGCGCTCGACATCTGGAAGAGCGGGGGGTTGATCGTCGCCGGTCTCGCGGCAGCGGCGTGACGACCTCGATCAGCAAATAACGCCCGGTGGCGGCCTACCGGATCGGCAGGTCGAAAGGCCGGGCGCCGGGCACCTGATAGCTGAAGTGCCACCATTCGTTCTCGTAGTTCTGAAACCCCTCCGACTCCATCGCTTTCACCAGGATCTGGCGATACCGCAGCACCCGCCCCTCCGCGTTCGCCGTGTGTGCCACTTCGGTGAAGGTGTCGAACGGCGTGCCCATGTCGAGCTCGGTTCCGGTCACCAGATCGACCAGCGTGAGATCCACGGCCACGCCCAGGTTGTGGCGGCTTCGCCGGGCGATGTACTCCTGGTCCAGGAGGTCGGTGCGGCGGACTCGCTCCGCCCACGCCACCATGGCCTGGGTCGCCCGCACCGGCCGGTACCCGTCCCAGATTCTGAGGCCGAGGCCGCCGCTGCGAAGCCGTGCCTGGACCCGCGCGAGCGCCTGGGCCGCCTCCCGCCGGAGCAGCGCCCGCTCGGCCCCGTACCCCGGGAGGACGGCGCCGGTGAAATTGTCGGTGGTGGCGTATCGCAGCCGGACCGAGATGGACGGATCGAGCGATCGCACGTCTACCAGCAGCGACTCGGCCGCGGCGTCGGACGCCACCGCGAGGGAGTCCGCCTCGACCGGCAGGCGGGCGGCCGACGCGGCGGGCGCGGGGGGCGGTCCGGCCGGCGCCGGCGCGGGGTGGGTGCAGCCCGCCAAGGCGATCGCCAGCAGGACGGCGGCGGCGAGCGAAGTGGAAGTCGTTGCGGCGCCGTCGTTTGCCGTCGCCATCTATCGGCTCCTCACCGAACGGTGGTATCTTCTCCCGTTCGAAGCAGCCTCGGACCCGGAGCGAGAGCTTTCCGGGGCCTCGTTTTCTTTGTTTGTCCGGTAAGACCCATGATACGTGAAATGCGGGACAAGCTGGGACGGGAAATCGACCAGCTCAGCCACGAACTCAACGTCCTCCTGCCACAGGCCATCGCGCAAGCCGTGGCTCTGGGCGACCTTCGCGAGAACTCCGAGTACAAGGCGGCGCTCGAGCGGCAGCAGTTCGTCCAGGCGCGTCTGGGACAGCTGCATCAGCGATTGAACCAGCTCACCCAGCTCGCCAACACCGAAGCCCCGACCGACCGCGTCGGGCTCGGCTCCCGGGTGACGGTGCTGGACCTGGAGACCAACGAGACCGATATCTACACCGTCGTGCTGGCGGAAATGATGGATATCGACGCGGGCCACATCTCGCTCGCCTCGCCGCTGGGCCGGGCGCTCACGGATGGGAAAGTCGGCGACGAGATCGGCCTCCGGCTCCCGGCGATGTCGCGCAAGCTGCGGATCCTGGAGCTGGTGACGGTGCACCAGATTGAGAGCGTGAACGGTAAGCAGTGAACTGTCCACGCAGTCGAGGTTTCATGGAGTTCCCCAACAAGCAGCTCCTGGTCGTCGGCGATCGCGTGCTCATCACCCCGGAAGAGGGTGAGGACCGCACCCGAGTGGGTCTCTACCTCCCACCGACAGCGCTCGACACCCAGCAGGTGCAGAGTGGGCTCATCGTCGCCACCGGCCCGGGCGATCCGGTCGCCGACCTGGGCAATCTCGACGACGAGCCCTGGAAGATCGGCTCCAGCGAGCCCCGCTCCCGCGCCATGCAGGCCCGGGTCGGCGATCATGCGATCTTCTTCCGCAAGGCCGCAGTCGAGATCACGTTCGAGGACAAGAAGTACCTCGTCGTTCCCCAGGCGGCGATTCTGGTCCTCGTGCGGGACGACCTGCCGATCTGAGCTGCGGTAAACCGCAGCTATGTGCTTCTTCCTCTTTGCCGCCAGCCCGCTCACGCTGTCCGAGGTCCGCTCCATGCTGCCCCAGGGGTTCACCGCGGACCTCGCCGGCCCGGCGGATCAGGCAGCCCTCCGTGCGCTCCATCCCGCCGCGCGCACGGGCGCGCGCCTGCTGCTGGGCGCCTGCTCCTGCGATCTCGTGCTCCAGCGCAACGGCTCGCGGGACGAGGAGCGCGAGCTCCGCGCCCGCTACTTCGCGTCCGGCATGTCCCGTGGAGACGTGATCGCGGCACTCGACGGCCACCGGCGGGGCGGTGGGCGTTTCGACTCCTCCGCGAACGCCCGCGCCGCCCTCGCGGCGTTCGTGGCGGAGCACGCCCGGAACGCCGGCCCGACCCTCTACCTGCTCCGCTTCGGCCTCGAGCCTCCGGAACGTCCGGCGCCCCTCCAGCCGCCGCACCGGATGCAGGTGACAGAGGTGCTGGCCGACCCCGGCGGCTGGCTGATCGAAGACCGGCCGACCCTGGTGCTGCCCGAGTCGCTCAGAGCTGCACCAGCTCGACCCGTTGCTCGCCGCTCTTCGCCTTGAACCCCGCGGGCTGAATCCGGCCGCTGTCGATGGCGTAAGCCTTCACCAGCGCGTCGTGGATTGCCTGCGCGCGCGCGACCGCGACGTCCTTGCTATCGGCATAGCCCTCGATCCGGAGCTTGACGTCGCCGTGCGCCTTGAGCATGGCGCCCAGCGCCTTGAGCGCCGGCGCCGACTCGTCGGTGAAGTCCGCGGTACCTTCCTTGAAGTTCACACCCTGCAGCGTCATGCGCCCGTCGGCCTTGAGGGTCTGATACAGGGCCTCGCCGGCGGAATTGTCGGCCGACGACAGCTTGGTGCCGAGGGCCGCGTCGATCGCCTTGTTCTCGTGCTCGACGACCTTCTGGATCGCACGGTCTTCCGCGTTGGTCTGGACCGCCTGCGTGAGCCGCTTGGTGAACTGCGCCTGCCCCGGCGTAGCACCGAGGGCCAAGGTCGCCGCCGCGACGGCGAGCGCCGCGAGCGTTTCAATTCTGGGCCTCATAGGGTGGATCTCCGGGTGAGACGGCCTGTCCGAGCCACTCGCTATGTTTGGATCCGTACCCGCCCGTGTCAAGCGAGCCGCGCGGATCCGGGCCCGACTCCGATATCAGCGTGACCTGCCACGAGACGACCTTTCGCGCCCCGGACGGGGCGGAGCTCTTGCGCCGGGCCTGGCGCCCGCCGGCCCCCCCGCATGCGGTCCTGGTCAACGTGCACGGGCTCGGCGACCACAGCGGGCTCTATCCGGCGCTAGCCGACTACTTCCCCCCGCGCGGCTGGGCGCTCCACGCGCTCGACCTCCGCGGCAACGGCCGGTCGCCGGGACGGCGCGGGCACATTCCCCGGTGGGCCGACTATCGCGCGGATCTGGACCGATTCCTCGAGCTGGTCCGAGCCGAGGAGGTGGGCCGCCCACTCTTCCTGCTGGGGCACAGCCTTGGCGGCCTGGTCGTGCTCGACTACGCGCTCGCACACCCCGAGGGGCTTCGGGGAGTGATCGCCGTGGCTCCGCCGGTCGGTCGAGTGGGAACGCCGTCCTGGCTCCTCGGCCTGGCGCGGGTGCTGTCGCGCGTCTGGCCCACGTTCACCCTCGAAACCGGGCTCGATCTCTCGGGCTTGTCCCGGGATCCGACCGCCCGCGACGCCGTCCTCTCCGATCCCCTCTTTCACCGGAAGGCATCGGCCCGGCTCGGGGCGGAGCTGCTGGCCGTCGCCGCCGCGGTCCGGCGCGATGCGCCCCACTTTCCCGTTCCCCTGCTCCTGCTCCACGGCGGCGCCGACCGGATGGTCATGCCGGACGGGACCCGCGCCCTCTGCGAGCGAGTTGGCCAGGCCGACAAGCGGTACATCGAGTACCCCGGAGCGTACCACGCCCTGTTCGCCGATCTTGACCGCGACCGGGTGCTGGGTGACCTGGAGGGCTGGATGCGCGAGCGCGGGGGGTGAAACCCGGGCGCCGGGGCGCGCGGTCGCTTGGCGGATGTGCCCGGAAAGGGTAGAATATCCCGTTCCGCAATCTCCTTTCACGATCAATCGGGAGGCCGTCGCATGACGGCGCAGCGTGGGTTCCGTTGGCATTCCCTCGTTCCCGGGATGGCTCTGGCCGCGGTGGTCGGCATGGGGACCGGCTGTGCCAAGGAGCCCGCGGACAAGGGCGCCGGGGCAGCGACCGCGCAGCCGCCCGCGCCGGCGCCCGTTGCGCTCATTCGCGCCGCCGACTGGATCGGCGCCGAATGGAGCGAGGACGCGCTCAAGGTCGGGCTCGACGAGGAGGGCATGGAGGGCGGCCGGGACTACGTCTTCAAGTCATCCAGCGCGCAGGGTGACCTGGCGACCCTCCCGAACCTGGTGGATGCGGCCGTCGACGCGAAGGCGAAGGTCATTGTCACCCTGCAGGACGCGACCCTCCAGGTCGCTGTGAAGCGGGTGAAGGATACGCCGATCGTCTTCGACATCCTCTCCGACCCGTTCGCGGCCGGAGCGGGCACCAGCGACTCGGTCCACCTTCCCAACGTGACCGGCGTCTACTCGCCCGGCTTCGGCGATCCGGAGCAGGAGCGGCGCGTCGAGCTGATCAAGCGCGTCGCCCCCAAGGCCAAGCGCGTCGGGGTGCTCTTCACCCCCGGCGAGCAGCTTTCGGTCGATCTCAAGAACCGCCTCAGCACCGCGGCCAAGAAGGCCAAGCTCGACGTAGTCGCCGTGCCGGTGAACACTCCGAGCGACGCTGCCGAGGCGACCAATGTGCTGATCGGCAAGAAGGTGGACGCCATCGAGATCTACGGCAACGCGGCGCACGGCGGATTCGAGAGCATCATCAAGATCGCCAAGGAAAAGAAGATCCCGGTCTTCTCCCCGTCCCCGTTCGAGATCATGAAGGGGGCGACGGCGGCGTTGTACCCCGACTTCCAGGAAGGCAGCGTCGTGGCCGGCAAGATGATCGCCCGGATCCTCAAGGGTGAGAGCCCGGCCAAGATCCCCTTCTTCCGCCTCGAGACGGTTAAGACCAAGCTCGCCTCCGACGTGGCAACGGACAGCGCGAAGGGGGGCGCCGCGAAGCCGAAATGAAGATGGTCATCGCGCACGACGGCGGCTGCGCCGTCGTGCGCCTTGCCGGCCGCCTCGACGGCGAGTCGGCGGACCAGCTCTCCGAGACGCTGGACCGGCTGCTGCGGGAGGGCCAGCGCAGCGTCCTCCTGGACATGGGCGAGGTGACGTACCTGAGCTCGCCCGGCGCGCAGCTCCTGAGCCGGGTGTACCAGGAGTTCTCGTCGCTCCGCGGCGAGCTTCGGGTGGGAGCTACCTCGGCGCCGGTGCTCGACGCGCTCTCGCTCGCCGACCTCGAAGCCAAGCTGGTGATCCCGGCGGGCGCCCCCGAGATCCTCCCCCGCATGCGTGCGTCATTTGCCGCTCTTCGGGCCATCGATCTCACCCGGGACTCCTGGCGCACGCCTGCGGGCGTCCCCTTTCGCGGCGCGTATGAGGGCACCCGCCGGGAGCCGGACGGCGCCCTCACGTGCCGAGTCTATGCTCGGGCGCACCCGGTCGAGTTTCCCGAGACCACCTTCGGCCTGGGGGTCGGCGCGCTAGGCGCCGCATCGGCCGAGTGCACCAGCCGTTACGGCGAGCTGGCCGCCGCCGCCGGGGCCGTCGTCTATCTGCCGACCGAAGGCGCCCAGGTGCCCGATTTCGAGCTGGGTCTGGGCGCCCGGTCTCCCAGCGCCGTCCTCGCGTCCGGCCTCGTCTGCGAGGGCACGTTTTCGCAGCTGGCGCGCTTCTCCACCCAGCCCGACGCGGAAGCGGTCCCGCTCGGCGAGCTGGCCCGGGTCTGTCTCGAGGCGGTGGGCGGCGATACCCTGGGGCTCGTCATGCTCGCCGAGACCGCGGGCCTCGTGGGCGCGTGGCTGCGCCGCTCGCCGGGCACCTCTCCCAGTGTCGCCTTCGACGTCGAGGGCGTGCGCCAGTGGCTCGGCACCACGCCCGAGCCCGCCTATGAGGGTACCACCGCGCTGGTGGTGGGCGTCGCGTCACGCGCGCCCGACCCCGTGCTCGCGCCCCAGCTCCGCCCGGTTGGCGACGGCTCCGGCCTCGTGGGGCACTTCCACGCCGCGGCCTTCACTTACCGGCCGGTGCCCCAGCGCACCATGGCGCTCCGCGTGCTGGTCACCAAGCTGTTCGCCCAGCAGCGGGTACGCGGGCTCCTGCATCTGCTGAGCGACGACCGGGGGGCGGCGGGAGCCGGGGAGAGCCAGTTCCGGCGGGGTCTCTGCTGGGCCGCCCCGGTCACCCGGGTCATAGCCGCCGAATGAACCTGCTGATCGGCGCGCTGTCGGTCGGGCTCCTGCTCTCGCTCCTCACCCTCGGCGTCTTTCTCACCTACCGGGTTCTCGACCGGCTCGACTTGACCACGGACGGCTCGTTCGGCCTTGGCGCCGCCGTCGCGGCCACGCTGCTGGCCAAGGGCGTGCATCCAGTCCCCGCAACCATCGCCGCCGCCATTGCCGGCTGGCTCGCTGGTGCCGCCACCGGCGTCGTGCACACGGCGTTCGGCGTGGACACGCTCCTGGGCGGCATCCTCGTCAGCACCGCGCTTTACTCGGTGCAGCTCTACATCATGGGCGGGGGCGACATCTCGCTCGCGTCGGTGAACACCCTGCCCGGGCTCGCCGAGCAGGCGTGGGCCCGGCTCGGCGGGCCGCAGTCCGTCACCTTGTTCGGCACGCCGGTGAGTGCCGCAAATTTCGCGGCCCTCGGGCTGTTCGTCGTCCTCATTCTCGGCAGCATGGTCATCATGGAGCGCTTTCTGCGCACCGACCTCGGCATGGCCGTCCGCGCCACGGGCGATAACCCGCAGATGGCGCGGGCCCTGGGAATCGACGTCGGCCTCATGGTGACGCTGGGCCTGGTGATGGCCAACGGACTGGTGGCGCTCTCGGGCGCGCTGTTCGCCCAGTACCAGGGCTTTGCCAACGTGCAGATGGGGCTCGGGATCGTCGTCGTCGGGCTGGCCTGCCTCATCGTCGGCGAGGCTCTGACCGGCCGGCGCGGGCCCGCGCAGCAGATCACCGGCGTGCTGGTGGGGACCGTCGTCTTCCGGTTGCTCGTGGCGGCCGCGCTCCGGGCCGGACTCGACGCCAACGCCCTCAAGCTGGTGACCGCCCTGTTCGTGCTGCTCGCTCTGGTGGTGCCGACCGCGATCGCGCGGATCTTCCGCCGGCCCCGGCCCGCGAGGGCCCCATGAGCGGCCCGGTCCTCGAGCTGAGCGGTCTCTACCACACCTTCTTCCCCGGCACGCCGAGCGAGCAGGTGGCGCTCCAGGGCGTGGATCTGGCGGTCGAGGCGGGCAGCTTCGTGGTCGTTATCGGCATCAATGGTTCCGGCAAATCCACGCTGCTCAACACCATCGCCGGCAGCATCATCCCCGATCGCGGCACCGTCCGCTTCGCCGGGCGCGACGTCACCCACTGGCCGGAGCACCGCCGGGCGGCGTTCATCGGCCGGGTCTTCCAGAACCCGTTCTCGGGGACGGCCCCGCACCTGAGCGTTGCGGAGAACCTCGCGATCGCCTCCCAGCGAGGCCGGCGCCGGGGCATCATTCCCTGGGATATCGGCGGCGCCCGGCGCGCCCGGCTCACCGAGCGCCTCGCGGCCATGGATCTCGGCCTCGAGGACCGACTCGACACCCCGACCGGCGTGCTTTCCGGCGGCCAGCGACAGGCGCTGACCCTCCTCATGGCGACGATCGTCCGGCCCGAGCTGCTGCTGCTGGACGAGCACACCGCCGCCCTCGACCCGCGGAGCGCGGAGCAGGTGATCCGGCTCACCGAGGCGACCGTGAAGCGGGACGGCCTCACCACGCTGATGGTGACCCACTCGATGTATCAGGCAGTGCGGCTGGGCGACCGTCTCCTGCTCATGCACCGGGGGCGGATCGTCGAGGATTTCGCCGGGACGCGGAAGCGTCGTCTCCGGGTCGAGGACCTGCTGGATCATTTCGACCGGCTCCGCAACACCGACCTGGTGGACGAGTCGGCCGCCGAGATGCTGCGCCGGTCCTACGTGTAGACAAGAGCCGACCCCGATGATATGCATGGGTGGATTCAGCGATACGCGCCCATGCCCAGCTCAGGCGAGCCGCCAGCCCCCCGACCCCGCCCTACGACAGCCGCCGCATTCCGGCGGGCCTTTCTGCTCCGCTGCCCCGCGTGCGGCGGGGGACCGGTCTTCCTGCGCTGGCTCCGGATCTGCCCGGTGTGTCCCAGCTGCGGGATTCGCCTGGCGCGGGGTGAGCGGGGCTACTGGCTGGGCGCGTACTTCGTGAACCTGATGGCGGTTGAGACACTCTTCGCCGGCCTGCTCGGCGTGGCCCTGTGGTGGACCTGGCCCACGCCACCCTGGGAGGCGATCGAGTGGACGCTCGCCGCCGCCATGATCGTCTTCCCATTCCTGTTGTACCCCTGGTCGCACACCCTCTTTCTCGCCTTCGACCTGCTCATGCGGCCGCCGACGGCCGAGGATTTCGCGGCGCCGCCGGAGCCCTCGCCCGCCGTTCCCCGCCGCCGCCGGTAACCCGGCCGAGCCCCGCCGGACCAGCCCGAGGGTTGCGGCCCCCGGACCGGACCGCATGTTATGGGACCGGGGCACGCGCAGGAGGTCCCCCATGACGTCCGTCGCCGAAGGATCCACAACTGTGGACCGGCCGTTGGCGTCCGACATCGACGTGTTCGGCCTGACCGACACGGGCAAGGTTCGTCCAGTTAATCAGGATCAGTTCCTTATCGCCAGCCTGCACAAGACCATGCAGGTGCACGCGTCCAGCGTGCCGCTGGACCAGCTCGGCGAGCTCACCAGCGAATCGCGCGGGTACCTCTTCATCGTGGCCGACGGGGTGGGCGGGGGGCCGGCCGGGGAGCGCGCGAGCGGGACGGCGCTCCAGGCGATCGCTGATTACGCCACGCACACCATGCGCTTCTACTATCACCACGATCCGGATCTGGAGACGCGCTTCATCGAAGAGCTGCAGGAAGCGGTGCTGGAGAGCCACGAGATCATCCGTGCCCGCGACGCCGGCGCGGCGACCACGCTCACGATGGTCGTGGTCCGCTGGCCCCGCGCCTACGTCGTACAGGTGGGCGACAGCCGGGCGTACATACTGCACGAGGGGCGGCTTCAGCAGCTCACCAAGGACCAGACGATGGCCCAGGTGCTGATGGACGCGGGCGTGGTCCCCTCGCCGGAGCTGCCGATCTCCCGCTGGAAGAACGTGCTCATGAGCGCGCTCGGCGGCCGGGAAGCCAACCCGGTGCTGTCGACCATCACGCTCAAGTGGGAGGACGTAATGCTGCTGTGTACCGACGGGCTGACCAAGCACGTCAGTGACGACGAGATCGCGCAGCAGCTGTCGGGCGAGCGGACTGCGGAGGAGATCTGCCGGAACTTGCTGGCGCTCGCGCTCGAGCGGGGAGGGACCGACAACATCACGATCGTCGCCGGGCGCCTCCGGACCCGCCCGCAACTCTGACCGGCGTCAGCTCCGCGCCAGCACCAGCCAGACGCCCCAGCCAACCAGCGCCACCCCGGCGAGGCGCCCGACCAGGAGCCCCGCCGGGGCCGCTTTCTCGATCAGGACGAGTCCGGCGAGCAGCGCCACCCAGGCGAGGTTCATGACGCCCGCCACGAACAGCAGCGCCATGAG
>WNFB01002119.1_pt1 | contig 17208 bp, 15 predicted proteins | sample 5400501 | NCBI WGS metagenome assembly WNFB01 (sample SAMN13153341, study PRJNA577476) | soil metagenome | isolation source: 200 cm saprolite under Douglas fir tree site 2 hole 1 | place: USA:California | collected 2015-04-18 | reverse complement strand
GGGGGCAAGCCTGATCTTGTTCTGGGTGTCCTCGGTGGCTCTTCAAAAGAAGTCAAACTCGCAAGCCTGACCCCCAGGGCGGCGGTGAGAAGCTAGTGCGGCAGACTGCGCGGCGATTCGTGGACGAGCAGGTGATCCCGATCATCGAGAAGCACAACCGCGAGGGCAATTTCCCGATGCACCTGGTCCCACAGTTGGCCGAACTGGGTTTCTTCGGGGCCAACTTGAGCGGGTACAGCTGCGCGGGGATATCCAACGCGAGAATTGCGGCTCTTTCACGGCGGTAACACGGGTTCAAATCCCGCCGGGGAGGCCAAGATTTGGATGCAGAGAATCAATCCCGCAACGCCCGGGCTGGATCGGTCCGCGTCGCGCGCCAGGCGGGCAAGAAACAGGCTGCGAGCGAGACGACGGTCATGACGACCAATGCCCAGCCGAAGGCTAGCGGGTCGCGCGGGCTCACTTTGTACAAAAGGTTGCCGAGTAGACGTGTCAATCCCAGCGCCGCCGCGGCGCCAAGCAACACGCCGCCTGCCGTCAGCGTCAAGCCACGCGACATCACCAGGCGCAACAGATTGGATGTGCCGGCGCCAAGCGCCATGCGCAGCCCCAGTTCGCGTGTGCTCTGCGACACAGCATACGACATCACGGCATAGAGTCCGATGGCAGCGAGCAGCAGCGCCAATCCACCTAAGACCCCAACTAAAGTTACGGCCACGAGCTGCGGCGATGTCGAGCGATCCACCTGTTCCTGTAGCGTAATCACCTCGTAGGGGGCAAGATTCCCGTCCAGCGCGTGCACCTCGCGCGCCAGCGCCGCGGCGATCGTCTCCGGCCTTAGCGGCGTTCGGATATACAAGCCCGCCCCAACTGAGAAATTCTGGCGCCGAGGCACATAGAAAAAAGGTTTCGGTGTTTCCCGAACGCTCTGGTACTTGGAATCTTTCGCCACACCGACCACCTGCATCCATCGGCCCTTGACCTGAACGCGCTCGCCAATCGGATTCCTGCCGCGCCAATACTGCGCGGCCATCGTTTCATTCACCACGGCCACCAGAGCGGCTCTTTCGTCGTCCGCGCGGGCGAATTCGCGGCCGGACACCAAGGCGATCCCCATAGTCGAGAAATAGTCCGGGCCCACTTCGTTGTACTCCACAGTGGGCTGTTCCTCAGGCGGGGGTTGATAGCCATCTACGGCAATCGGCGTGGAAGAATAACTTCCATAGCCCAGCGGCGTGACTCGCGCGAACGTTGCCGACTCGACGCCGGGCAGCGCCTTCATGCGTTCGGCCAGTTCGTCTTGGAAATACTGGGCGCGCTGCGCATCATATCCCGCCGAGACCAAATCGACGGCAGTGAACAGCACTCCTCGCGTCGAAAAACCCGGGCTGGCAGCTCGAATTCTCTGCAGGCTCTGCATCAGCAGCCCCGCTCCCACCAGCAAAACGAAACTCAGTGACACCTGGACCAGAACCAAACCCGAGCGGAGCCGCGATCTTCCGCGGCCGCCGACAACACCCGTCGAATCGGATTTCAGCGCGGAGGCAAGATCGATCTTGCTAGTCTGAATCGCGGGAACCAGCCCGATCAGCAGCGTGACGATCAGGCAAACCCCGGCGCTCAGCGCCAGCACTCGCCAATCAATTTCCCCCGGTAGGTGCATCGAGACGCCGGCCCGCGCCGGGAAGAGCAGCACGAGCGCGTGACGGCACCAGTGCGCAACAAGGAGACCGCCGGCCGCGCCAAGAGCCGAAAGGATCAGGCCTTCCGTGAGAAGTTGCTTCAACAGCCGACCGCGACCGGCGCCGATGGCCAGCCGAACCGTCATTTCATGGCGGCGCGCGAAGGACCTGACCAGCAGCAGATTCCCGACGTTCGCGCACGCGATGAGCAGGACAAAAACGACGACGGCGAGCATGATTTCGAGCGTGGGGAGCAGAGTACCCGCGTTATTGAATGGCGTTTGCCACAATGGCCAGAGTTTGATGCCGCGGCCTCGGTTCGTATCCGGATAGTCGGCTTCCAATCGTTTCGCCACGGCGGAAATCTCTTGCTGTGCCTGCTCGCGAGTCACGCCGGGCTTGAGCCGTACGTAGGCTTCAATCCAGCGCGCGCCGCGATCCTCCAGTTTGTAGCCGCCGCCTTCAAAGTTTTCCTCCATGGAAGCGGGTACCCAGAACTGCATGCCCCACCCCACGAACGTCCCATAAAATCCCTCTGGGGCGACCCCGACAATCGTGTGCAGCACACCGTTGAGCCGTTGCGCTTTCCCGACGATTTCCGGATCGCCCTTGAATCGTCCTTGCCATAGCGGGTAACTGATCACCGTCACGGGATGGGCGTTCCGCCCTAAGTCTTCGCCGGGCTCGAATCCGCGCCCAAGAATCGGATGGACCCCGATGGCGCCAAAATAGTTCGCCGATACGATGCTCCCAATCGTGCGCTCGGCCCGGTCGCCGACGCTGAGAGTCGTGCCCATAATTTTGGTCACAATAAATGCGTCAAACAGCGTGCAACTCCTCTGCAAGTCAACGAAATCTGCCCACGAAATATAAGTATGGCCAGACTCGCCGCGTGCCGTTCCGGTGAGGGCGAGCAGCCGCTCCTGGTGGGTTACGGCCGGGTACGGACGGAATAAGATCCCTTCGATCCAGCTGAAAACAGCGGCGTTCGCACCGATCCCCAACGTCAGGCAGAGAATTGCCAGTGCAGAAAACCCCGGACTGCGCCGGAGCATCCGGAAGCCGAAGCGGAGGTCTTGAAGTGCGGTCTCGATCATGGGGAGTCCTCTCTGCTCGCGGTAAATTTCTTTGATTTGCTCGACGCCGCCAAAGCCGCGAAGTGCCTCGCGGCGGGCGTCCTCGGCCCTCATGCCTTTGCGCAGGTTCAATTCCACGGCCATCTCCAGGTGCGAGCGCAGTTCCGCGTCTAGGTCGTCCTCGAGATGACGGCGGCGGAAGAGCGCGGCGAGACGCCGGATGAACACGCGGCAAAGTTCGCGCATTGGCTAGCTCGTCCTCAGCACGCGGGTGATCATGGCAGACATGCGATCCCAGCTTTCCGCTTCTTCCCGGAGCCGCTTGCGTCCGGCGCGAGTCAACGAGTAATACTTTGCCTTGCGGTTATTCTCCGAAACGCCCCACTTGGATACGATCCAGCCGCGCTGCTCGAGGCGCAGCAGCGCCGGATACAGCGTTCCCTGGTTCAATTGCAACAGGTCTTTGGAAACCTGCTGGATGCGCACGGCGATCCCGAAGCCGTGCATGGGCCCCATAGAATCGAGCGTCTTCAGCACCAGCAAATCGAGTGTCCCCTGCAGGACTTCGCTTTTGGAAGGTGGCATACGCTCCTTTAGACGGTCAACAGGAGGAAAGGGGAGCCTACCACAGTCCTGCTAACCGTCAACGGGAGTTTTGGACTGTACCAGGAGTCTGTGCCGAACTGCGCGAAACGTTGCTGCTTTCCCGGCCTCCTTGGAGTCGGACTACCTCACCGGAACAACTTTTGTCGTCGACGGCGGCCTCACCTGGAACTACCAGGAACAATAAGCCAGCTTAGCGGACGTGGGATTGCACCCAACTGGCGAAGGCGTGCCACGCGGCCGTTTTGCCGATGGGTATCCTAACCTGTTGCACAAAGATCAAGAAAGCGCCCGCCCAGAGCGTAGCGCGGTGAACCTTGCGCGTGGACCACAGGTCGTAGCCCACAAGGATAAGCAGGAACACATAGGAGTACAGCGCTGCCACAATCGCATTTCTACCGATCACGGGCCAACGCGCGATGGCGGCAATCAGCAGCGCAGTCGTGGCCACGATGATGAGGCGCTTGTGCGCTGGGGGATCGGTGCGGGCGCGGAAAGCGAAAAAAATCAGCGTCGCAAAAATCAGCATATCCGTAAGGGGAATGATGTAGAAAAATTGGGGATCCCGGCCAGCAGGGCCAGCGCTCCTGGCCAGCGAATCGGTGGCTGCCAAAACGCCGAGAATAACCATGAGACAACTCAAGAGGAAGCCCGCAATGCCCAGACGGCGATGGAAGTCCACGCGGCTGGCGGAGACCAGCGAGGTTTGCGTGACGAGCAACAAGATCCAGCAGGAAAACGCCGCACCGTGCAGGTGAATGATCAGACTGGGCAGCGGCGCAGAGAACACTCCAGCGAGATAGTAGGTGCGCGCAAAGCCCACGAAAACGGTTGCCAGCATACACAGGGCCATGGCCGAGAAAAAAAGATGGTCGTAACGGCGGCCTGGCAAGTCGATGGAAGGCTTCGTGGGACTACTTGGACGTGCTACGGCTGTGGCCATCGTCCCTCTTTCACGGAGTGTTTTGACCGAGATTTCTTGGAGCCCTGGAGGAGTGGTAAGCAGTGTAAACGAGTTGATATCGAATAGCGAGCGAAAACCGGCCTTTACATGGGCAGTTACGCGGACGCTTGATGGCTACGCAGTAGGAACGCGAGCACGAACCGAGGGCTTTAGAGTTTGTGTGGCAACCTCCCGCCGATCGAAATGCGTCGCGCGGGCTTCCAGCCGGCTCCAGGAGGCTTGACACCATGGCTGGAAAGCTTTTGACAAAGCAGTATACGCGTGATACTGTACTTTGTAGGAATGAGTATGGCTGTGGGCTGTATGGGTCCCCGAAATTTCCGTCTGGCCTGTTTGCCCCGAGGGAAGCCAAGGTGTTGCCACCTGTCGGCCTTGGCCCGAGTTCCCCGTCAACCCTGTTGGTTTTGAATTGCCCCAAGGAATCTTTCGGTCGCGCAACGAGCGTCTACTTGTAAGTCCTTTCTTTTGATACTATTGCGCACTTCTCTGCCCCACGGGGACCTTGTAAGTGCCTTTGTTTCATGCGATTGCACACGCTTTTCCCTCTAACGAGGGGAGGGGGTACGTGACTGAGCAGATCGAAAGCATTACTTGAAGTTCTGTCTCCCGGGGGGGAATAAGAGACACCGCCTCACACCCGCGTAAGTACTGCCGATCGTGCAGCTTGCAGCAGTTTGCGCGCGTTTTCGCGAATGTCACCGTGCCCGAAGACCGCGTTCCCCGCGACGAGTAGCTCCGCTCCCGCACGCACGATATCCGTCACCGTATCCAAGGCCACGCCGCCGTCAATCTCGATGCGGAACGACAACCCGCGGGATTCGCGGATGTGCGCCAGCCTCTCCACTTTCCGCAGCGATCCGCGGATAAACCGCTGGCCGCCAAATCCGGGATTCACGGACATCACCAGCACATGATGCACGAGGTCCAACACTTCATCCAACATTTCCACGGGCGTCGCGGGGTTGATCACCACCGCGGGCTCGCAACCATGCGAAGCGATCAAATGAAGCGTGCGATTCAAGTGGACACAGGCTTCCTGATGGACGGCGATCCAGCTCGCCCCGGCTTCTGCAAATGCAGGCACAAACTGGTCTGGATTCTCGATCATCAGGTGACAATCCAGCGTGACGTCCGGCAGCGCCTTTCGCAGGGAGGCAACGACCGGCGGCCCAATGGTGATGTTGGGGACGAAGTGACCGTCCATCACGTCAACGTGAAGCAGTGTGCCGCCACCCTCGAGCGCGGCCTTCGCATCGGCGGCCAACTGCGCGAAATTTGCAGACAGTATTGAGGGTGCAAGCTCAACAACCGTAGCCACTGTGCCGCTCCTTCTTTCTCTCCAACTCCTCGATTATACGCACAAGCTGCCGAATCCCGGCTCGAATGTGGTGATCCATCACTGCGGGGCTTTGCCCCATTCAATCGTTCGCCGCGCGTCGCTGCTTTCGCGAGCGATTTCCAGAACACGCATGACATCGAGCGCCGATTCCGGCGTCACCGCGGGCGCCGCCTTGCCCAGGATGACATCGCGGACGTTCGCGTAGTAATCGCGGTAATCGCAACTCGCGGGCGGAACTCTCTGCTGCGTCGTCTTGTCATTTTCAACGAGGGTAAGCACGCCCCAGTTTTCTTCTGGCTCTGCGCTCCACAACCCGTGATTCGGTACCTTTCCGCTTCGCAGCATGGCCTCTTGCGGATCGAAGCTTTGTTTCACGAATGCGCCCTTCGTTCCGTGCACGATGAATCGCGGCCTCGGCGCCGCCACCAGCATCGACGAACGCAGCACAGCGCGCATCCCTCCGCCGTAGCGCAGGGTCACGTCAAAGGCATCATCGGTGACCGCGGCGTCGCGCTCCATCCGGACATCGGCAGTGACGGCCTCCGGAAAACTGAACAGCATGAGCGCGTGGTCGATCAGGTGCGGTCCGATATCGAAAAGCATGCCGCTTCCGGGTCCCGCGCGCTCGCGCCACGCGCCGGAGCGCACTTGCGGACGAAAGCGGTCATAATTCGTCTCGAAGTGCACGACTCGCCCGATCGCTCGGCTGGCGATCAGCCGAGCGATCGTCTGAAAATCGGCGTCGTACCGCCGGTTGTGGTACACGGTGAGCAGGCGGCCCCGCCCTTTCGCAAACGCGGCAAGCGCTTTCGCTTCGTCAAAGGTTGTAGCGAAGGGCTTGTCCACAACCACATCCCGGCCGGCCGCCAGGCACTGCCGTGCAAGGGCATAGTGGGTTTCATTGGGTGTAGCGACTACCACCAAACGGATGCTCTGCATCGCCAGCAATTCGTCGGCGCTCCGGACGACGCGCGCGTCCGGGTATTGCTCGGCTCCTTCGTTGCCGCTTCGCTGAACAATCGCCGCCAGCCGCAATCCCGCCACCGCGCGTATCACCGGCGCGTGGAACGCTCGCCCCGCAAGTCCGAAACCGATGAGTCCCACGTCGATCATGAGTCCGCAAAAATCTCCGCAACCGAACGCTCAAAAGTTCTAGTCGCTCAAGAATAGATGGGTACCCAAGAGTACCGAATTTTTTGATTTCCCGGCAGACCACATTTTCCGTCGCGGCCAGGTTGCTTCGAATCGCCGCGTCCTTCAGAATTGTCCCTCGCCAATGAACGAACAAACTGTTGCGCCGGCAAAGGAACACGGGCACCGCACACTTCTCTTCTTGCTTTTCGCGGGGTTCGTGCTGAGCGGAGTAGCAACGACGATCGTCGGCCCGATGCTGCCTGTATTTATCCGCAGGTGGTCTCTCGATGACGGCCAAGCTGGTCTGTTCTCGACGATTCAATTCCTGGCCGCTTTGGGAGGCACGCTGGCGTCAAGCGCCCTTGCGTCCTGGAGCGGATACCGCCCGGCTTTGCTTGCGGGTTACGCGCTGATGGGAGGCGGCCTCGCCTGCCTGAATGCAGAGACGCACGGCGTGGCTCTGGCAGCTACGGCCGCATTCGGATTGGGCTATGGGCTCATCACGCCGGGAACAAATTTGTTCGTGGCGGAATTGGGAGGCGCAAAAAGTGCGTCGCTGCTGAACCAGCTCAATTTCGCGTGGGGAGCGGGAGCGATGATTTGCTCTCCATTTGTTGCAGTGGCTCTGCGGCGCAACAAAATATCCACGCTGTTGGTTGGCCTTGCCATTTTTGGCGGCTCTCTCGCTCTAGGCCTGCTTTTCACATCGTTCGGCGGAGAAGAACGCAGGAAGACGGCGCAGACCGCCGAATCCACAACGGGCCCCCGAATTGGTATGACGATCACGGTGGCACTGGCTGCTTTGTTTTTTGTGTATGTTGCGGTGGAAAACGGCATCGGAATCTGGGCGGCGGAGTACGCCAAGCGGCTTGCGCATGGAATCACGGGCATGACAACACTGGCGCCGATGTTTTTTTACGCCGGACTCACGATTGGCCGCGCGAGCGCTCCGCTTGTTCTGCGCCTTGTATCCGAAAGAAAGATTGTGCTCGGCGCTCTCAGTCTGGCCGCAGCGGGAACGACGTTGCTGATCGCATCCAATACGATCACGAGCGCCATCGTTGCGGTTTTTCTTGCAGGCCTCGGATGCGCAAGTGTCTACCCCATTTACATTGCCTGGCTCTCGCGGTGGTACGGCCCGCGCGCAAAACGAATCGGCGGTATCCTTTTTGCGCTGGCCTCGCTCGGCGGATCAGCGGGGCCCTGGCTGGTGGGCTTTGTCTCAAAAATCTCCGGCAGCCTGCCCGTAGGACTGCTCGTGCCGCTTTTTGGCATAGTCACGATGATCTGTCTGGTGCTGCTTCTGCGCCGCGAGGCCGCGGCCTGAGGTATCCTCTCGTCGTGCAAACGCCCTCGCAACGCTCGCCGACGACCGGGCTTCTTTTCGGGCTGCTCATCACGCTCGCTGCCGTTGTTGCGTATTCGCTCTACATCACTTCGCAGCTCTCCGGCCTGCGCAAGCTGCAGAGCGAGATGGTGGACCGTAACCGGCGCGATTCGCTGCAACTGCTCCGCGTGCAAAACGACTTGAACTCCACCGGGCTGGCGATGCGCGATATGCTCGATGCCGGCGAACCTTATCCGCTGACCGCCTGGTCCGCGCAATTCCAGCGCATTCGCGAAGACCTGTACGCCGCGTTGCGTCTCGAAGAACAATTCGCGGCCGCCAATCGCACGCCCGAGCAGCAAAAGTATCTCAGCCAATCGGTGGCGCAGTTTTGGGATGCCGTGGACCGCATGTTCGCGCTGGCCAGCGAGGGCAAAGACGCGCAAGCCCGCGATCAGATTCGCCTGACGCTGCAGGCTCGCCTGCAAGCCCTCAGCACGGCGGTGTCGCGTTTGCTGGTGCAGAATAACGAAGGCGAAGAGCAGGCCGCCGCGCGGATTGCGCAGATTTACGACGGCGTGCAGCAGCAACTGGTTCTGTTCCTCGGCGCAACGCTGGTCGCCATCGTTCTGACGAGCCTTTATTTGATCCTAGCAAACCGCCGCGTCTTTGCGCGCCTGGCGGCGCTCTCCGAGCAGCGTAGCGATCTGGCGCAGAAATTGATTGCCACGCAGGAGTCCACGCTGCGGCACATCTCGCGAGAGCTGCACGACGAGTTTGGCCAAGTGCTCACGGCGATTGGCTCGCTCCTTGGCCGTGCCGGCAATCAAGTGCCGGAAGGCTCCCCGCTGCGCGGAGATCTTCAGGAAGTGCGCGAGATCGCGCAATCCACGCTCGATAATATCCGCGGCCTCTCGCAAGCCCTGCATCCCGTGCTTCTTGAGGAAGCCGGGCTCAACAGCACGCTGGACTGGTACATTCCTACGGTGGAGCGCCAAACGGGCCTCGTGGTGCACTATGACAAATCAGGCTCAGTTATTCCCGTCGAAGGAAGCGCCGGCGTTCACATCTACCGCGTTTTGCAGGAAGCCCTCAACAATGTGCGGCGCCACTCCGGCGCAAAAGAAGCGTGGGTGCGGCTGAAGTTTCTTCCCGGCTCTCTGGAGCTGGAGGTGGAGGATCACGGCAAAGGCATCGCGGCGGAAAAGAGCCAGCGTGGAATCGGCCTGGTAGCCATGCGCGAACGCGCGGAGTTGATCGGAGGAACGCTCGAAGTACTGCAGCCTGCCTCCGGGGGCACGCTGATTCGTCTTAGAATGCCAATGGAGAAACTGGATTCGCATGGAGGGTAAGCTCACTGTTTTGCTGGTGGACGATCACGCGCTCGTCCGCCGCGGGTTCCGCCGCATCCTGGAAGATGACCCGCAGATTACGGTCATCGCCGAAGCCAGCGACGGTGAAGAGGCCGTGCGACTGGCCGCGAAAACGCGGCCGGCGGTGATTGTCCTGGACTGCGCGCTGCCCGGCATGAGCGGCCTGGAGGCAGCGCGGCGCATTCTTGAAATCTTGCCAAACACTGCCATTCTCATGCTCAGCATGCATTCGGAGGAAACGCTCGTCCGCCAGGCGCTCGAGGCGGGTGCGCGGGGGTACATCCTCAAAAATGCGATGGACCTCGACCTGGTGCGCGCCATCAAGCGTGTAGCCGCGGGAGAGACGGTTCTCGATCCCCAGATACCCCGCGCCGTGATTCTGAAAGGCGAGCGGGAGTCCGGCTTGACCGCTCGCGAACTCGAAGTCCTGCAGCACATCGTGGCGGGAAAGTCGAACAAGGAAATCGCTACCGAGCTGGGCCTCAGCGTGAACACAGTTTCTGTCCACCGGGCAAATATCATGGACGCTCTTGGGATTCACAAGACCGCGGAGCTGGTGGTCTACGCAATCCGCAACGGACTGGTGAACCTGCCTTGAGACGCAGAGAATTTCTCCGGTGCACACGGGACGCAACGCTCGCTGCCTGTGCGTTTCCGTTCGACTCCTTTCCCCTCGCGGGGGCAACACCAGGCTTCCGCCTTGCTGACGTGACGACCGAGGCGGGAATCCAGTTCAAGCACAACAGCGGAGCCTATGGCGGCAAGCTGCTGCCGGAAACGCTGGGTTCCGGCTGCGCTTTTCTGGACTACGACGCCGACGGCTGGCAGGACATTCTTCTCGTCAATTCGATGGACTGGCCCGGGCACAAGCGCCAGAGATCGACGCTGCGCCTCTATCACAACAATCGCAACGGCACTTTCACGGACATAACGCGCAAGGCCGGTCTCGACATCGAGCTGTATGGAATGGGCGTGGCCGCCGGGGACTACAACAATGACGGCTTTCCCGACATTTTCGTCACTGCCGTCGGACAAAGCCGGCTCTTCCGCAATACCGGCAAGGGCACCTTCATCGACGTGACCCAGAAATCCGGACTTTCCGGGCGGCAGGCCTTCAGCACCTCGGCGCTCTGGTTCGATTACGACCGCGATGGTCTGCTCGATCTGTTCGTATGCAACTATGTGCGCTGGTCGGAGGACCACGATGTCTTCTGCAGCCTGGATGGCGCCCATAAATCCTATTGCACTCCGGAAGCCTATCGCGGCGACACTTGCTGGCTGTTTCACAATCGAGGAGACGGCACCTTTGAAGACGTGACGGCCGCGAGCGGCATCTTCGACAGCAGCTCCAAATCGCTGGGCGTCGCGATGTTCGATTACGATCAGGATGGCTGGCCCGACCTTCTGGTGGCCAACGACACCCAGCCCAACAAGCTCTACAAGAATCTGCGCAATGGAAAATTCAAGGACGTGGCGGTGGAGGCGGGTCTTGCCTTTAGCGCCGATGGTAAAGCCCGCGCGGGCATGGGCGTAGACACCGGCGATTTTGAAGGCTCCGGCAGATCCGGCGTGGCCATCACCAACTTCGACAATGAGATGATTGGGCTTTATCGGGCGTCGAACTCGGGAACGTACGACGACATCGCCATGCCTGCAGGCCTCGGCCTGGCCTCGAAAAGCACTCTGGGTTTCGGCTGCGCCTTTCTCGACGCCGACCTCGACGGTGCGCCGGACCTGGTCGTGGCCAACGGGCACATCGACGAAACGGTTCGCAACATTCGAGGCAACGTCGGCTACGCGCAGCCACCTCAGCTTTTTCTGAACCAGGGCCATGCTAAGTTCAGAGATGTTGCTGCGGAGGTTGGTGGCGGTTTTGCAAGCCCCAAAGTCGGCCGAGGCCTCGCCTATGGCGACTTCGACGGCGATGGTGACGTGGACATCCTGATGACCACCAACAACGGGCCGGCGTACTTGTACCGGGTTGACCAGTCCAGCGGCAACCATAGCATTCGCTTTCGCCTGATCGGCACAAAATCGAACCGCGATGCCATTGGGGCCGTGGTACGCATCTTTCATGGCGGCCAGATGCAAACGCGCCTCGTCCGGGGTGGCTCCAGCTATTTGTCGCAATCGGAGCTGCCGGTTACCTTCGGCTTGGGGAAGGCGGACAAGGTCGACCGGGTGACGATCGACTGGCCCAGCGGAAGGACAGAAGAATACAAGAACTTGCGGACTGAAAAATCCTACGAAGCTATAGAAACAAAAGGGGTTACGGCACTTCGCGGGTTCTAGTAGTTTTGTGGTATTGTCAGGCCTCCGCCTGCTTGCGTATAACGGGGCAACAATTACATCGCTTCCAGTCAGACCCGATCAATGTCGACCCGGAGGCACCCCAAAAGCACCAGTGGCCGGATGCCTGCACAGCATCCGGCCGCCTCGTTAGAAGCCTAGGTTGGGGAGTTTGATCCTTAGGATGTCACGAGGGGCCCAATGAACGGGTGGCGCTCACGCTGCGTGCTTGCTCTGGCCGCCAGCGCTGTTTACTTGTACGGTTTCCCTTCCGCCTCCATCCCTTATGCTCTGGTCGTTCTCCTTCATTTCGTCGCAGGCGTCCTCCTGGCCGTCCTGTTGTTGCCCTTTCTGTGGAAGCTGCTGCGGACAGAACCACTCGCGGCTCGCTTCGGGTGGTTTTTCCTGGCCGTCGGAACCGTGCTTGGCCTGGCTCTGATCTACACCGGCACGCCGCTCCGGACGAAACCCTTGCTCCAACTCCATATTCTTTTCTGCGTGCTGGGCGCAACGATTCTTGCCGGTTCCTGGCTCGCGTCGCGCGGCTGGCTGGGCCGCGGCGCTGTCCAGGTTGTGGTTCGCTCGGCCCTGCTGGTCGCCGGAGTTGCGGCGATTTCCGCGGGCGCTTGGTGGTACCGGACCGTCGCGTGGAACAACGCTTACCGTGTGGCTAATCCGCAGATTTCACCGGCCACCATGGATAATGAGGGCGACGGCCCGCAAGGAGAATTCTTTCCCAGCTCCGCACAGACCAAAGACGGCAAGAACATCCCCGCGAAATATTTTATGCAGTCCAATGCCTGCGAGCGCTGCCATCAGGATATCTACAAGCAGTGGTACAGCTCGGTGCACCATTTTTCTTCGTTCAACAATCAGTGGTATCGCAAGAGCGTCGAGTACATGCAGGACGTGGCCGGCGTGCGCCCTTCCAAATGGTGCGCCGGATGTCATGATCCGGCGCTGCTGTTCAGCGGCATGTTTGACACGCCCATCCGCAAGATCGAAAACACGCCCGCCGCCAAAGCCGGCCTGAGCTGCATGATGTGCCATAGCTTCGTGGAGGTGAAGAGCACAATGGGACAGGGCGATTTTGTCCTTGAATACCCGAAGCTGCATGAGCTGGCCGCCAGTGAAAATCCTGTGGTGCGCCATTTGCACGATTTTCTGGTAAAGCTGAATCCCGAGCCGCACCGCCGCACTTTCTTGAAGCCTTTCATGCGCACGCAGACGGCGGAGTTCTGCTCCACCTGCCACAAGGTGCACCTCGACGTGCCCGTCAACCGTTACCGCTGGGTGCGCGGCTTCAATGAATACGACAACTGGCAAGCCAGCGGCGTCTCCGGACAAGGCGCGCGCTCCTTCTACTATCCGGCGAACCCGATGATGTGCGCCGATTGCCACATGCCGCAGGTGCCCTCGAACGATTTCGGAAATGTGAATGGCCTTGTGCACTCCCATCGTTTCCCCGGCGCAAACACGGCGGTGCCGACAGCGAATGAAGATCCCGTTCAGCTCGAGCTGAGCAATCGCTTCCTGCAAGATAAGCAGGTGAGCGTGGACATCTTTGGCGTCGCACCAGCCGGAAAAGAATCGGCCGAGCAGACAGGAGGCGTAGCGTCGCGGCAGGAGCTTTCGACCTCGTTTGCCGTGGGAGAAGAAGCGGACTCTTCGATGCCAGCGGGCAGCCCCGGCGAGGCGAGGGCAGTGACGGCGCCGCTGGGTCGCGTCGATGCCGCCGTGCGCCGTGGCGACGATGCGCTGGTGGAAGTTGTCGTACGCACAAGAAAAGTCGGGCATTTCTTTCCCGGAGGCACGATTGACGCATTCGATGTTTGGCTGGAATTGCAGGCCTCGGACGAAAAAGGCCAGACGCTGTTCTGGAGCGGCAAAGTCGAAAACGACGGGAAAGGCCCGGTCGAGAAGGGCGCACACTTCTATCGTTCGCTGCTTATCGACGCGCACGGCAATCTCATTAACAAGCGCAACGCCTGGGCCAACCGCGCAACGGTCTATGTTCATCTGATCCCGCCGGGCGCGGCGGACACCGCGCACTACCGTTTGCACGTGCCGGACAACGCGGGCGAGAAGATCACTCTTCACGCCAAGCTGAACTATCGCAAATTCATGTGGTGGAACACGCAGTTTTCTTTTGCTGGGGTGGAAGAAGACGTCACTAAGGTGCAACCCGGCGCGGCTCTCACCACGCCCGATTACGACGATCGCCGTTTCGCCTTCAACGGCGACACCTCCCAGGTTGTTGGAAACTTGAAGAAGATTCCTGATCTTCCCATCATCCCTGTTGCGGAAGACACCAAGACCGTGCGCGTCCTGCCGCGAAGCGGGCCCGCGCCGCAACCGCAGGTGACGCTGGCAAAAGAAGACTGGACACGCTGGAACGACTATGGGATCGGGCTGTTTCTTCAAGGCGATTTGAAGGGTGCGGAGGCGGCGTTCCGGAAAATCACGGAAATCGATCCGCAGAATCCCGACGGCTGGGTAAACATCGGCCGCGCTCGTGTGCAGGAAGGCGACACGGCGGGGGCACGCGAAGTTTTGGAAAAGGCTTTGGCCATCGCGCCAAAGCTGGCCCGCGCCAATTTCTTCTACGCCCGTGTTTTGCGGCAGGAAGGCAAGTACGATGAAGCCGCCGCGCGGCTGCAAATCGTTCTAGCCCAGTATCCGCGCGACCGCGTGGCCATCAACGAGCTTGGCCGCATTTTCTTTCTGCAGAAGCGCTATGCCGGCGCCGTGAAGGAATTCCAGCAAACACTGGCGATTGATCCCGAAGACCTGCAGGCCAACTACAACCTGATGCTCTGCTACACCGGACTCGGCGACGAAACCCGCGCGAACGCGCACAAGGAACGCTACCTGCGCTTCAAAGCCGATGAATCCGCCCAGGCCATCACCGGCGCCTACCGGCAGTCTCACCCGGAAGACAACAACGAGCGGCAGGCCATTCACGAACACGTGAGCGTCGCGCTCGCAGCCGAAAAACTTAAAACGCCGGCCAAAGCCCCGGCGCGCGCGGCCACTCGAACTGGCATTCGGCCAACATCCGGGACCGGTGCGTCACGGTAGAAGATTTCTGTTCGCAACGAATTGAGGAGCAACTCCGAATGACCTGGATCGCAACAGTTCGCATGGAAGACGACGAGCGCGTCAAGAGAGCGATGGAGGAGCAGCGCAAGCTCTATCCCATCGAATACGCCACGCCTGTTCACCCGATTCCGGGATCCAGCGCATCGGAAATCGTCGCCTCGCACTCCCTGTTTCCCGACGTGCTTTTTCACGCGTTCAGCACGTTTGGCGCGCTGCTTTCCCCGGAGCTGCCCCTCGAGCGGCGCCAGCACGAAATGATCGCAACCATGGTTTCCGTGACCAACCGGTGCGTCTATTGAATCGATTCTCACGCAGAGTTTCTGCGCCGCGTCACGTTGGATCAGCAGATGGTGGAAGCGCTGCAAGAAGATTTTCGCACTGCGCCCATCAGTGAACAGGATCGCGCCATGCTCGAATACGTCGTCAAGCTGACGAAAGACGCCACGAAAGTATTGCCTGCCGATCACGCCAAGCTGCGCGCCGCCGGCCTTGATGACCGCGGCATCCTGCAAATCACGCTGATCGCTTCCTGGTTCAATTACATCAATCGCGCTGCCGACGCGCTCGGCGTGGGCCGCGGTGCGAGCGCGGTGGCGCAGTGAAGCAAACAGCCGCCGCGCTTCTTGTTCTTGCCTTCTCCCTTTTTCTTGCCGCTTCTCACGGCTCGGGTACCCCGGCCGCCGCTTCCGGCATCACCTTTCGCGATGTGACTCAACAGGCAGGGATTCGTTTTGTTCACAACAACGGGGCTTTCGGAAAAAAATATTTGCCGGAGACGCTCGGCTCCGGCGTGGCCTTCATCGATTACGACAACGACGGCTGGCCGGACATTTTCCTCGTCAACAGCACGGACTGGCCCGGCCACGCGCAAAAACGCAGCACGTCGAAGCTCTATCACAACAATCACGACGGCACGTTCACCGACGTGACGCACAAAGCCGGCCTGGACGCCGAAGAGTTCTACGGCATGGGCGTCGCGGTCGGCGACTTCGACAACGACGGCTACGACGACCTATTCGTCACCGCCTATGGCCAGAGCCATCTCTTCCACAACAACGGCAACGGCACGTTCACCGACGTGACGCAAAAATCCGGCCTCGGCGGTATTCGCGAATTCAGCACCAGCGCCGCCTGGGTCGACTACGACAAGGACGGCCGGCTCGACCTCGTCGTCGCCAACTACGTTCAGTGGTCGCCCGAGACCGATCTCTATTGCACGCGCGACGGCAAGAGCAAGTCCTACTGCACGCCTGAATCCTACAAAGGCACGTCCGTCCGTCTCTGGCATAACAGGGGTGACGGTACTCTTGAAGACGCCACGAAAAAAGCCGGCCTCGCCGATCCCACTTCAAAAACGCTCGGCATCGCCGTGCTCGACTACGACGGCGACGGCTGGCCCGATCTTCTTTTTTCCAACGACACGCAGCCCAACGAGCTTTATCGCAACAACGGCAACGGCACGTTCACCGAAAAAGCCGTCCTCGCGGGCGTAGCCTTCAGCGAAGACGGAGTTGCTCGCGCCGGCATGGGCGTTGACGCGGCCGACTACGATCGCTCCGGCCATCCGAGCGTGCTCATCACGAATTTCGCCAATCAAATGCTCTCGCTCTATCACAATGAAGGCACGGGCCTGTTCGTCGACGAAGCGCCGCGCTCCGAAATCGGCCGCGCTTCTCTCCTCACTCTCGGCTTCGGCTGTTTCTTTTTCGATTACGATCTCGACGGCTGGCCCGATGTTCTCGTCGCCAACGGCCACATCGATCCCGAAATCCAGCGCGTCCAGGCCAACGTGAAATACGCCATGCCGCCGCATCTCTTCCGCAATCTTGGCAAGGGCCAGTTCGAAGAAGTCACGAAGTCGCTCGGCCCAGCGTTCTCCACGCCGCGTGTCGGCCGCGGCGCAGCGTACGCCGACATCGACAATGATGGCCGCCTGGACGTCCTGATCTCCGCAAACGCCGGCCCGGTTGTTTTGTTCCGCAATGAAGCGACGGGCGAAGCCGCGAACCGCAGCGTGCGCGTCAAGCTTGTGGGCACAAAATCGAATCGAGATGGAATCGGCGCAACCGTTCGCGTCACCGCCGGCGGCGAATCGCAATCGCAAACGCTGCGCAGCGGCTCCAGCTATCTCTCTGCCAGCGAGCTTGTCTTGACGTTTGGCCTCGCGCATCGCGAGAAGGCGGACACGATTGAGGTTCTCTGGCCCAGCGGCCAGCTCGATCGCTTGTCAAATGTGAATGCAGGTCAAACGATTGCCGTCACGGAAGGAAAAGGCATCACCGCAAACAGGCCTTACGGGAAAAACGCGCGCTAGCCGCG
>WNFB01002118.1_pt1 | contig 17208 bp, 9 predicted proteins | sample 5400501 | NCBI WGS metagenome assembly WNFB01 (sample SAMN13153341, study PRJNA577476) | soil metagenome | isolation source: 200 cm saprolite under Douglas fir tree site 2 hole 1 | place: USA:California | collected 2015-04-18 | reverse complement strand
TGCGGACGCATAGGCAGCCTCTTGGCCAGAAAAGTATCCGCGCTGGGCATGCGCGTTCTGGTGCACGACCCTTACCTTTCTGAAGACCACGCGAAGAATTTGGGCGCTGAACTCGTTTCCTTCAAGGAACTGGTGGAAGGCTCGGACTTTGTTTCCCTCCACGCGCCACTTAACGAGGGGACGCGCCATCGCTTCGGAGAAGCGGCATTTACCCGGATGAAGCCGACCGCGTACCTCATCAATACATCGCGCGGCGGCTTGTTAGATGAGGCCGCACTGCTGAACGCATTGGATGCGGGAAGAATCGCCGGGGCCGGACTCGACGTACTGGAATCCGAGAACTCGGTTACACCCGTTCGCACTTTGATTGTGAACCACCCGAAGATTATCCTTACGGCGCACACCGCGTGGTTCAGCCAAGATGCTCTCGCCACATTGAGGGCGCGCGCCATCGAACAGGTTCTGGCGTGCTTCAAGGGGGAAACGCCATACAACCTGGTCAATCCCGAGGCGCAACCGCGCCACAAAGGCCTGGGACGCGGCGGCGATGGTTCGCCGGGCTCCTATCCTTCATGATGAAAGGCTCGCGCCTGCGACGGACTGCGCGCGGAAGCCAAAAGCCGCGGCTCGGGCGAGCCATCGCCCGCAACGGTTCATCATTGTGGTAGGCTTTCCAGCGGTTGAACCTTGCCGATGACGAGCGCGAATTCCGCAGTTGCATCTCCCCGCGTTGTGAACATCGAGGACTTGCGGACCCTGGCCCGCCGCCGCTTGCCGAAAGCGGTTTTTGACTACGTAGATGGCGGCGCGGAGGGCGAAGTGACGCTCCGCGAAAATTGCCGCGCCTTTGAAGCGATCAGCTTCCGTCCGCGCCATGCCGTCGCCGTTCCTCGATGCGATTTGCGCGCGACGGTCTTGGGAGCAGAGCTGTCTCTCCCTGCGATGCTGGCTCCCATCGGGTACAGCCGCCTGCTGCACCCTTCCGGCGAATGTGCAGCCGCTCGAGCGGCGGGCGCCGCCGGCACGGGATATATCCTCTCTACCATTTCCGGTCATAAATTGGAGGACGTTAAAGAATCGTCTGCTGGGCCAGTGTGGTACCAGCTTTACATGATCGGGGGGAGGGGAGTCGCTGAAGCCGCCCTTGACCGGGTGCGAAAGGCGGGATTCACCGCACTCGTTGTCACCATTGATACACCCGTTGCTGGAATGCGCGAGCGCGATCTCCGCAATGGCATTCCGCAACTTCTGGGCGGGAATGTATTCTCAAAGATTCCTTTCTTGCCTGAGTTGTTTTCCCATCCGGGATGGCTCGCCTCCTTCTTGCTTGATGGCGGCGTACCTGCGCTCCCCAACATCGTCGTCCCGGGCCGCGGGCCGATGCCGTTGGTTGACGTCACGACGGCCCTATCACGGGCGACAGTCACATGGCAAGATTTGCGCTGGATGCGTGAAGCTTGGCAGGGGCCCATCGTTATCAAAGGCGTCCTTACAGGTGAGGATGCGCGGCGGGCCGTGGACGCAGGTGCTGCCGCCGTCGTCGTATCGAATCATGGCGGGCGCCAGCTCGACAGTGTCCCCGCCACGTTGAGGGCGCTGCCGGAGGTGGTTTCAGCGGTGAATGGACAGGCGGAAGTGCTGATGGATGGCGGTATTCGCCGCGGCAGCGACATTCTTAAGGCCATTTGCCTTGGCGCCCGCGCCGTTCTTCTGGGCCGCGCATATGCCTATGGCCTCGCCGCGGCGGGAGAAGCGGGAGTCGCCCGCGCGCTGGAAATCCTACGCACCGATTTAGAGCGTACTCTCAAGTTGCTCGGATGCACTTCCGTGGCCAGCCTGGACCGGTCGTATCTGAATGTCCCGTCAGATTTCGGGTAAACACAACGCCGTCTTTGATACCTTCCCCGCGTGTTGCATCTCCTGGAAGATTCCACCACAATAGTTTCGGCTTCATTCTAATATTTCAATTGGATTGCATCGCCTCATGATCTCGCCCTCTTCAAATTCCTCGCCGCCCGACGGCCTTGAATGGGCGCATCCCCTGGTGCGTGATTGGTTCGTGAGCGCACTGGGCACCCCAACGGAGCCACAGGCCCAGGGCTGGCCGCACATCCTCGCAGAAAAGACGACGCTGATATCGTCCCCGACAGGTTCGGGCAAGACGCTGGCGGCGTTCCTGGCCTGCATTGATCGGCTGGTGCGCAAGGCTCTCGCGGGTGAACTCGACGACAAGATTGAAGTTCTCTACGTCTCGCCACTGAAAGCTCTGGGCAACGATATCCAGAAAAACCTGGACCTCCCGCTTGCCGGGATCCTGCGGCTCGCTGGGGAGCGCGGTATTTTGATGCCCGAGATTCGCACAGCCGTGCGCACGGGTGACACCCTGATGCGCGAGCGCCGCGCCATGCACAGACGCACGCCGCACATCCTGGTGACAACGCCGGAGTCTCTTTACATCCTGCTGACAGCGGCAAAAAGCCGGGAGCTGCTGCGCACGGTGCGAACCGTCATTGTGGATGAGATCCATGCCGTCGCTGACGACAAGCGCGGCGCGCATCTTGCGTTGTCTCTCGAACGCCTCGACGCCCTCACGGGCCATCGCCCCACGCGAATCGGATTGTCCGCCACGGTGGAGCCGATCGAGTTGATCGGAAAATTTCTTGCCGGCAACGGCCGCCCGGAGCCGGTCACTGTGGAAGTGGCGCGCCGGCGGGAGTTCAACGTCGCGGTAGAGATCCCCGGCAGCGAACTGGGCCCTGTGGCTTCGAGCGGAATGTGGGACGAAATCTACCAGCGCATCGCGGATTTGGTCCGCGAGCACCGGTCCACGTTGATCTTCGTGAACACACGCCGCCTCGCGGAGCGCGTGGCGCACCACTTGGCGGCCTCGTTAGGGGAAGACGCGGTCGCGTCGCATCATGGAAGCTTGTCGCGACAGAGACGCTTGACCGTAGAGGCCAGGCTGAAAGCGGGCGAAATCCGGGCGCTGGTGGCGACGGCTTCGCTGGAGTTGGGGATTGACATTGGCTCGGTTGATCTGGTCTGCCAGATCGGTTCGCCCCGCTCTATCGCCGTGGCCCTGCAGCGCATCGGACGCGCAGGCCACTGGAGAGCTGCGACGCCCAAGGGCCGCTTCTTTGCCACGACGCGCGACGAACTGCTGGAATGCGCCGCGTTGGTTCGCTCCATCCGCCGTGGCGACTTGGACCGCCTCTTCATTCGCGACTCGCCAATGGACGTGCTAGCGCAGCAGATCGTCGCGGCCTGCGCGGCGGAAGAATGGAACGAAGACGCCCTGTTCGCGCTGGTGTGCAGCGCGTATCCTTACCGCAACCTGACCCACGCTGAATTCGACGGGATTGTCGAAATGCTTTCAACCGGCATTTCAGCCAGGCGGGGCCGTTACGGCGCCTACCTGTATCGCGACAAGACGCAGGGCCGTTTGCGAGGGCGCCGCGGCAGCCGCCTCGCCGCCATTACCAGCGGGGGAGCCATCCCCGACAACGCGCTCTACACCGTAATTGCGGAGCCGGAAGGTCTCGTGGTGGGCACCGTGGACGAAGACTTCGCCGTGGAAAGCCTGCGCGGCGACATCATGCTGCTTGGCAATACTTCCTGGAGAATTCGTCGCATCCAGTCCGGCTCAGTGCTCGTGGAAGACGCCAAGGGCGCGCCACCCAACATCCCGTTCTGGCGCGGCGAAGCTCCGTCGCGAACGATGGAGCTTTCGGCGCAAGTCGCCGAGGTGAGGGAAAAGATCAGCTCGCTCACCGAAGCAGTGACGCCCGGACTCGCTCACGGCATTTCCTCTCCGGCGACGGCTGCAGTGGTTTGGCTGCTGGAAGAGTGTGGTCTCGACCGGGCGGGCGCAGAGCAGGCAGTCGAGTACGTCGTTGCGGGACGCGCTGTCCTGCGCGGCGTACCCACGCAACAGACGGTCATCGCCGAGCGGTTCTTTGACGAAAGCGGCGGCATGCAGCTCGTGATTCATGCGCCCTTCGGCGGCCGAATCAACAAGGCTTGGGGCCTGGCATTGCGCAAGTGCTTCTGCAGGTCCTTCAATTTTGAGTTGCAGGCGGCGGCCACGGACAATGGCCTCCTGCTTTCTCTCGGCGAGCAGCACAGTTTTCCCCTCGCGGATGTTTTCCATTTTCTTCGGGCGGCGACGGTCGCGCCGTTGCTCGAGCAAGCCGTCTTGGCCTCTCCGATTTTCGCGACTCGTTGGCGGTGGGCCGCCAGCCGCGCTCTGGCGCTTCTCCGATTTAGCGGAGGCAAGAAGGTGCCTCCCCAGATTCAGCGGATGCGTTCGGACGATCTGCTCGCCGCCGTTTTTCCGGAAGCCCTGGCCTGCTTGGAAAATATTCCGGGAGACATCCCGATTCCCGATCATCCACTGGTCGGCGAGACCATGAAAGATTCTTTGACCGAAGCAACGGATCTCGAGGGGCTGAAGGGCGTCCTCGAAGCCATCGCGTCCGGGAGCATCCAGTGCCTCGCCGTGGACACCCCAGTTCCGTCACTGTTCTCCCACGAAATCCTGAATGCCAACCCGTACGCCTATCTCGACGATGCGCCTCTCGAAGAGCGCCGCGCGCGCGCGGTGGAAATGCGCCGTGTGCTTCCTGACTCCGTCTTATCGGAGGTGGGGCGCTTGGACCCAGCCGCCATCGCGGAAGTGCGCGAGCAAGCCTGGCCCGATGTGCGCGACGCGGATGAGCTTCAAGATGCGCTGCAAACTATGGTCGTGCTGCCTGAATTGGATCAACGCTTGGGTGGTCCAGATCTTTATGAAACAGTGAGTCGTGCTATTCGAAATTGGGCAGAATACTTCGGACAACTCACGGCCTCCGGACGTGCTGTCGTTGGACGCGACGGCGAAAGAAAATACTGGGTCGCAGCGGATCAAGTCGCCGTTTTCGCCTCTATTTTTCCTGGCGCGCACTCCGGCTCTTCAGTCCCATCTGCGGGAAAGCCTCAAGTCTCGCGCGATGAAGCTTTGCGCTCTTGCGTCGCTGGGTGGATGAGCCACACGGGTCCGGTTACCGCGCGCGTTCTAGCCGATGTTTTAGGCACACCTGAATCCGAAATCGAGAAGGCACTCCTGCGGCTCGAAGCAAACGGCACAGTTCTTCGCGGGAATTTTACCGGGGCTTCTCCTTCGGAAACAGAGTGGTGCGACCGCACGCTGCTGGCGCAAATTCACCGCCGTACGCTCGGCGCGCTGCGCAGCCAGATCGAGCCTGCGACGGCCGCGCAATTCATGCGCTGGTTGCTGCGGTGGCAGCATGTGGCCCCTGGAACGCAGCTCTTCGGCGAGCGGGGTACGCTCGAGGCGATCCAACAGCTTCAGGGCTTTGAGACTCCCGCGAATGCCTGGGAGCGTCAGATCCTTTCAAGGCGGATCGCGAACTATAATCCTGCGACCCTCGATCAACTGTGTCTTACGGGCGCCGTAGGTTGGGGGCGTCTCTCTCCTCACCCTGCGATTTTGGAAGAGGCGGGTGGTTCCCGCCGCCGAGTCATTCCCACGAGCGTTGCGCCGATCGCGTTTTTCATTCGCGAAGAGTCTGATTGGATGATTCCGCAGCATGGGGAAGTGAGCCCCCAGGACCAGCTCGGGCTTAGCCCGGCCGCGCGCGAAACCCGGGACTACCTCCGCCAACGGGGCGCATCGTTCTTTGCTGAACTGGTCCGCGGGACGGGGCGATTGAAGGCCGAGGTAGAAACGGCGCTTTGGGAATTGGTCACCGCAGGGTTGGTGACCGCAGACGGATTCGACAACATCCGCGCGCTGATCGATCCGAAACGCCGAGCCGGGCACGGCAGCGGCCACAAAGCCCGCCCGCGCCACAGCACTGGCCGTTGGTCGTTGTTGTACGTCGGTGGCGCACCAGATCGAGCGCGGACGATCGAAGCCACCTGCTGGATGTTGTTGCGGCGGTACGGCGTGGTGTTCCGGGAAGTGCTCGCGCGAGAGACGATGGTTCCGAGGTGGCGCGAATTATTGATCACCTTCCGCCGTCTCGAGGACCGGGGCGAAATTCGCGGCGGCCGATTTGTCAGCGGTCTCCTGGGAGAACAATTTGCTTTGCCCGCCGCCGTCGAATTTCTGCGGGCCATGCGCCACATGGCTCCTACAGGCGAGGTCGCTACGATCTCTGCGGCCGATCCTTTGAATCTCGTGGGAATCCTGTTGCCTGGGGAGCGCGTGCCGGCCCTTTCTGGAAAAGTACTTACGCTTCGTGATGGAGTTCCGGTTGAAGAAGAGTCGCTTCCCGAAAAGTTCTCCAGCGCAGTTGCCATATGAAGTGCCCCTCACTGCCACCAAAATACTTGATACAAATCGGCAGTTTTGCATTACCTCTTCTTGGCAAGCGAGGGCCGTCGCAAAAACTCTCTGACATAGATACCCAAAATAAATAGGCAGACAAGAACCGCCCCCTCAGTAATCAGGCTTTCCGATAGCGTGCGAGAAGACACCGCCTCCGCCACGCGAAGGACAAAAGAATCGTTGGAGGGGATGAAGCCCGCGCGTTTTTCGAGCCAGCTCTCCGCAACGTTCAGCGGGCAGGGCGGCCAAGACAACAGTTCTATGACAATGATGTAGAAGACAGACGCGATATGCGCCCCCATCAGCCAGGGCCGCCCGCGAGCAACAATCCAGCCTAAGAGCACCCACGCGGCCCATAGCAGGTGCAGTCCTACAACGACTTTGACGAGGACAGCATAGGAATTCATGATATCTGGCAGTCCATACTCCAGAATTCAAGCTGCTCAAAGGGAGTCTACCGCAGTCGAAGGGAATCGGCGAAATGGGAAGCCCCTTCGCGCCATCACTGGACATCTCGCGATATCCAAGTCTGTGGGCCTGGGGTTGTCCGCCGAAATGCGGATCGCCGGGAGGGGCGCCGCACGCTGTTCTGCCAATTTATCGGGAGGTTCGATTAAGTGTGTTATCGTGAGATGTAGGATGAGTTGCGCGTCATGAGACTCGTTGCCCGACTTTCCGTCCTTCTCTTATTCTTGATAGTGGCCAGCGCGCTGCTGGCCTTCCAGGGCCGCGTATTCCGCGGCTTCGACGAAGATGAAGATTCGGAGTCTGTTCCAGTGGACAAGAATGAGAAGGCGGAATATATCTTCGCCCGCTTCCATTACAACATGGGGAACGGCTTTCGCGGATTTAACGGCGGCTTCCAGCGATGGGCCGCGGATTATCCGAAGGCGGACCGGCAATTTCTGATGGGGGTGAGGCGCCTCACGCGCGTTCAAGCGAAAGCGAGCAGCGTCGTGGTGGACGCCGATAGCGACGACCTCTACAACTGGCCCTGGATTTATGTGGAGGACGGCGGCTGGTGGCATCTCACCGAGTCCCAGGCGGCGCGGTTGCGCGATTATTTACTTCGCGGCGGTTTCATGTTTGAGGAAGATTCCCACGGCGATTATGAGTGGCAAACCTTCATAGACGGCATGCGCATGATTTTTCCTGACCGTCAGGTCGAGGAGCTGAGCAACCAGGACGAAATCTTCCACGTCATGTACGATTTGGATGATCGGGTTCAGATCCCCGGCACGCGGTATATCTGGAACGGGCGGCCGTACACACCGGACAGCAGAGTGCCGAAGTGGCGCGGCATCCGCGACGACCAAGGCCGCATCATGGTGGCTATTTGCCACAACTCGGATGTGGGCGACGCGTGGGAGTGGGCCGACAGTCCCCGGTATCCCGAGCGCGCGGCCTCACTGGCCTACCGCATCGGAATCAACTACATCATCTACGGAATGACGCATTAGGGTCCTGAGCCGGAAATGCGGTTCCTAATTGGGGCCGCGCTACGGGCCGCGGCATTGTAGGGCACGGCTTCAGCCGTGCAATAAGATTCGCAAAATCAACGCGGCTTCAGCCGCTGAGGGCTGTGTCGGAGGTTCGTACTTTTTCCGCGAATTTGCTACTGATCTCAGTCGCAAATTCGCCGCGTGCCATGCCCTCATTTTGCCTGCGCGGGTGAAATTCCTTGGAACACGAATTTCTGGATTCTGCGGCAGCATTCGCCTGCGCGGAATCCGTCGTTGACTTCCGTGGTGTAGAGGTTGCCTTTCGAATCCGCGGCCATGTGATGGAGGATATTGAAATCACCAGGGGATGCGCCGGGGCGCCCGAACGAGTAGCGAAACGCCAGCGACTTTCGGTCGAATACCATGACGCGGGCCTGGCTTCGGTTGGCGACAATCAAATAGCGTTGCTGCGGATCCACGGAGAACGCCGTGCTGGCGGCCGTCTGGCCATTGCCGCATTGCGGCGCTTGGCATTCCCGTCCAATGAACACCTGCGTCATGTACTTGCCTTGCAGCGTGAAAACTTGGACGCGCTTATTGCCGCGGTCGGAAACGTACACGAGTCCGTCGTTCGATACTCTCGCGGCGTGCACGAGGTTGAACTGTTGCGGGCCAGAGCCTTCTTCCGGTGCCACTGGGCGGGGCGCGGCTTCGGCCGCCGGGGCAGGGCGGGGCTCAGGGTCCGTCGGCTCATTGCCAAACGCTCCCCACATCCGCTTGAATGCGCCTGTGTCCGCGTCAAACACAATGACGCGCCGGTTGCCGTAGCCGTCTGCGATGAAAACTTCGTTCGTTTTGGGATACACATACGCATCCGCGGGCCGGTGCAGATTCTTCGTGTCCTTGTTTCCTTTGCTCTGGCCGCTTCGGCCAATCTGCATCACGAATTTGCCCGCCTGAGTGAACTTGAGCAGTTGATCGTCTTTGTCGTCATTCCCTCCAATCCAAATGAGCCCTTTGTAGTCCAAAAAGATACCATGTTCATTTTCGGGCCATTCATAACCCTCGCCGGGTCCGCCCCAGCCCTGGAGGAATGTTCCGTCGGCCGCGAACTCGAGCACCGGCGGAGCGGCGTTGGCCTTTTGTTCGGGCCTCACGGTCCGTGGTCGCTGCAAAACCCACACGTGGTCCTGCGCGTCCACGGACACGCTGGAGACTTCTCCAAACACCCAATGGTTCGGAATCTTCGGCCTGGAGGAGTCCACTTGGAACGTGGGCGCTCCCTGGGGTGGCGTCTGGCGGTCTTGCGCAGCCGCGCGTTGTGCGTCCGGCTCAACGCCAAAGTCGAAGAGAAGGGCGGCGAACACGGGTAATGCACAACAAGCCCAAGTGATCCGTTTCATGGCTCCTCCGCGCGGCGATTCACGCGCACTGCGGTTTTTCAAAGGGATAAATTCAAGCGCTTGGTCCAGAGGACTTGCCACAACTCGCAATCCGGGCCGCCAGCGGCTGAAGCCGCATTCATTTTCCAGCCTTGAACGGCACGGCTGAAGCCGTGCCCTACAAAGCAGCAATTCCCTCAGCCTTGGCCCTTGAACGCCTCAGCCGGCGTTAATTTCCAGAGGGTGGAACCTTTCCCGGCTGGCCGATCAGCCTTGCGGGATCGACTCCCTTTCTCGGCCGGAACTTCTGCGTGCGCCCGCCAAACGTTTCCGCCCCGTAGAGGTTTCCGTCCGAATCCACCGAGAATTGATGAACGCCCCAGAAAGCGCCGGGGAAAGAGCCGTAAGTCCCCCACGAGTACAGCAGTTTTCCGTTGAGGTCGTACTTCAGGAATTTGTTCGAGACGCCGTCGGCCACCCAGAGGTGTTGATCGGCCGTCATCATGATGTCGTACGGCGAGCGAACGTTGCGCCACTCGTCGAGATATTTTCCGTTTTCGTCGAAGATTTGGATTCGGCTGTTCGACCGGTCCGCGACATACAGCCGGCGCTTGGCGTCAATGGCGATGGAATGCGGCAGGTCTAATTCCCCCGGCCCCTTTCCCTTGGTGCCCCAGGTCATCAGGTATTTCCCATTTTTGTCGAATTTTACGACGCGGGTGTTCACGTAGCCGTCGGTGATGAAAAAAGTGCCGTCGGGAAGCCATGCGATGTCCGTGGGCCTGCCAAAGTGCTTGTCATCTTCCCCCTGCACGCCTTTCACGCCGAGCGTCATCACCAATTCTTTGCCGTCGTGGGTGAACTCGAAGACTTGCTGCACCATGTCGTCCACGATCCACACGTGCTTCTCCGGGTCGTACGGGCTGATGCGGACTTTGTGCGGCCCGCGCCCGCCGGTAAACAATTTGTCCCACTGGGTCCACGCCTCGATGAGTTTGCCATCGCTGTCCACCAGGAGGATGCAGTACTCCAGCCGCGGCTTGCCTTGAGTCGCGGGTATCCCGAATGCCCCGTAGCCTCCGGTGTATCCCTCGGGGGCTTTTTCTGGCACTGGCAACTCCCCGCGCTGCAAAAGATAAATTCTGTTGGGGTTTTCGGCGAAAACGCCGCCTTGTGACCCCCACGTGAATCCTTGGTGTCCGAGCGAGTGCGGCCAGCCCGGCACGACCTCATAGGGCCCGGTTTCTTCCTCGCCGCCCTTTTCCTGGGCCCGCGCCCTGCTGTGCACGGAGCCCAGCAGCACCAACACCAGTCCCACAACCATGCTCACTCGCATGTTCTTTCTCATCTCGACCTCCTGGGGGGTAACGCTTGCGGTGACGTGACCCGCGCATTCTAGCACGAGTGCTGCATGGCAACACGCAATACACGCAACACGCTGCACCGAGGTTGGTTTTGCGCCGCGGCGCAAAGATTCAAGCCGGGGATGTTCGAGAGATCGTTGGGAAGCACGCCGTGGAGAAAAGGAAAAACGGCTTGCGCTCCCAAATGGCTCGGCAGCGCAAGCCGTGTGTGAGCTCTTTCGATTCTACTTCTGAGCGCGTGCTTGCTCCTGCTGCGTGATCTGCGTCTTCAGCGCCTGTACTTCTTCCCGCGTGCGCAGGCGCATCCGCGCTACTTTTCTCGTGCGCGAGTACGGCAGGATGACTTCCGTCGAGCCGCCGCGTTCGAGGATGGAAACGTAGCGCGTCTCCGCTCCGAGCGTCGGGAAGGGGAATTCCGTCCACTGAGACGTCTTGGGGTCGTACCTCAGGACTTCGTCCCCGCCCATGATGTTGGTCCATACGTTGTGGTTCTTGTCCACCACGGCCTGGTAAGGCTCCTGTGCGTCGGGCCGGGGAAGCGGAACAATCGTCACCTTCAGCGTGTGGATATCGATCTTGGCGAGGTTGCCCCCCCACCAGTCGCAAGCCCACACGTAGTCGCCGGTCTTGTCACCCGCCATGCGGCGCGGCCCTTCCGCCCACGGCACTGCGGTGTTGAAGTCCGACCCCGCCATTTCGTAAACCTTGCGTTCCTCGGGCGTGGTCAACTCCATCTGCCCAGGAACCGGCGGAATCCTCACTTCAAGCGCCTTGCCGGTTTCGATATCGCTCTTCCCGATGACGTCAATGTTCATCTCCTCCCACCAGCCATTCCCTTCGCGGTCGGCGGCCAAGCCATAGGTCATGCCTTCGCCGGCGGATGTTTGGTAGGTCAGAGATTTAAATTCGGTGAACTGTTTGGTGTCCGGATCGAAGCGAAGCGCTCCCCTGCCCGCCGTCACCCAAATTTTGCCCTTGCCGTCGAAGTCAATCGTGGTCGCCACGCTGGTCACCGGGAGCATCCCCTTCGGCGGGGTGAAAACCTCGATCTGTTCGGTGGCCGGGTCGAGCCTGCCCACGCCATTGGGGCCGACTCCACCCATGTTCACGTTGAACCAGATGATCCCATGCTGATCGCGGGTGATGCCGTGTCCGAGGGCCGCATTACCCTTTCCGCCGGGGCCTCCCGGAACCTTGAAGGTGCGGACTTCGCCGGTCTTGGCGTCCACCCGGCCTAACGTGATTTCCTTGCTGGCGACATTATTTGTGTACCAGATGTTCCCGTTCAGGTCGGCCTGCGCGTCGTGCACGCCGTGGGCCCCGTTCAAGCTCGATGGCGTGCCCAGTGACCAGTCGCTGCCGTCATTGGTCACATACTTCGTGTCGGGGCCGTTGCTCGGGTCGAGCGGAACGTCGTACTCCGTGAAGACCACCCGTGCCGCGTCTCCAGTCGGACGCGGACGGACCTTCAACTTCATGGCGGACTCTCCCGGCCCGCGCACCCGCGCCAGGTAGGCTGCGAGTTCCTTCTTGTGGTACTCGATGTTGGCGGCGGCACCGGCGTCCTCTCCGAGGTAGCCGCCCGTCACAGTGATATTCCGCATCAGGTTCATGATGGCGGTCCAGCCATCCGCATCGAAACGGTTCTGCAAGATGTAATTCGGCTGGTGGCAGCTCGTGCAGTTGTTCCGGAAAACGCGCTTCAGGCGGCGGTCATCCGGCGTGTCCTCCGGGAGCGACGAAAGGAGCTGGTCGCCCGTTAATTGCCGGACGAAATCCTTCATCGGCTTCATCACAAAGTCTTGGCGCTTCACGGTCCCGAGCTCGACTTCACCCCGGGAGGTCTCGAACGTGTCGGCCTGGGCCCAGACGCGGTATTTTCCTGGGTCCAGGGCAGGGAAGTAGTAGTTCCCTTGTTCGTCGGTGAAAACGGTGGTCGTGATGGTCGCTCCGTCCATCTTGGCGGAAACCGTGACTCCCCCCATCTTCTCTCCCGACGCGGACTTCACCATCCCGGTCAAGAAGGAATCATTGGGAGCTGCCTGGTTGGCAGGAGCAAGTATTGCGAACGCAAATCCCGCGACAGCGGTCGTGATCAGGACGAGCATGAGCCAGCTTCGTGAAGATTTCATGCCTTCTCCTTGTGCCGCACTCTACAAAGTTTTCTTTCTCTCGAATCTCTTGGTTCGTGAAACTCGATTCGCAAGTACCGCCAGGACTTACACGGTCTAAACCTCATCGGTCTCTGGGGAAGCCAGCGAACTCAAGGTCACTTTGCCGATCGGAAGAGACACACTACAGAGCACCCTAATCCACCTCACCGTTGCTACGAATTGTTCCGAAGGGTCGTCGCATCAACCTTGCACTTGCCGGCAAGCTTATATTGCGGGACTGCAAGCCTGCTATGCGCTTAGGCTAACGGCTGCAGGGGCAAAAATCAAGGCATTCTGCGGGGCGCCGGTTCGCGGTTCACTCATTCCCACCCTTGGACAGGCGGGTCGGCGTGCGCCACAGTAACCGGAAGGACTCAACATAAATGCAGACAGTGTGGACAGGATTTCAGTACAATCTCGCCCTCAAATATGGAGGTAGGGATGGCAGAGATAAATTCACCGGCGCGGCGTCTGACGGTGGACGATATTCGCGCGGCGGCAGCGCGGCTGAAGAATTGGGGGCGCTGGGGGGCCAACGACGAGATCGGGACGCTCAACTACACGCAGCCCGGTGACATCGTCGCCGCGGCGCGCCTGGTTCGCAAGGGCACGGTCATCTCCCTGGCGCTTCCTTATGACAGCCGTGGCCCTCAAGGAGGAAAGAGCAAGTACCCGCCGGTGGGCCGCTTTAATCCAGTTCACCTGATGCTGCGCACCGGTACGGATGCGTATTCCGGCGTTCTCGATAGCCGCAAGATCCGCAGCGCCGACGACATTGTCATCATGCCAATGCAGTGCGGCACCCAGTGGGACGGCCTCGGCCACGTTTTCTACGGCGACCAGATGTGGAATGGCTACGACTGCCGCACCGTCACCTCCGCCGGCGCACAAAAATGCGGCATCGAAAAAACCAAAGAGAAGATGGTCGGGCGCGGGGTACTGCTCGATATCCCGAGGATGCTCGGCCAGGAGCGTCTGCCGGATGGGTGCGCGATTACCAGCGAATTGCTCGACCGCGCGGAGCGCCACTTCCGTGTGGAAGTGCGGCGCGGTGACTATCTCCTCGTGCGCACCGGACAAATGGAGGCTATGCTGGCCGCAGAGACGTGGGACGGCTATTCTGGGGGCGACGCCCCGGGGCTGGCCTTCGAGACGCTCGACTGGCTGCACAGCAAGCAGGTCGCGGCTATCGCCACGGACACCTGGGGCGCCGAGGTCCGGCCCAACCAAACCGACGACGCGAACCAGCCCTGGCACTGGATATCGATCCCCATCATCGGGTTGACCGTTGGGGAGATCTTTTATCTGGCGAGCCTCGCCAAGGATTGCGACGCGGACAAGTGTTATGAATTCCTTTTTGTGGCGCCAGCTTTGCCGGTGACCGGCGCTGTGGGATCTCCGGTCAATCCTTTGGCGATCAAGTGAACGGCGGCGCGCTCGCCGGGTCGTCAACATTTTTGAAGGGAACCCGAATATGGAAACGAGTCTGAAGGACAACCAAGCTGCGAGAACCACACCCAAGACAGACCAGCCCAAAACGCTGACGGTGTCGCAGGCGCTCGCAAAGCTGCTCCGCGCTTATGGAGCGGAATACATTTTCACGCTCACCGGCGCGCCACAGGATCCGCTCATCCAATGTCACAACCACGAGGGCGTGAAGGTGGTCCTCGCACGAAGCGAGCGCTCTGCCTTTGCCATGGCCGACGCGTACGCGCGTGTGACGGGCAAGCCTACCTTTGGCATCGTTCAGTACGGGCCTGGCGCGACCTACCTGCCCGCCTGCCTCATCGACGCCTATTGGGCTTCGAGCCCACTGATCGCTTTGAGTGGCACAACGAATACAAACACGCGCTACCGCTACGAATATCAAGAAGTGGAACAGACCTCGATGTTCCCGGCGATGACCAAGTGGGCCGGAGAACTCCCCCACCCGGACCGCATCGCCGACGTGCTGCGCACGGTAGTGCGAGCCGCAGTCAGCGGTGTTCCGGGGCCAGCGTATCTCGGCATTCCAGCGGACTGGTTCAATCGCCCACTCACCGCCGCGCCGGATCTTTACGCGGAGAGCGTTTTCCTGAAGGTGCCGGCTCTGCGTGTGGCGCCTCTAGCACAGGACGTGGAGCGCGCGATCAAACTTCTGGCAACCGCTGAGAAGCCGGTTTTGATCGCCGGGGGCGGAGTCATGCTCTCGGAAGCCTGGGCGGAGCTCACCGCGCTTGCTGAGACACTGAACCTCCCCGTCGTGACCACACTTGCCGGGAAGGGCAGCATCGCTGACACGCATCCCCTCTCCATCGGAGCTGCCGGGCGGTACTCGCGCAAAGTGGCGAACGAAGTTCTCGGCTCCGCGGACATGTGCCTTGCGATTGGAACGCGCTTGAGCTCGATGGGCACAGACGTCTTCAAAGTTCCGCGCAAGGGCACGCGCATCATCCATGTTGATCTCGATGCCGCCACGCTGGGCCGAACGTATCGCGAAGATCTCTCCATCGTCGCCGATGCGCAAGTGGCTCTCGTCATGCTGCGCGAAGCCGCGCGGGCTGCGCGCCTCGACGGCAACCGCTGGGCAGGGTGGACGAAACAGGCGCAAGAGCAGGTGGGAGCTTGGGTGCGCGACCTCGAGCAGGTCTCCCGCGAACCCATGCATGAAGGCCGGCTCAATCCGTACCGCGTGATGCGTTTGCTGGACCAACACATGACCGGCGAAGACGTCATCGTGGCGGACACGGGGTATATGGCCGTGTGGGCAACAACGGTTCTGCAGCAGAAGAAAGCCGGGCGCAACACGCTACGCGCTGCTGGCTCACTCGGCTGGGCTTTCCCGGCAGCCTTTGGCGCGAAGCTCGCCGTCGGGGCCGGCCAGCGGGTCTTCGGTCTCACCGGCGATGGCGGCATCGGCTATCACCTCGCCGATCTGGAGACGGCGCTGCGGTTGAAGATACCGGTGATCCAGATCGTGATGAACAACTGCTCGCTCGCATTCGAGTACCACGTACAGAAGTACGTCCATGAAGAGATGTGCCCGGAAGCCAGTGAATTCCTCGACGTGCCGTTCGCGGATGTGGCTCGGGCCTTCGGGGCCTACGGTGAGCGCGTCACCATAGCGGACCAACTTATCCCTGCGCTGCGCCGCGCAGAAGAGTCGGGCAAGCCAGCAATCGTCGATGTCGCCGTCAGCCGGGAACTGCCTCCGCCGGTGACGCGGTACGCGGCGGCAGGGCTGCGGAAAATCTGAAGCGCCGCGGTTGGCGTCCGCGCGGTCTTAAGCACACGTCTCGTTTCACCCCGGGAGGAGACCATGCTGGAGCTTCTGGAGAAGCAAACCCGGCTCACCGGGAACCAACGCCGTCTCCTCACGGTCGCGATCCTCTGCGACATGCTCGAGTTTTACGACTTCTTCGTCGTGGGATATGTGCTGGCGTTCATCGTGGGCCCTTGGAAAGTGACTTACGGGCAGTCTGCCATCATCCTCCTGTCTTCGGGTTTGGGCGCGATTCTGGGGGCTGGGGTTTGGGGCTGGTTCGCGGACCGGATTGGACGGCGCCGCGTCCTGATCATCACCGTCATCAATTTTTCTGTGGCTTCCGGGATTCTGGCATTCACGCCGGACCGCGGCTGGATCTTCCTTTCGGTTTTCCGTTTTGTCGTTGGGGTAGGCGTGGGGGGACTCTACAGCGTAATCGTGCCGCTGGTGCAGGAGTTTGTGCCGTCTGGAAAGCGCGGTCTGGTCAGCGGCATCGTTACCGCAGCCGTTCCTGTGGGCCTGGCGCTCGGCGCTGTTCTGGGCGCCTACTTAGGACCCCTAATCGGCTGGCGAGGGCTCTTCGCGGTTGGTTCGCTTCCGGTCCTGTTGATCCTGCTCATTCGCGCGTGGATGCCCGAGTCGCCGCGCTGGCTGTCGCACGTGGGACGACTTGAGGAAGCGCGAAGGTCGCTGGGTTGGGCCCTTGAGGTGGATCCCGCTCAGATTTCTCTGCCAGCGCCCCATGCGGCTCCGCCACAGGCGAAGTGGCGCGAGCTTTTCCGCTATCCCCGCAGCCTAGCAGTCTCCTGTCTCGCCAACCTCAGTGGTCAGACTGCGATTTATGGACTCACGCTTTGGGTGCCCACCCTCTTTGTGTTGTTGATAGGAATCAAGCCGGCACAGGCGGCATACCTCATGATCTATTGCAGCGCGGGGGCTTTCGCAGGGCGTGTCACGTTCGCGTGGCTCTCCGACGCCATCGGGCGGCGAATGTCGGGCGGGATATACGGTTTCGGGGCTGCGGCGTTGCTGATCCTCGCCGGCTATTTGCACAGCACGTTTGTGGGCACGGTTTCCGCTTTCTGGCTTGTCCTAATCCCTGCCTACTTTTTTGTGGATGGAGGCTTCGCAATCCTTGGCCCCTACGCCGCTGAAGTGTGGCCAGCGCGCCTGCGCGCGACTGGGATGGGTTCGGCCTATGGCTTTGGCGGAATTGGAAAGATCATCGGTCCCCTCGGACTGGCGTTGATCACTGGTTCGTCGAACGTAGTCAACCCGGCGGCGTCAGTCGC
>WNFB01002113.1_pt1 | contig 17226 bp, 16 predicted proteins | sample 5400501 | NCBI WGS metagenome assembly WNFB01 (sample SAMN13153341, study PRJNA577476) | soil metagenome | isolation source: 200 cm saprolite under Douglas fir tree site 2 hole 1 | place: USA:California | collected 2015-04-18 | reverse complement strand
TACAACCTTCCTCTTTCCTAACTCTCGCGCCTTGGACAAAGCGACGGTCATTCCACGGTCTTTGAATGAGCCAGTAGGGTTCTCTCCCTCATTCTTCACATAGAGTCTCTTCAGACCGATTTCACGGCCAAGGCGCGGACAGTGATGGAGCCCAGTTCCTCCTTCCGAGAGGGTTGTGATGAACTGGTCGTTATCGATAGGAAGGAGTTCTCTGTATTTCCAGACAGATAGACTCCTGTTCTTCCAAGGGGTCTTTCGCCCGGAAATCTGGAAACTGATCTCTAGTAGACCTCCGCATTTTTCGCATCGATAATTCGTAGTCTGGGCTGGATATTGGGTATGGCAGTTGAAGCATCGTAGGCGATAAAGCCAGGGCATTCCTAGGCTTCCTCGATTATGCTGGCCCGGTGGGCGGGCCTTGTGACGAATGAGTTTGAACGCACCTTGTTCTGCGCAAACGCGTGTACCATCGCTCGGGCAACCGGTCGAGGGTCGTGGTTATTTTCATCAACTAGTGCGACGAGGCTTGGTCCTGCTCCACTGATGGATACGCCTGCAGCCCCTGCTTCTAAGCCGGTACGTTTTACATCGCGATAGCCGGGAATGAGATGTTGTCGGTAGGGCTCCGCGATCTCGTCTTCCATTCCTGACCCAATTATTGGAATATCGCCTTGCGCAAAAGCCGCTGCCATGGCGGAGGCCCTGCCTAGGTTTAGAACTGCGTTCTTGACCCGGATTTGTTCCGGAATGATCTTTCGCGCTTTTCTTGTCTTATCCGGCTGAACCGGAAGCTGGGGAGTCACAACAACGACGGCCAGGTTAGTGGGTGGCTTGAGGCTAATCGTTCTTACTGGCTTGTCGTATACGATTACGAATCCACCCAGAAGTGAAGCCGCGACATTATCGGCGTGTGCTGTTCCTGCGACCGCTTTTTCGCCGAGACTTGCGACTCGCACCAGTTCATCGTTCGAGAGGTGAAGGTCCAGCAGAGCATCCAAGGCCTTCGTGCATGCTGCTGCAGTGGCGCCGCTGCTTCCGAGTCCCAGGCCTTGAGGCACGCGTTTTTCGACTATTATCTCAAGGCCTTTCTTTAGGTGCGCCTTCCTGGCCAAGTCTAAGGCTGGAGGCCCAGCAGAGTTTTTGCTCACCCCTACAGGTATGTTGCGACCTTCGAGGCCGCGGACGATTATTCTGATCTTCTCTCCCGAAGTTATTCGGGCACTGACAGTGTCAGAATATCTGTTCAACGCTAGGCCGAATACGTCGAAGCCCGCTCCAAGGTTCGCGGTGGAACAGAAAGCCCTCGCAAGCGCTTGCGTTCGAATGGCCTTCATTGCCCGATCGAGGCTAATCGCGAAGCCTGAGACGCATAAAAGAGGACTTGTACCCCTTCACGAGATATTTCAGAACCAAAAGCACGCTTGTTCATATTGAAGCATTATGACGGAGAGCAATTTCGTGACACTTAATATCAGAATTCTCCGGGTTCTGTTCTTCACCGAAGGTCACTTTTCAGATATGGAGTCGAAGAACTCGGTCCAATTCTAGATCATCTTGAAGTCGACTTGTGGAATGTCCGCGCGAATCATGCTTCCGCTGCTGCCGTCGATGATGGCGTTGTAGCTTTTTCCTTTGTACTCGTATTGGATGAACCAGAGTGGCGCATGCAGATATGTGGGCTTGTCAACGCTGAAGCTAGTGTTGAACTGGGTTACCTGATCCACTTCCTGTTTCAGGAGGAATCGCTGGTTTTCCTCAACCTCATTCTTTGCTCGTATGACCGCCTCCTCGCTGTCTAGTTCGCTGTTCAGAAACTTCGCCTGCGACTCAATCTTGGTGAAGTCGAAAGGTATCTTTCCTTCAGCCGGAACTCTGTAGTCTCGGGAAGGAAATTCTACTGCTTTTCTTCCCAGAACCAGCCAGTCGTACTCGTTCTGTATTGTCCCTTTTCGCGGCGTCGGGGGTGAGATTCTTTCGAGCATTCCTTCATAGGTGCTGGTAGCGGTGAGAGGTACCAGCCAGAAAGGAAGGTATCTTAGTTCTAGCAACATGAGTTTGCTCTTCTTGGCGAGGTCTCCTGGCTTCATGAATCCAGACCTCATCCAGTCCTGGAGATCTTGGGTAATTCTGGTGTTGTTGAGGTTGTTGAGTATGAGGCTGTGTTGGATCTGGAATGGAGCGTTTGCGCCTACAACGGAGGTGTAGCCGCAGTATCTGCATGTAGCTACTATTTCTCCTGGAGAGAGGTTGAGTTGGGCTCCACAGTTCGGGCATTTGATCTCTGAAACGATCTGGGACATTGCTAGGATTTTCCTGTCGCTCTAGCATAGAATTAAAGAAGGGCCGGATTAAGTTCTATAGGATCGGTGATGTATCATGGCGGGACTTGGCGCGTTGAAGCGGACGATGGGCTTCACGATCCTACTGGTCTTCGCTATCTTCCTCGGTCTCCTGACCGTTATTTCCGTCTTCTTCCTTGACCCTACCACAGCCCTAGTGCTTGGACTTGTGGGAGCGTTCTTCATAATCCTGCTACAGTATCTGATTGGTCCCGTCATCGTTAGGGCTACCAGTCGGCTCCATTATCTGGCTCCTGGAGAGAATCGGTGGCTGGAGACCAAGGTCTCCCAGATGGCCTCAACGTCAGGCATCCCGATGCCTCGACTAGCCATTTCGCCGGATCCCACGCCGAATGCGTTTGTGTTCGGCCAGACACAGAAGAGCGCTACTCTAGCGGTCCATCAGGGGTTGCTCCAACGGTTGAACGAAGATGAGATTGAGGGTGTGATCGCCCACGAACTCGGTCATGTGAAGCATCGCGACTTTATCGTCGTAACAATGATCTCCGCTATACCACTCGTAGCGTATTTGATCGCTCGCTCTGTGCTCTGGGGAGGCTACGTTAGCGGCGGTCGAGGATCTAACCGGAATAACAGCGCTGGAGCGCTGATAGCAATAGCCGTCGTAGCATACGTGGTCTACATCCTAACTACTCTACTGGCTTTGAGGCTAACTCGTCTGAGGGAGAGCTACGCCGACGCGTACTCGGCCTACCTGACCAAGCAACCAAGAGAATTAGAGAGTGCTCTAACCAAGATCGCCTACGGTTTGTCGCTCGCTCCAGGCGAGCCGCATGGAGCTAGGGCTTTCTTCATTGAGGATCCGGCGCAAGCAAAACAGGATGTGGCGCAGATCATGGATCAAAAGTCAAAGTACGACTTGGACCATGACGGCGTTTTAAGTGAGCGGGAGTTGGAGATGGCTATGGAGACCGAATCAAAGTCGAACTGGCGTAAGGCGGCCCAACTCTTCATGACTCATCCCCCGACCTACAAGCGGATTCTCATGTTGCGCGAGATCGAGCAGGAATTGAACACAGGGACCTTCCAGGAGTCAAAGATCTACAATCATGTCTGAAAAAGGACCTTTCCAGCACGAACCAAGGCCACAACAGAACTATAAACAAGGAAGTCACCCGATCTGCTGATTCATTATGAACCGTCTTCCTTGGGCCCCTCTCAACGCAAGCGCCTTCCTGATAATCCTCGGCGGGCTCATTCTCGCGTCCTTGCTCTCAGGGCTAAGCATTTTCGCGGTCTTTCCGTTGCTTTTCACGGTCTTCGGAGCATGGATGATCGTTGAAGCTTTCGTTTTTCCTCCCGCGAACGCGTATGCTCCACCTCGGACTATGGTCGTAGGCTGGGGTGCGCTGATTGGTGGTCTCGGAGTTCTATGGCTTGTCCTCTACACAGCTGCCCAACTGTTGCCTATCGTGTTCGCTGTGATCTTGATCGTCGCTGGAATTGCCGGCGTCGGCTACAGTTTCAGAAGGGCCACTCCCAGTACCCCCAAGACCTCCAAGTCCTAGCCCGTGTTCGACGCGAAGGCCAGGTATGTCCGGGGCCTTTTTTCAAAAGTCCCCTTGGAATACGATATTCTGTTGGGCCTGCTTTCTTTCGCGCAGGACAAGCGATGGCGAGCCTACGTTGTGGACCAAGCGAGACCAATGCCCAGTGAACGGATACTTGACGTCGCCACTGGGACCGGACTCTTGGCGGCCGATTTCGCCAGGGCGATCTCACCGAAAGGGTACGTTGTCGGCGTAGACCTCACCCTCTCCATGTTAGAGACTGCCCGGTGGAGGTTGCAGTCAAAAGGGATAGGCGATAGGGTGGACTGGGTCTTGGCCCGAGCTGAGAATCTTCCATTTCGAGATGATTGTTTCGGATCCGCTTCTATCAGCCTTGCCCTCAGAAATGTTTCTGACGCACAGTCAACGTTTAGGGAGATGTCTCGGGCCACGGGTCCAGGGGGGGTCGTTATATCTCTAGACTTTGCACGTCCGCGCAACCGCGTCTTCCAACTATTCTACTACGACTATTTGCTCGGCATCTTCCCATTATTCGGTCGGATGATTTCAGAAGCTTGGGGCAGAACATTATCCTACTTAGGCCGATCTATCTTGAGAGCAAGAACCGGAGAACAGATTGCAAATCTACTCAGGGAGGAAGGTATAGCTGACGCCGTATCCGTTCCCTTAACCGCTGGAATTGTTTGTGCCGTCTATGGAACGAAGAGATGGCACACTAGTCTAGCCCTGAAGAGAGCGAAGCGTCTAGGCGGTACCGGTCAGAGCGGAAATAATTCCGCTGGCGAAGAAGATGAGTCCGAAGGAGAGAAGAACGGCTCCAGCTATCAGATCCAGCAACCATCTGGGCACTCGCATCAAATAGTCGTAGGAGACTGCTGAGACGGCTATTAGTACGATAAGGCTTACGGCTGAGCCAATCAAGGTCCATTGAATATTGAACGCGCCTGCCGCCGCGAGAACAAGGCTCGCCTCGAATCCCTCAGTGAGAGTAATCGTCAGAACTGGGAGTGAGTTTGGGACGGAGAATGGAATCGGTTGGGTTGATCCGACCAATCCTTCCCGCTTGAGATCTTTCTCAATTACCTCTCTCCCCATTCGAGCCATTTTTTCTCTGAACGACTTGTGCTTGATCGCGTACTTGATGAAACCACGGAGGAACCGGCTCGAGAAGTAGAAGAGGACTATTGCAGTTGCAAAATCAATAATGATGGCAGGAAGTAAGAGGAAGATCCGCCACACGACTAGGAAGGTAAGGATGGAACCTAGACCTCCAGCGATGACCCCAAAGAGGATGTTATTCCTACCAAGTTGTTTTATCGTGGCAAGAGAGAGAATGGCAACCTCGCTTCCTTCGACCAGTATGGCCTTGAAAGCGAGGAGGAAGGATCCAATAATGACTACCGTTGGATCAGTCATGCTTCTTCTATCCGCGCGTTAAGCGGACGTTCCTCTGTATATTTGCTAATTGCGGGCCAGAGTGATGTGATATGATGGTCGAGGTGTTAGGCAAAAACGTGCTCTGGCGGCCATGGATTATAGCACGCCAACCAGTGTCCTGTTCGAACCTCAATGAGGGGAGGCTCCTCCTTAGAGCAGATATCTATACGTCGCGGACAGCGAGGGTGGAACCTACAACCTGACGGTGGGCTGATGGGACTTGGGACCTCTCCTGGTAGAATAATTCGATGCCTCTTCTGTTTAGGGTCAGGCACCGGAATCGCCGACATTAGGGCCACCGTGTAAGGATGAAGAGGATTATCAAAGAGCTCGTCGGTCTCAGCGATCTCTACAATCTTTCCAAGATACATGACCGCGACTCTATGACAAATGTGTCTGACCGTGCTAAGATCGTGCGAAATGTAGAGGTATGTTATGCCGAGCTTCTGCTGAAGCTCCTGTAAGAGGTTGAGGATCTGGGCTCGTACTGAGACGTCGAGGGACGCGACGGGCTCGTCGGCTGCAATGAACTTCGGATTTACCGCGAGCGCTCGTGCTATGCAGATTCTCTGTCTCTGGCCTCCACTGAACTCGTGCGGATATCTTTCTGCGTGATAGTCTTCTAGGCCAACCATTCTGAGCAGTTCATACATTCTGTCAAGCCACTTGTCACGCGGTATGTGTCTATGGACTTCGAAGGGCTCCATGATGATGTCAGCGACAGTCATCCTCGGGTCAAGCGACGCGTATGGATTCTGGAAAATGTACTGCATCTGCCGTCTGAGCGCGAGGACTTGAGTCCTGTTCGCTTTCTTGAAAGTTTCAGTGATATTCTTTCCTTCGAAGAAAACATCTCCCGACGTCGGTGGCTCCAGATACAACATGCACCGGGCAATCGTGGTTTTTCCAGAGCCGCTCTCGCCAACTAGGCCGAGGGTCTCGTTCTGCCTGATTTGGAAAGAGACTTGGTCGACTGCATGCACGTCTCCAATCTTACGTCTTAGTATCACTCCTCTTTCATAGACTGGAAAGTGCTTTGTGAGCTCTTTGACTTCAAGCTCAATGTCCTCCGTTCTGAGTCAGCTCGCCACAGCAGATTTTAGGTCGAGTTCCTTCCATCGATGGCAATGCACCAAGCGTCCATCTCCGATGGACTCGAGCTCGGGATCTTTGTCAATGCAGATCTGCCTAGCGTAGGAGCATCTTGGATGGAATCTGCATCCTGATGGAGGCTGGATGAGATTCGGCACGTTTCCGGGTATGACCGAGAGCTTCTGCCTTCTCAAGGCTAAGCTTGGGACAGACGAGAGGAGCGCTTCCGTGTACGGATGTTTAGGGGTCTCGAACACTTGCTCGGTAGTTCCGGTTTCGCATACTTGCCCAGCGTAAAAGACGGTCACTCTGTCGCATGTGTCTGCGACGATACCCATGTCATGCGTGATGAGGACCATAGCAATGTTGAATTTCTCCTTCAGGGCTTTCAATAAGTCAAGGATTTGAGCCTGGATGGTTACATCCAGGGCTGTTGTGGGCTCATCGGCCAGGATTAGGCTCGGCTCACAGGACAGCGCTCTTGCAATTGCTATCCGTTGTTTTGTCCCACCACTCAGCTCGTGGGGATACTGGTTAATCCTGATGTGCGGGTCTGCTATGTCGACGCTGCGTAGGAGTTCTGTGGCCTTGTTTAGGGCGTATCTCTTCGAGACATGCTGGTGCTTCATTATTACCTCTGTAAGCTGATCGCCTACGGTGTAGACCGGGTCAAGGGTTGTCGTGGGATCTTGGGGAACATACGCGATCTCCTTCCCTCTTATCCGGCGCATTTCCGCTTCTGTAAGTCCGAGCAGGTCTTTTCCTTTGAATTCTATCGTTCCGTCGACAATCTTTCCAGGCGTCGGAACAATTCTCATTATTGATTGGGCAGTTACTGTTTTGCCTGATCCTGATTCCCCAACGAGGCCTAGTGTCTCGCCGCTGTTCACGTAGAGGCCGACACCGTCAACCGCCTTCACGACTCCTGCAAAGGTGTAGAAGTGGGTCCTTAATCCCTCGACACGGAGAATCGGGTCGGTATACAAGACGCCTATTCCCTTAGCCTTGGATCAAGCGCATCTCTGAGCCCGTTTCCGAGAAGGTTGAAGCCCATTACAAACAGTGTCAGAAATACTGCGGGGAAAGTGATTGCCCACCAAGCCTGATTAATGTATGAGGCTGCGATGTTCATCAGCTGGCCCCAAGTGTAGGAGTTGGGAGCTCCGAAACCTAGGAAACTAACAGCCGCTTCGGTGAGAACAGATGCGGCTATCTGGAGAGTCGCGAGCACGATTATGATGTGGAGCACGTTGGGAAATAGGTGGCGGAAGAGTATCCTGTTCGCTGAAGACCCTATTTGGCGTGAAGCAGCAATATACTCGAACTCTCTAACCCTTAGAACTTCTCCGCGGATAATTCTAGCAGCACCAGGCCAGGAGAAGGCCCCTATAATGAACACGACCAGCCACAACCCTCCGGTAGCGCTAGGGCTGAACTTGATTATGATTTGGAGAAAGACCAACAGCAGGAGGAAGAATGGGATTACGAGGAATACCTCTGTGAGCCTCATCAGTAGGTTGTCTAGCCAGCCCCCGAAATACCCTGCTGCCAGCCCTATGAGGACCGCGATGGCCAGGGCGAAGCCTGTGGCCCCGAGCCCGATTACGAATGCAGCGCGGGTCCCATAAACGATCTCGCTGTAAACATCGTACCCGTAGCTGTCGGTGCCGAAAGGGTGAGAGAGGCTCGGTGGTGCATTAGTGGAGAGGGATCCACCCGCGCAGGCGGGTGGTATGCACTCTGGAGGATAGATAGCGAAAAGGCCGTGGTCGTTGCGGGTAAGGACAAAGGGCCAGCCATCAAAGGCTGCGAACAGAGCGAAGAGTCCCACGACGCCGAGACCGGCAATGGCTACTTTGTTCTTCTTGAGCCGCCGCCAGGCCAACGCCCACTGACTGACACCGCGACTGGACTCGCGTTTCTTCGGCGAGAGGGTTGTTGTCATCGAGGGGGATTCTCCTGTTTCTATTCGAGTCGAATCCTTGGATCTATGTATGCGTAGGTAACATCAGTGATCAAGTTCGCTATCAGGGTCATGAGTGTAATCAGTACCACGATGGCTTGAATCACTGGAAAGTCCAGTTGGGTGGTTGAGACTACGAATTGCGCTCCGATTCCGGGCCAGTTGAAGACTGTCTCTGTGACCGGTGCTCCTGCCAACAGTCCTCCAAAATATAGTCCAACGTAGGTTACTATGGGGATTAGGGCGTTTCTCAGAGCGTGCTTGTAGATGACGGTCCTTTCGCTGAGCCCACTAGCTCTTGCCGCGAGAATGAAGTCTTGTCTCAGAACCTCAAGCATACTAGACCTTACCAGCAGGACGACCGGAGCAAGAAGGGCTAGGGTGTAGACCGCGGAAGGAAGGACCAGGTGCCAGAGCTGGTCCAAGACTACGTTTCCATATGGATACTGGCTTGGAATTGTGGATTGGAAACCACCCGAGGGAAACCAGTGCAGATAATATCCGAATATCAGGATGAAAGCTACACCTAGAAAGAAGACAGGTATCGAGGTGCCTATGAGAGAGGAGTTTGTGATTGTAACGTCTAGGAGAGAGTATCTCTTTCTCGCTGAGAGTATGCCGATTGGTATTGCTATTACTAGGGAGAGAGCTAGACCAATGAGCTGTAATTCAAGAGTTGCCCAGACTTTTTCTACAATGAGTGTTGAGACGAGACCGCTGGAGTAGGAGTATCCAAGGTTGAGAGTGAAGAGTTCCGATAGCCAGGTGAAGTATTGGTTCTGAATAGGCTGGTCGAGGCCTAGGTATTGACGGAGTGCTTGTCTCTGTGCTTCGTTGATATGGGGATTTAGCGCGGTGTAAAGCTGGACGGGGTCTCCGGCAAGCCTTTCGATCGTAAAGACTAACAGGGTTATGCCAAAGAATACCGGAATGAGATACAGTGATCGCCTGAGAACGTATTTTAGAACTGACACTTAGCTCCCTTCGACTCTCTTTTGAGAGTTGTTTGGCAACGAGACGCAAGAGCCAACAATACAGCTCTGGTCAATTCAACCTAGAAATTACCGCTTAGGAGAGTCTTAAGCCTTGAGAAGGAGCTCCCCATCAAATCCTCGGTTGACACATTTAACGGCACAACTGACCAATCAATTCTGCTCTGGGATCGAGTCCACCATGTGGACCCTCATGCATGGCTGGCCTGCGGTTTCCCACACAAGCGTCCCCTAGGGTGTATTTTCAGGAGTTTAACCACCTGCTGGATTATATGTATCGACACAAAACGAATATACGCCATTCTACCTTCTCTACCCGCTATGTCGTACGACTTCAGGACGCTATCCAGAACGATCCTAATTCTCGCGGTAACTGCACTCATGGTGCCCGCGGGACTCTCCGGAGTCCAAGTCCACGCTTCCAGCTGTGCAACGGGTCTCAGTCCCAACCTTCACATCACCCTTTTGGTTCCCACGTCGAACCCAGCGAGGCGGGCGTGGGCTGCGATCATTCAGAGTAATTTGCAGTGTCTCGGAATAGACGCCGCAAGGGTGGAGCTACCTTTCAGCCCCAACATTTTTGATCGCGCGCTCAGCCCAACTGATCCTAACGTTCTTGGCAAGACGTTCGACCAGGGAGGTTTCGACATACTTTTCGTCGGCTATAACTTGGGGATCGACCCTGACCCGTACTCACTGTACCACAGTAGTCAGTTCGCTCCTTCTGGGTCCAACTACTATCTCTGGAACAACACTCAGAACGACAATCTTGACAATCTAATCAAGACGACATTGAACGCTACCACTCGAAACGACTACGTTAAGCAGTGGCAGGTTCTCGCAGCTAATCAGCTGCCGTCGATACCCATACTCTACACGCGTGGGGTCGTCGCCTTTGACTCTAAGTTTCCAAACGCCCAATCTGTATTCAACGTGTACCACTTCCCTGCATGGCCCACGGTGGAACACCTAACCTCAAGCCCAGTCAATGGGACGTTCATTTTTGCAGAGACCGGTCAAGCACCTGGCCAGGGGGTTGTTCCTGAGTTGAGCACGTCTTACTACGACCTTGCGCTCTCGGGCGAGATTTTCAGTCCACTTGCACTCAGAAACGACACCATCTTCCAGACGATGCTACCTGATTTGGCAGCAGGAACTCCCACGGCACCTGGCTGGAGTCTTGCCAGTGACAACAAGACCTGGACAGTCAATCTCCGGACGGGCGTCACCTGGCAGGATGGGCAGCCGTTCACCGCAAACGATGTCAAGTTCACTTTCGATCTACTGCAGAATAAGACGTTCGGATCACCGGTCCAATCCTTCGCGCAGGGAATTATCGGCGGGATAAACAACGTGACCGTAACAAGCCCGACACAGGTGGTTTTCCACCTTCCAACCCCCTACGCCTACTTCGTGCAGAACATACTGGGGGGATATGGGATCCTTCCCCAACATATTCTATCAGCTTTCTCGAGCGATTACTCGAAGATCAAGAACAGTCTCTTCAACAGGCCTGATACTGGTTCATCAACCGTGTCGAGTTCACTTCCAGTTGGGACAGGTCCCTACAAGTATGTGAGCTGGGATTCTGCAACCGGCACTTCACACCTGACGAGAAACGACAATTACTTTAGCTTCACCGGTTGGGGTCTATCTGATCTCAAGGCAGCTGGACAGTTCCAGGTCAAAGACTACCTCGTCAGAACGATTGTCGGTGGAGACCAGGCTATCACAGCACTCAGCAATGGGGAAGTCGATTTTCTTGACAGCCAGTACCACTTGGAGACGCAGCCAAGCTTCCTTAGTAGCTGGGGTTCAAGCAAGATTTCGACCTACGACGACTTTGGCGTTCAAGAGATGGGAGTGAACATGGAACACCCAATCCTTGGAACCGGAACCGCAACGCCCTACGCGCAGGCGCACCCTGGCAACGCCACTGCAGCCGCGACCGCGGCGCTATGGATTAGGCAGGCGATAAGCTATGCTACCCCGCGAGACGAGATAATCAACCAGCAGCTCAACGGATATGGTCTGCCCGCGATAACGACACCCATCGTAGGGAACTACAGGACCGGGGTAGGACTAACACAGGGATTCAACACCGCGCTTCAGCCGTATCCCTACAACCTGACCACAGCCGCCAACCTCTTGCAGCAGGCTGGGTACACTCCCACCTCTGGAACCGGACTCGGCCAGTACACACTGATCATCATCGTTGTGGTCGTCGTAGCCATCGTAGCTGTGGCCGCCGTCTACATGTTGAGAGTCAGGCGCAAACCCATGCCTGGCTCAATGCCTTCCTCAACAACTGCGCCGCCAGCACCACCCGCGACAAATCCGTAGCCCCCTTTTCCTCTCTTTTTTCATCAGCCGTCTAAAGGATAGAGACGGCAAGTCCAATCAAGACGAGAAGGGAAGAGCCTAGGATCCATTTCAGACCGACTCTCTCAGCGTTTCTCTCGGACTCTCTCGACCACGGTGCGGTATTGAAAATCATCTCACCGGTCTTGGATATTGAGGGTGTGGATGACAGTGCTATTCCCGCGCCGGCGAGAAGCCCCAGCCCGCCCTCAAGCCAGAGCGCAAGCACGAGGGTCTGCCTCCAAGTTGCCGCTGAGATGAAGAAGAGAATGAGACCGTCTACGCACGTTATCGCACAAGCTGCAATAGTCGGCCGTATCAAATAGTTCCTGAATCGGCGAGGCTCTTTTCTCAAGTCGGTTCGAACCGCGGAGTTCATGTGTGTCTTGATCCATAGAGTTGTGGGGTCTTTCAAAGGGCCAGTATCACAGGTATCAAGCCTAGCCCGACTGGAATCAAGAGGCCGGCGGTCTTCGATCTCATCCTAGTGATTTGAAGGGTTACCAACGCCCCCACGAGGATGAAACCAATGGTTTCAATCGCGCCATAGACCCCGATCAGCTGTAACGACATCGCGACCAGCATTGAATAGGCGAGAAAATCGCCGATTCCCACAAAGGACGTTTCTAAGGGTAGAGTTGTGACCGAAGTCACATTGTCATAGTCTCGTGAGCCAATCAATCTCGCCAAGAAATCCGTCTCCACAACAAGAAAGTCCATGATCGCAAGCCCGGCCAAGAAAACTATGGTGAAAGCAGCGGGGAAGGATGCGCCGATCAGAGTTCCTAGGAGTGTGGAGGACGCGATAAGAAGAAAGCTCGTCCTCCTACGTGAGAGCGAGCCCAGATAGGCTAGGAAGGACCAGCGGACACCCATATAGCCCAAGGGTATAGCTAGGAGAAAGAGAGCCGGGAAAACGCCCGACGCCTCGAACAGGATCTTCAGCAGTACCAGTCCAGAGATTGTCCCGACCAACGTGAAGGTCAGGACTAGAATGTTCGCAATTCGCTTCGGATGATGTTTCAATCCGTAGAGTACGCCGGAAATCAAGACGCAGGATGTAGCCAGAGCCGTGACCACATCAACACTTCCAGTCGCAACTCCGGTCGAGAAGCCGGCGGATCTCCCAGACAGAACTATAACGCCTGCAAGAACCGTGGCGGCGAGAGGAATCGCTAGAAAGACAAGGTCCTTCAGCACACCGCGAGCCGGTGGCTTTTCGCTCAAAGCCTATTCAGGGAGGTAGTAGTGCACAGCCACTGATAAACTTCGGGAATCGCCGGACCCTAGCCGAGACGCATTTCGGCCTTGTTGATTGTTTCTAGATCTTAAATGTGGTTTCGAACCCGGCTGCGGACGTTGACGCTTTGGTCGAGCCTTGCAGGAGGACGCTGGTGTCGATTGTGACGGTGAGCTTGTATGTGCCTGAGGCGCGAACTCCTTGGTCAATCGACAGATAGACCGTATGGGTCCTGTTGCCGACACCTCCGCTGAAAGTCACATTTCCTAGGTTCACAAGCTGACTTGGAGTCGTCAAGAGTATTGAGATTGTAACGTTCGTCGATCCTGCAGTGCTGTTGATCTTCGTATTCGTGGTCCTGACTAGTCCGTTTGATCTCTCAAGGAAATAGTACTGGTAAACTGTGGTTGTCGATGTTGAGTTGCACTGGACAGTCATGCTCGGATTGTAACAACCGCCTCCGAGATGTACTGAACCCTTAGCGGTGTCCTCGGAGAACGTTATCTGGGAAACTGGCACTGTAACTGCTTGTGCTAGGGCGATCGGTGTTAACAAGACCGCGGCGGCTGCGATTATGACTATCACGATCACAGCTAGCATATTCCTTTTCATAACAAAGGCCTCTGTCTAACGCTCTTCCGAGCCGAATTGGGGTTATAGATTTTGCTAACAGTCTCGACCAATGACGAGTGGCGAGGAAAGTGCTGGCAGTTGATGTTTGGGAGTTATATCCCCCATATTGGAAAAGTTCATGTCGCTTTCAAATTCTGGGTTGTTGTTGGTCTCAAGGTTAAAGTCTCATTTTGATTGAGAGTTCGAACCGGTTGCCGGACATGTCCCCTGCCAAGTTGAAGATCGCAGTGGACTTGGACGGGGTCTTGGCTGAGTCGATGCTTGTCTGGTGCGAGAGAGCTAACAAAGAGTTCGGGACACGCTTGAGGATGGAGGATCTTGACAGCTGGTCTTCGTGGAAGAAGTTTCCAATCTCGAAAGACGACTTCTACAGGATACTGGACGAATCATGGGACGAGTGGCAGAAGATTCCTCCCACAGAACCGAATATCGCGGAGAAAGTTGCGCGGATCGAGAAGTTTGGCGATCTAGACATTGTTACTGGTCGTAGTAGGAGAACCGTGGACGCCGCTAGAGGCTGGGTCGACAATCAAAATATTCGATACCGGAATTTCGTCAGGGTCTTAGGCTGGAGAGACAAGATTTTCCTGAATTACGATGTTTACATTGATGACGCTCCCGACCTGATGCCTGTGATCTCACGAAGTCCGAGGGCTTGGGGCGTACTCTACGTGAGGCCTTGGAACAGGAACGTGGGAAATATGCCGAAAGTTCTGAAAGCGAAGAGTTGGCGGCAAGTGCCAGCAGTCTTGAAGGAGATACGAGCAGGTAAGAGTTAGCAATTCGTGTAGAGACGAGACTATTATACGGGATGGCTTTCGATCAAGAACTTCCGGGTCTAGACATTGAAAGGCGAATTCCAGATTCCTGCCGAATTCTACTACACTAAAGAGCATGAATGGGTTCACATTGAGAACACTAATTGTAGAATTGGCGTCACAGACTATGCGCAAAACTCGCTACACGAAATCGTATACGTCGATCTTCCGAAGGTCGGAGCCAAGGTGGTGCAGATGCAGAGTCTTGGCACGGTAGAGTCTGTGAAGGCAGTGGCAGACGTATACTCTCCAATTTCTGGCGTTGTTCTTGAGGTAAACAGCGAACTCTCAGACGCTCCCGAACTTGTCAACAAGAGCCCCTACGAGAAGGGATGGATTACGATAATCAGACCGGACGATCTGAAGAAGGAACTTAGTACGTTGATGAGACCCGAAGACTACCGAGATTTTGTGAAAAAGATTACTGACAAGAAATAGACATGGGGTTTATGAAACCCTGGGAATACGATATTCAGACCTGACCGGAGGTCGGCTCTTCGAGGAGGCATCCCACCATACATTTTGTTACCTAGGGAGTTTATCTTCCAGAGAAGATACTACTATTTTCTCCGCCTAGGAGCTTTAGCCATGCCAGAAGCCTTTGCTCTGCTATCACCCCCGTTGAAGAATCTCCTTCAGGAGACTGGAATTTCCAAGCCCACGCCGCCTCAGACCGAGGCAATTCCATTGGTGGCTCAGGGCGAGAACGTCCTGATAATCGCGCCGACAGGATCAGGAAAGACTGAGGCTGCTCTCCTACCCCTTATCGACAAGATGGTGCAGGATGAGGCTCGGCAAGGAATCTCGCTGCTCTACATCACACCTCTCAGAGCCCTGAACCGGGACCTGCTCAAACGACTACAGGTCTGGTCCGCCAAGCTAGGTTTTTCGGTTGAAGTCAGACACGGGGACACTCCCGCGGCTGATCGCAGGCGCATGGCAGGCAGGCCTCCAGACTTTCTCATTACCACTCCTGAAACATTACAGGCTATCCTGCCCGGGAAGAGGATGAGATCACATCTTCGTCACGTTAACGCAGTCGTGATCGATGAGATCCATGAACTGGCAGGTGATCGGCGAGGTGTTCAACTCACTGTCGGCCTAGAACGGTTAAGGGAGATTCGTCCCTCTGGTTTTCAGAGGGTGGGGCTGTCTGCTACTGTCGGGAACCCCGAGGAGATCGCGCTGTTTCTGGGGGGCGGCGATCCCGTTAGGATCGTTCAGATTCCACTAAGCAAGGACACTCGATACAAGATCGAGTATCCGCCCCCTGGTGAAGAAGACCAAGAACTAGCACGACGCCTCTATACAGCGCCTGAAGCAGCAGCCCGGCTGGCTCTCGTCTCGGATCTCGTTGAAGCTCATGATTCCACTCTCATCTTCGTCAACAGTCGCGTCAACGCAGAGATGCTGGGTTCAAAGTTCAACATGATGGACCAAAAGATAATGGTCCATCACGGCTCGCTTCCCAAAGAAGAGCGGGTCCGAGCCGAGGAAGCATTCAAGGCGCGCGATATCAAGGGTCTCGTCTGCACCAGTACTCTAGAGCTAGGGATTGACATAGGTTCTGTGGATCTTGTTGTCCAGTACATGTCTCCCCGACAGGTCAATAGTCTGGTCCAACGGGTAGGACGATCCGGACACAATCTCACCCGGACCTCGCAAGGAGTTCTCGTAGCTGTTTCAACGGAAGACCTCTTGGAGTCGATAGGAGTCATCGACCTAGCCAAAGAAGGCCGGCTCGAACCAACAGTAATTCACCATAGAGCGCTCGATGTCTTGGCACATCAGATCGCCGGCTTGTTGATGGACTCGGAAGGTAGCGTTCCACTCGTCCAAATCAAGCAAGTTCTGAGGCGAGCGTTTCCCTACTCTAACCTTGAGGATGCGGAGCTAGAGAAGGTTGTCGAGTTCATGGGGAAAATGGGGTATCTCAGACAGGATGAACAAACCCTCTACCGGACTTCTCGGACTAGGATCTACTACTACGAGAACCTGAGCATGATTCCGGACGAGCGACGCTATTCTGTAATTGATCTCACCAACCAGCAATCGGTTGGAATACTCGGTGAAGAGTTCATGCTCACGATGGCCCATGTCGGGCTGAACTTTATCGTCAAGGGACGGGTCTGGCAGATGAAACAGATCACCGATGATGGGAAGGTGTACGTTCTCCCGATCAATGATCCTACTGCGGCCATTCCGGGATGGGACGGACAGATACTCCCAGTTCCAGGTGAACTCGCAATCCGAGTGGGAGAATATCGCAAACAAATCGATAGGCTGTTGGATGAGCACAAGACTCGCGCCACAGTTGTCGAGAAGTTCTCCCGAATATGGCCCGCAGACTCGTACGGAGTACGCAAGACTGTCGAGGAGATAGAGACTCACAAGGCAACTGGCGCACCCGTCCCGACCAATGATCGCGTACTGATCGAGGGGTTTGATCGCTACATCATAATTCACACTCACTTTGGGGACCGTCTCAACTTCACCTTGGGTGAGGTGATTGAGGAACTCTTCCGGCGTCAGGGTCTGGTGCGAATGTGGTGGTGGGACTCCTACCGAATACTCTACGAGATGACAGCGGACACTGCGGACTTGGACCTCGAAGATCTCTTCCTCAAACAGGTCTTCGGAGTAGATGAGCCGGTCCTAAGCGGTGCCTGTCATGGAGTCTTGCACCGGCACTTTCCGTGGGAGCTGCAGATGAAACAGATTGCTGAGAGGTTTGGAGCGTTGAATCGTGGCCGGCTGATGTACGGCAGCGCAATGAAAGAGCTACAGGTGAGATTCCGACTGACTCCCATCTATGACGA
>WNFB01003200.1_pt1 | contig 17227 bp, 14 predicted proteins | sample 5400501 | NCBI WGS metagenome assembly WNFB01 (sample SAMN13153341, study PRJNA577476) | soil metagenome | isolation source: 200 cm saprolite under Douglas fir tree site 2 hole 1 | place: USA:California | collected 2015-04-18 | reverse complement strand
CGTCACAGTCGACCTGCGCGTCAGTGAGATCGTCGATGCTCCCAACTGGCTGATATCGGCGTTCTTGCCGCTGGATATTTTCGTGTAGATTGAAGCGAAATCAGTCAGTATGGGTGCCATTGCTTGCAAGCAATGGCACCCATACTGACTGATTTCGCTATTTATATACCCCTACCGGCCCCAATTGGGTATGTTGGGGTTTTGCGCTCCCACGGGCATGCCGCATCGATTGCAACGCATATCATTGGGTGCCAATGGCAACCCACAATTCATACAAAGTGGGGTAATCACTCCAGTAGAGCTATAGCTGTTGGCAGGCATAGGCCCAAAGCCAGGAGGTGTGCCACCCTGTTGCATGGATTGCAGTGGAGGTGCAAAGCCAGGATAAGAAATACCCTGTTGTGTGGCCTGATCGTAGCTATTGAAAGGACCGGGCTGTATGGGCGAACCAAAGCCAGAGTAAGAACCTGACGCTCCTGCTTGCATAGGTTGAGCATAGGCACTGATTGGCAAAGAGCTACCGGGGCCAGTATCATTCGATGAGTTGTTGGTAGTCGTCGTATCTATCGTTGCTGTCGGCGTACCAGAGGTAGGTGTGGATGTGTCGGTAGCCGTAGGGGTATCCGTTGCGGTTGGGGTATCGGTAGGCGTAGCTGTTGCTGTAGGGGTCGGAGTCGGGGCTGGTGGAATGGTGATGGTCAGAGTGATGTTGCCGGAAACCAGAAGTTTGTTCGCCGTACTCGCTGTGAAAGTATAGCTACCCGCTTGCGTACTGGAAGGAACAACAAAGGTGACACTGAATGTACCGCTATTCAATCCGGTTGAGTTTGCCGTTATTGGGCTGAAGGCGTTATTGCTGACTTTGATACTGACAGCCTGGGGAGGTACCCAGTTTTGTCCGCTAAATGTGACTGTACCCTGCGGAGATACGGAGGTTGGTGAGACTGAGATAGTGGGAGGGCTGGCTGCGAGGGCGGTGAAAGGACCATCATCTTCATGGCTGATAACAGTCCCGTCAACTGCCGATATACCGCAGATGCTGTATCTACTGTTGACCTGGCCAGCTCCCGATGGCCAGGTGAAATTCAACTGAAACGCTCCTGAGGCATCCGTTGTTACTGTCCCTACGGTCGGTCCCACTTGTCTACAGAGGTTATGATTAAAGTTGCTATCGCCCGGTACAAGCACGAGGTGTAGTTGCAGGTTTGGAGGAAAGCCGGATGCCGATACCCCTGCATTTTCGCCGACGGGTCCCCAGGGGTAGCCGTTGTTTTGTCCAGCATAGATCATATTCGCGTTCCAGTGGATGACCAATCCGGCGGTCAGCCTGCTCTGAGCATTGGTGGTTGCGGCTCGTGCCACCGGTGCCACGTGGAGAGATATAGCCAGTATGGCTAACAACACTGCTGCTAGCACGTTTACTCGAATATACATGTGCCACATATCTGACGTTGCCTGAAATCGTATGCGCTTCATTGCGTCTGACCCCCCTGTTATTCTGGTAAACGTGTCATGTCGTGTCCTATCTAGCTTACCGGTGCAGTTCTTTATCACACTCTGTATAAGTTGGTGCCTGGAAGCCAAAGAAGGCAGTGTACAGGCACCTGGATACTGCTTATATAACGGTTGTATGCATGGAACTGAAACGAACAAACCAGAGAAGTAGGAGTATTGGCGTCTAGACGTCTAACAAGAGAAGATGCGCCCACGCAGATCGTTAAAACAATGACGGAAAAACTCTTCAGAGAAGAAGGTACAAACTATGGAAATACTCGGCCCGAAGCGACACACACAGAAGACAGGGGATATCAGCGAGGCAGCAGTAATCACTCGCCTGTTACAGTGTGGCTATATCATTCTCTTGCCTTACGGACAAATGCATCGGTATGATCTGGTCATTGAAGACGCCGACGAGAAGTTCTGGCGCGTGCAAGTTAAGACGGGTCGGCTCAATGAAGATCAGTCTGTCATCCTCTTTAATGCAGCTAGTAGTGATAACCGCTCAGCAAAAACCAGGGGGTGGAGAAACTACAGGGGACAATGTGAATACTTTGCCATATTCGTTGAGGCGTTAAATAAAGTTTATTTCATTCCTGTGGATGATGTAGGCATGGCAAAAGGAACACTTCGCTTGACGCCTTCAAAGAACAAACAAGAGAAAAATGTACGTTGGGCAAAGGATTATGAACTATAGAGAGTTATGCTTGACGCAGGCACTTTGATATGCTATTCTGTGCCTGCGTTCATACTGGGCTGCTAGCTCAATGGCAGAGCATCCGACTCTTAATCGGCAGGTTCAGGGTTCGACTCCCTGGCAGCCCACTTAAAATCATCTTGGATGTTGAGCGAACAAGCTGCCATGGGGATACTTTTCTCTGCGAGAAAAGTATCCCCATGGCAGCTTGTTCGCTCAACATTTATCCCCCTATTTTCTTACCGCCTTGACAATGACAGCCCCTATAGGTTAGTATATAAATATAAATTTATGAAATGTTTGTTTATGTAACAGACAGATATCAGCATCATTCTTCACCAGGAAGTTGCATGAACGAGTGGCGCGAACTCAAATTGATGGTAAAGGCACTGGCAGATGTGGCCCGTCTGACCATCGTCTATCAGTTGGCCCGCCAGGACGAGATCACCGTCACCGTGCTAACAGATATATTGGGGATTAGCCAGCCACTTGTTTCATGGCACCTGCGTAAATTGCGCCGCGCTGGATTGATTCGTACGCGCCGCGCCGGTCGCCAGGTCTACTGTTCCCTGAATAAAATCCGTTACCAGCAGTGCCTCAATAGCCTGGAGACACTCAGTGAAGCACTTATCGAAGCGGAAACACTTGGGGAGGATTGAATATCTTTCCCCATTGAGAAGAACAATCGAAGGAGCGATATGCTTACGATCAAACGTAATATCGTCACAAATACGCCTGAAAGTGCTTGTGTAGGGACCGCCATGTTGCATAAACGGAGGCAGATGACGCAAAAACAGGCACGCTATTCTGGCAAGTTGGGCAAAGCTGATCTGCATATGCACAGCACATACAGTGATGGCCTGGCTACCATTGGGCAAATTCTTCATCGTGTCCAGTGCGATACAAATCTGGATGTGATTGCGCTGACCGATCATGATGTGATCGAGGGAGCATTGCGGGCGCGTGAGCTGTGGGCAAAAGGTGATTACCGCTTTGACTTTATTGTAGGCGAAGAGATCAGCACCAAAGAAGGGCATATGCTGGCACTCTTCATCGAGAAACACATCCAGCCGGGTTTGAGCATGGAGCGATCAATAGACCTGGTGCATGAACAGGGAGGGCTGGCCATCGTGGCCCATCCGCTGAACCCTATCTTTCGCCATAGTTGCCAGCGTGAAGTATTAGACCGCATCTACGCCGATAAGCATGTATGGTTGGATGGGATCGAGACCTGGAACGCAAGCTTTTGTGGTATCGGTGCTAATCGACTTGCGATGCGTGTCAACCGCGAGGTTTATGGTTGGGCCGAAGTGGGCAATAGTGATGCCCATACGTTGAGTGCCATTGGGCGCGGCTGCACGTGGTTTGAGGGGAATTCTGCTCAGGATGTACGTGCTACGATCGAAGCTGGCCTGAGTGCTCCTGGTGGAAAATTATGGCGCGTACACGACTACGTGCGCCTGGCTCAACACCATATTCGCAAGCAAGGGAAAATTGTTCGTAAGCAATATGCTGCTTGATAAAATATGAAAACATGAAATACCCGAATTTTTATGCCCAAACCGAATTTTCCAGAGAAAATTCGGTTTGGGCATAAAAATTCGGGTATTTCATGGATCCTGCTGAGAGAGCCAAAAAGGGCTAGTCCTGACGTGACAAGGTATGATACAATAGGGATATGTTTAGCAGACGCATACAGCAACGGGCCAGGCACTTAGTCACTCTGCTCATCCAACCGTTAGCCCGGCTAGGTGTCACTCCGAATACATTGACCATCATAGGACTGCTGCTCAGCATATTGACAGCTGTGGTGATTGCTCAAGGATTGCTGGTAGCTGGAGGTTTGCTGGTGCTGTTTGCGGGAATCTTTGACATGTTCGATGGGGCGATGGCGCGTGTTTCTAACACCGCCACAACCTTTGGCGCATTTTTCGACTCGACGCTTGACCGCTATTCGGAAAGTATCATCCTGTTGGGATTGCTCTTTTATGCTTTGCGAAGGCCAGACCTGCATGATATATTCTGGCCTTTTGCTTTTGAGCAACTCTGGATGATCGCAGTAATTTATATAGCTGTGGTTGGCTCGTTGATGGTAAGTTACACAAAAGCCCGCGCCGAAGGTCTGGGGTTAGAGTGCAAAACTGGATTGCTTGCTCGCCCCGAACGTGTCGTTATACTGGCAATTGGACTCTTATCTGGCACCAGTATCTGGGCAGTTGCGCTGCTGGCGATTTTTTCGCAAGTGACTGCCATGGAGCGCGTGGTCTATGTGTGGCGTATTACCAACCAGGCTGTTACCAGCCGGGCCGCACAAACGAGCAAAGCGGGAACATTCACCGCCGAAGTGCTTACTCCGACCACGACACCGGATATGGGCGCGGACAGTCTTCATTTGCCAACGACAACAACGACAGTGGGGACGAACGATGGAGGTTAAAGAGCCTTCCCTTCTCCCCGTGCCACCAGTGTTCCGCCGTTCGATAGTGGTGTGCATCAAAAGTGAAGACAACGGCGTAGACAAACTAGACCGGACCGGGTCATACAAACATGTACGTAGCGTAGTGGAAGAAAACTGCCCGAGGATATACATAAGGTAGGCAGGGATTTAACCATCTTCAGTCGAACATTCTCTGTGGCGATTAGCTGCGCTCCGGTCCGTAACTGAGACTGGAGATCTTAGTGACAACACAACATATTGATCCCGAGCATAGCGACGTTGAAGTATCCGTCGTGGAGCATTTACCTGTCTCCGAAAGCGAGCCTGCTATCAGTACCCCTGCTCCCGCGTCAGAAGAGGCAGTACCTACTACTGGTAATGTAGGGGTAGATACGCCTGTAGGGGCACCTCCTGTCAGTTCTCCCATTGTAGAAGAGGAGGTTCGGCCGTTCACCGACTTTATCGAGGAATTCCGGCAGGCAGAATCGCGCTTTACTGCTTCTCTGCAAGACTATCAAAGAGAGACCACATCTTCAACCACTCCCGTAGGGGTTCAATTTATTGAGCCCGAAGCAGGACCGCAATTGAAGGAGCCCGAAGCAGAGACCCAATTGAAGGAGCCCACTACCACTCCTTCACCGGCACGTCCGGTATCACCACTTCTTCGTCCTGCTTCACCGCGTATTCGTATGCCGCGCCATGGCAGTGGACGCCAGCGAGAGGAACTTGCGGTAGAAAAAAACGCATCTACGGAGACGCCTGCACCGGCAGAGTCGGCGCAAGCACAAACCGGACAAGCGCAATCTGAAGAGACACAATCTGGGGCAGCCGAAGAGCAACCGCGTCCAGCACGCCGATATCGTTTCGATCGCCCGGCGGCAGCTACAACATCGGTGCCTCCGCTAACCGGACCTGCAGCGACCTCACCACTTCAGCCCCGTGCTGAGGAAAGCGTCCGTGACTCAACAGCAGTTCCTGTGCGCCCGGACAATGGGCATGTAACCAACGGGCAAACGGGCGAAAGAGAGATACAGCAGCCTTCCCAGCACACTAAACAGGCAGCGAATGTCGTGCAGTTGCCTGAACAACATACGCCAAAACAACCCGCCGTTCAGGAAGCGGCTGTGGCTGAGAGTAGTAGCGGCAGTAGTACATCAACTTCGCCAACCACGACTCCCAGCCATGATCGCCGCCGACATGGACAGGAGCGCCAACGCGCGAAAGCACAGACGCCTCCCACAATACCTGCTCCCGCGGCTACAGTAGCCCCTGTAACAGAGACTGTTACGGTCGTCCCTGAGCCGGTACCTCCCGTAGGGGCCCAATCGATTGAGCCCAAAGAGGTCGATCCAGAGGATCTGCCGCCATTGGAATATGCTGAAATACAAAAAGCCAACACTCGGCGACGGCGACGAAGGCATCCTGGCAGTCCGGCAAGTCCTGCCACCGCGGTGGGCAGTACCCCATTGGCGGCAGTGACGAAAGCGGTGACACCGGATCTGCCTACCGCACCGGTTCTGCCTGTGCTGGCACCATCTGTGGTCGTGCCGCGTACACCTATGCCGACCAATACTGCGGCACCCGCGTCGCCCGCGACACAGGCATCCCCGGCGCAGTTTACGATCACATCGGGCTATACAGTGAACCAGATGAACCAAAGCCCCGATGGTTCAGGCCCGTTCATGGGACCCGACCCGTCGCCTGCGCGCGGCAGTTCGGCATCGCAGCATGTGCGCTCACTTCGTACCGATGTACAGCGTACACCATCCTATCCCGTGCGCACTACTGAAGCCACCTCGGCTTCGGTACATCAACTTGCCAGCGTCGTATCGCAGGCGATACAAACACAGACCGACCGTATGGTGGCTGAGCTACGGCGTGCAAACCAGAGTCCGACCAACATTTCTGTCTCAATGCCTCCATTTCCATCGAATGAGCGTGTCGGCGTTTTCGTGGATGTAGCGAACCTGCTCTACTCTGCGCGTACTTTGCGTATGACGGTAGATTTTGGGAAGTTGTTAGACTTCTTACGTGGCAATCGTCGCCTGATACGAGCACAGGCCTACTGCCCCACCAGCCCGCAGGCGGGCGATGAGCAGATGTTCCTGCAAGCGGTCAAAGGCTTAGGCTATCGCATCACTACCAAGAACTACAAGACCTTCTCCAGTGGCGCGAAAAAGGCCGACCTTGACCTCGACCTCTGTATGGATGTCGTGCGTCTCGTAGACGGCAGGGCGGTTGACTGTATCGTGCTGGTCAGTGGGGACAGCGACTTCATGCCCATGCTCGATTATTGCTCTGATCATGGAGTGCGGGTGGAAGTGGCGGCTTTCGACGAAGCCATGTCTGCTACCCTGCGTCAGAGTTGCGATCTCTTCATCAACCTTTCTATGCTCGACGAAATTCGAGCATAGGCGTACAACGCATAAGCACAACCATGTGGGTTTTTGACTTTGTTAAAAACCCACATGGTTGTGCTTATGCGTTAATTACGCAAATTAAACTCATGTGAGAAATGAAGCTCCTGGTTACGTATGTATTCTGAACAGCAATTATTTAACGTAGCTGTTCCATAGATCGGAATAGTGCTGCAGGCATTGTTTTTCATGGTATACTCAATGCACCAGAGAGAATCCTCCCTCCCCTCACCGTTTATTATTTTTGAGGTGAACTGCAGGTTTATCTCTACGATGTTCTAACTGTATACAACCTACCTGTACACTCAACCGATGTTATTTCTCAGAGCAGAGAAGAAAGGAAGCATTCATGCGAAAAATTGGCAATCGTGCCCGTTTTGCTTCATTCCTCGCCATATTTGCCATGCTACTTGCCGCCTGTGGCGGCACCACCACTGGCAATACTCCCGCAACTAGCTCTACTACCGCTCCCAAAGCTGCCGTGACGGTTGGCCTGGTGACTGACGTTGGTGGCTTGAATGATGGCGGATTCAACCAGTTTTCCTTTGCAGGATACGAAAAGGCTAGAAAACAATACGGTTTCCCTTCCGATGTCATTCAGACAAAGGTGATCAGTGACAGTGAATACACCAAAAACATTACTGCAGCAGCACAGAAGGCAGATATGGTGATTGGCGTAGGCTTTTTGATGCAGAATGCAATCTACACTGTTGCCAAGCAGTACCCCAACAAGAAGTTTGCGCTGATTGACGGGTGCGCTACAAACCCGACAGACACAACTGGTGCCTGTGTCGCTCTCCCTAATGTTGCGCCGCTCTTCTTTAAAGAGCAACAGGCGGGCTGCCTTGTTGGCGCGATTGCCGGTCAAATGGAGGTTGATGGCAAGGCCAAATTGCCGAAGCTGCTCGGTAAAAACACCATCAGTGCTGTTGGTGGCCTGGCTATTCCACCGGTCGTCCGTTACATTGCCGGTTACAAGTATTGCGCCCAGAAGGTTGATCCGAGCGTCAAAGTGGTGGTCGGCTATTCAAATAACTTCACTGATCCCACGAAGTGCGGAGCTATCGCTGATAAGCAGTTCGCTGATAATACTGCCGATATCCTCTTCCAGGTTGCCGGTGGCTGTGGCATTGGCGTCCTCGATTCTGCTACCAAGCACAATGTCTACAGCATTGGCGTCGATGTCGATCAGAGTAAAGACTCGACGGGTGCTACCCGCCCAAGTGTCATAACAAGCGCGATCAAACGTATCGATACTGCCGCCTACAGCATTATTAACCTGGCAGAGACTGGTGGGTATGCTGGCTTTGTCGCCAGCCCGACCAAGTTTGATATCAACAACGATGGCGTTGGCTATGCTACGCCCAGTGCTGATGTTCCCCAGGACGCTATTCAAAAAGCTATTGACTTTGCGAATCAGATGAAATCTAGTTCGCTAGTCCCACCTGAGGCGATCCCGTAATGCTTTAGCATCTGGTCATTTCTGTAGAGTTACTGGATGTGGCTAGATCGGGAATACCATGACCACCAGCATGGCGGAGGCAAGCGCCGCCACTACTATACACGCACGACGGGCGCGACGTGTATAGTAGTGGCGGCGCTTGCCTCCGCCATGCCGACCTTGCAACAGCCCTGATACTCCTCGCCATCATGCTTGTTTCTTCTCATCTCTAATGTTATGATAAAGGAACAGCTACCTGGCTAAAAATGTCGCCAGCGAAGCCATCTCCCCACAGAGGAGGAAATCAACATGGCTGTATCAACAACGCAACCTGAGGTGCCTCAACAGCGTCCTCCTGCATCAAGACTCAGGACGCTGGCTCGCACCATGGGCACCGCGCTTGGCCGTCCTGTAATTTCTGTGATCCTGGCATTTATTACGGGAGCCATTGTCATTCTGATTACCAGGCCAGACAAGACAGTCGACCCCTTTACAAACGTTTTTAACGCCTATACCACCCTCTTCATTGGCTCCTATGGTTCTTTTTCTAATATGTCTGATACTCTGGTGATTGTTACCCCACTCATTTTTGCGGGCCTTTCGGTAGCGATCGCTTTTCGCGCCGGCCTCTTCAATATTGGGGCTGCCGGTCAGCTGGCTGTGGGAGCGATGACAGCAGACATGATTGGCCTGACATACAGGTCGTGGCCTGGTTGGATACTGATCCCAACCATGCTGCTAGCAAGCATGCTGGCAGGCGCAATCTGGGGCGGCATAGTTGGTTTTCTCAAGGCATGGCGTGGTGCGCACGAAGTTGTTACGACGATTATGCTCAACTGGATTGCTTTCTATGGAACTGACTATCTGATTAATAGCCCTCCATTCACAGCCCCCTTTGGAGTCACCCAGACTCTTTCGCTTCTACCTAACGCGACACTGCTCCCGATTGCCGACGTCTATAACCAGCTTTTTGGGAATTTTCTGCCGCCGCTCGATACCTTCGTATATAAAGTGGATGTCAGCCTCTTTTTCGCTCTGATCGCTGTGGTAATCTACTGGTTTATCATCTCGCGCACGACGTTTGGCTATGAGATACGCGTGATTGGACAGAATCCCAAAGCGGCGCGCTATGCAGGTATCCCTATTAAACGTAATATTTTTCTGGTGATGGCGATCGCTGGGGCTTTCGCCGGCCTGGCAGGTTCGACGCACCTGATGGGGCAGCCCGACTACAGATTAACCGCTACAGCCTTCAGTAGCGATCCCACGGGCTTTGATGCCATTGCCGTTGCGCTGCTCGGTAACACCACAGCCATAGGAATCCTTCTGGCTTCACTTTTCCTCGGAGGACTGCGCTCTGGCAGTACAGCCATGCAGTCAATTGCTCACGTAGATCCTAATCTAGTCCTCATTATTGAGGCACTGGTGCTATTCTTTATAGCCGCTGAATTCTTACCCGTACTGCAACGCAACATGCCTGCATGGCTGAGATCGCCTCTTCGCAGACCGGCTCTGGTACCACCTCCCACAATCGGTAAAGCGAGCGTTGATCTGCCTGAGAATGGCACCCAGGAATCCAGTGATGCGCATAACGGGGTAGAAATATCGAACCTTGATAATAAGGAGGACTAACTGTGTTCTTACAAGTGCTATTTCATGCGCTGACCTCCTACAATACCTGGCAAACTGCTTTGCAATTTGCTGCCCTGCTGGTGCTTCCAGCTCTGGGCGGTGTCATCTCTGAGCGCAGTGGGGTTGTCAATATTGCGATGGAAGGGATGATGCTCACCGGTGCGTTTGTAGCTGTAATGATAACGCTAGTACTGCATAATGCAGGAATAAGTGGCCCGCTTTGTGTAATACTTGGCGTAGTGGCCGCGATGCTCGCTGGAGGATTGATGGCTCTGATTCACGCGGTTGTCTCCATCAATTTTAAGGCAAACCAGATTGTGAGTGGGATCGCCATAAACATCATCGCCCTTGGCCTGACGAGTTACCTGGTGTTCGTTCTTACACCCGCTGGCCAGGGGGTCCCATCCCTGCCGCCCTCCTTGCTCCTCCCCACGCCATCGTGGGGGCCGCTCTCAAATATTCCATGGTTGGGGAATGTACTCTTTAAGCAGAATATTATCTTTTACGTCGCCATACTGATTTTGATTGGCGTTCAATTCCTTCTCTTCCGCACAAACATTGGCTTGCGCATAAGGGCGGTGGGTGAGCATCCACAAGCTGCGGATACTGCCGGTGTGAATGTGCGATTGCTGCGTTATATGTGTGTCATCAGCAGTGGTCTACTCTCAGGTCTGGCAGGGGCCTACCTGTCGTTAGGTGTTGCGGGCGTCTTCAATCCGAACATGACGGATGGTAGGGGTTTTATCGCCCTTGCCGCTGTGATTTTTGGTAAATACACCCCCCTGGGAGCCGCCGTGGCTTGCCTCATCTTTGGATTGGGCTATGGCCTTAGCCTCCCCCTGCAAGATTTGAGCAGCAATCCCAATCTGCCATCCCTGCTCTATACGTTGCCCTATGTGTTCACATTGATCGCATTGGTAGGTCTTGTAGGTCGCACCACACCGCCTGCTGCCGACGGCATACCTTACGAGCCGGGTACGGAATAAATTGTAGAGGGCTCACCCAGGGCGCGATAAATCGGGCCCCTACTACAAGGAGTGTTATTTATGCAGGAAAGTACACTTGAGGCTCCAACCCAGGAGCAATCCACTCCATTTGCGGTGGAGATGCGCAACGTCACCAAATCCTGGCCCGGCGTCGTTGCCAACGATCAAGTTCATCTCAAGGTGCGTAAAGGCGAGATCCATGCCCTGGTTGGCGAGAACGGCGCAGGCAAAACTACTTTGATGAACATTCTCTATGGTCTTATTCATCCCAGTAGTGGGGAGATTTACATCAACGGACAGCTCACACACATAAGCGGGCCGCGTGATGCTATTCGGCTGGGAATTGGTATGGTGCATCAACATTTCATGTTGATTCCCCCCCTGACTGTCGCTGAGAATATCGTCCTGGGGCATGAGCCTGGAAGTGTTCGCAGCGTGTATGAGGTTAAAAAGGCTCGAGAAGCTATCCTCAAATTGAGCAAGCAATATGGTCTGCCTATCGATCCCGATACCCTTATTGAAAAGCTCTCGGTGGGTCTACAGCAACGTGTCGAGATCCTTAAAGTCCTCTACCGGGCTGCTGATATTCTGATTATGGACGAACCGACGGGAGTCTTGACGCCGCAGGAGACATTTGAACTCTTCGGCGTGCTGCGCGGCCTCGTGCAGCAGGGGAAGACCATCATCTTCATCACGCACAAGTTGCGCGAAGTGCTTGAACTTACCGATTCTATCACTGTGCTGCGACGAGGCAAAAATGCGGGCGAGTTGGTGACAAAAGATACAAACCAGGCCGAAATTGCCCGCATGATGGTGGGACGCGAGGTCTTGTTGCGCGTCAATAAGACACCGGCCCATCCCGGGCCGGTTATATTGCATGTAGAAGACCTCTATGCTCAATCCGATCGTGATCTTGAGGTGTTACATGGGGTCAGTTTTGATGTGCGGGCGGGAGAGATTCTTGGGATCGCCGGGGTAGAGGGCAATGGTCAATCCGAACTCGTTGAGGCCTTGACGGGGATGCGCAAGATTACCAGTGGCAAGATCACCATCTGCCAGGTCAAAGATGGGCAGATCGGCAAAACACAGGATATCACGGTGATGGACGCTCGTGAAGAGCGCCTTGCTGGCCTGGCACACATTCCAGAAGATCGACGCGGCAGCGGCCTTGTGCTTACCGATTCGATTGAAGACAATATGATCCTGGGGCGGCAGCGTTGGCCCCAATTCTCATGGAGCGGCATCATATTATTACTCAAAAATATTCTCGTCTGGGCCAAAAAACTGGTCACGGAATTTGACGTGCGCACCACTTCTGTTGAGGCACCTGCCCGTTCACTTTCGGGCGGTAATCAACAAAAGATTATTATTGCTCGCGAATTCTCTGCCAATCCCCTGGCCCTCATAGCTTCACAGCCTACCCGTGGTGTCGATATCGGGGCTATCGAGTTTATCCATCGCCGCATTATTGAGCAGCGCGATGCCGGTAAAGCGGTCTTATTGATATCCGCCGAACTGGAAGAGATCCGCTCGCTGTCCGATCGTATCGCCGTCATGTACGAGGGCAAGATCGTGGATATTGTCTCGCCAGAGGCAACGGAGGAGCAACTGGGTATTCTGATGACGGGTGGTTCACTGACTGTGTAAAGCAAACAGAAGCAGCCCATGCCCAAGGGAACCTTGGGCATGGGCTGCTTCTGTTTGCTTTACACAGTCAGTCCCAACACCTTCGTTAATCTCACTACCTCGGCAGCCATGTTGCCATCACGATTGGCAATGGAGGCCTCCGCTGCCTGCCTGAGCAGCAGCAATGCCTCTGGCGTATTCAGGTCGTTATCCATGGCGGCGACGAAGCGATCTCGCAGCATCGTATCTTCCCCACCAGTCTGATTCCCGACAAGCGTATGGAGCTTTCGGAAAAGCTCAACCGTCTCCGTGGCAACCTGCAGGTCTTCGGGGAAACACTCCCAGGGATAGCGGTAGTGGTGACTCAGCAGCGTGATGCGGATGGCATCCGCGCTATAGTCCTTGAGCAGGTTGCTGACCAGCGTCAGGTTGCCCAGGGATTTGCTCATCTTCTCGCCATCCTGGTGTACCATGCCGGTATGCATCCAGAAACGCGAGAATGGCGCTTTCCCAGTAAAGTGTTCAGACTGTGCGATTTCGCAGGTGTGATGCGGGAAGGCCAGGTCGGCACCGCCACCGTGAATATCTAATTGGGGACCCAGGTAGCGCATGGACATCGCGCTGCACTCGATATGCCAGCCGGGGCGACCAGGCCCCCATGGACTGGGCCACGCCGGTTCGCCAGGAGCCTGGGCCTGCCAGAGTACAAAATCGAGGGCATCCCTCTTGCGAGGATCGTCGGGGAAGTTGCCACGCTCGTTGGCGATGGTCAACATTGCATGGTAATCGTTTAGCCCGATGGCCCGGCCCATGATGCCAAACTCCGGGTCCTGTTTGACGCTATAGTAGACGCTGCCGCCGCTCTCGTAGGCGTAGCCTCTTGCCAGCAGTGTCTGGATGATCTCAATCATCGTCGGTATCTCGTCGGTAGCGCGAGCATAGACATTGGGACGGCGCACGTTCAGTGAATCCATATCCTTCAGATAGCGTTCCGTTTCGCGTCTTCCCAACTCGTCCCACGCCATGCCCAGTTCGCGTGCTTTGCGCAGAACGTCGTCATCGATATCGGTGACATTCTGCACGTAATTCACGGTATAGCCGCAAAACTCCAGGTAACGAATAAGCGTATCAAACGAGACATAGGTGAAGGCGTGACCCAGGTGTGTGGTGTCATAAGGTGTGACACCGCAAACATAGATGCGTACAGTCTTCTCGTCTATGGGAACAAATTTTTCAAGAGATTGTGTAAGAGTATTAAACAGTTTCATACTGGCTGTTCTCCCAAACCGAACAAACGAATGGCATTTGCCGTTGTTACCTTGGCAATCTCCTCGAGGGTCATGCCCCGAATTTCGGCCAATTTTTCAGCGACATATTTGACAAAGAGCGGTTCATTGCGTTTCGCTCGTAATGGCTGCGGCACCAGGTACGGGCTATCCGTCTCGACTAAGATACGCTGCAAAGGGGCCATACGTGCCACTTCTGGCAATGCATTACCCTGGCGCGTCAGGGGGCCGGCGAACGAGAGCAGAAAGCCATCAAAGGTCAAACACTGCTCGGCCTGGGCGACATCGCCAGAAAAGCAGTGGAAGACGCCCCGCAAACCCTGCCCATGGACACGCAATAGTTCAACTACGTCTTCATGTGAGTCCCGTACATGGATGATGCAAGGCAAGTTACACGCGCGTGCAAGCCCCAGGTGAGCAACGAAAACGGTCCGCTGCACCTCTCGTGGTGAGAGCATACGGAAGTAGTCCAGGCCAAACTCGCCGATAGCCACGATCTCCCGCCTATGCTCATGTGCCATGTCTTGGAAGTGCCGCCCTACCTCCTCATTATAGGTGGTGGCATCATGTGGGTGTACTCCTACACCCGCAAATACCACCCCTGGGTGCGCTTTCGCCAATGCCAGCGCGGCACGGCTCGAGGCAAGATCACAGCCAGGGTCGATCATACGAGTAACCCCGCCGGCAACGGCAGCCTGAATTACGGCTTCACGGTCGGCATTAAAACGGGAGGTGTCAATGTGGGTGTGGCTATCGACAAGCAAAACAGGCTATCCTTCTAATAATAATGACTGGACACTGACCCCTCTGACTCCCCGCCCCTGACACCCACAAGGGATGTCACTACATTACTTCATTTAGTATAGTCTCAGGTTTTAAGGGATGTCAAACGAGGGAAAGGATTGGATGGCTACTCAAAAGAAGCCTGAGTGAGCATGTAGTGGCTGGCTAAGCCAGCCACTACATGCTCACTCAGGCTTCTTTTGAGTAGCCCTGACCTCCATTTGTCGTACTCCCGAAAATCTGATATTTGAAGGGGTATCAATCGGCCTGGTGCTCTGACTTCTATCAAGGCTCTCAAGGAGTGAATGCAGGGGCACAGTTTGCTCACGGTTGTTATCTGTGTATTGCTGCTGACCGATGGTCTTACTGCCACAATGATAAATCTCATGAAACATGAAAAATCATCAAACCAAATGGGAAGTGACTGGATATTAATTTTTGAAAACTATCGTTGGCAGCGAAGTGCCAAACAGACAACTCGATACGGTACTAGCAGGGCAACGAGGGGACCTGATTGTATAGATTGACCCTCTACTGTTTTCTGGTCAGAGAGGAGCCCTCCAAAGCTTACCTAATTGATTGAGAACTTTCGAGGAAACCGATATTCATCGAGCTCATCTATTAGGAATAGCTTCTTACTTCAGTGCAGTGATTATGATGATATTTCTCTCCTCATTAACAGTAGCCGATTCTGTAAGTCAGCTATTGTATGTCCAGCAGCATCTTGAGGTAAGTCCGATTCTAGCAGTACTTCTATGGCTTGCTCCATGTAAGTGACTGCATCCTTCTTGTGATTGAGATGATCATATAGTAGTAACGCTAAGGCAAGGTTCAAAATGGGCCGAATGAACTTGACAGTGTGAAAGCCAAAAGTTGCGAAAGATCTCCCTGAGAGGTATGGTAGAAAAAATGGATCACCAGACCACCCAAGGAGAAACCAATGGTTCACACCCATTCTAGCACAGCGAGCCAACCGGTTCAGTGGGTCAGCCAATTGCTGGCCCATGAGGGAATGTATGGAGAGATCAGTCAGATGAGCCGCAGTCAGCGTGTGTCGCGACAAAGCTTATATGCCTGGAAGGAGAAAGGGCAGCGAACCTTGGAAGCGGTCTTCGTTCCTAGCAAGCCGCAGGTACGAGTGGCCGAGTCAATCGATCTTCAACGAGCGGTCTTAACGCTGCTGGTAGAAGGACACGCCAGCTATCGGGGGATTCAAGCGTGTTTGGCCGTGCTGTTGGGCCAGCAAGTAAGCCTGGGAACAATCACGGCGATCGTGCAAAGTGCAGGCCGGCGGGCGCAAGCCTGGCTGGAGCAGCAAGTGTCTGGACAGGGGCGTGCGCTGGCGTTGGATGAACAGTACAGCAGCAAACGAGGCGAAGCGTACCTCAATGTGGTCGATGTGCAGAGTGGGCAAGTGTGGGCGAGCCTGCCGCCGGTGGCTGTGGACGGGGAAAGTTGGACCCTGGCGTTGTGGTATCTGCAAGAGCAGGGAGTGGTCTGGACGAGGACGGTGAGTGATGGAGGCCGGGCCATTGCCGAGGCCTTGCGCACCACCAAGGCGATCAGCACCCATCAACGCGATGTGTGGCATCTGTTGCATCTGGCAGGACAGGTGCAAGCTCGCCTGGAGCGAGGGGTGCAAGAAGAAGAGGAGCGGTGTCGGCTAATCGAGCGGCAAGAGCGGCAACAAGCGACCACGGGCAAGCAACCGGTGGGCCGCCCCGCCAAGACGACGGCCTGCGAGCAAAAGCAACTGCTGAGCCAGCTGCATCGCGTGCGTGACGCAGTGCGCTACCTCTTCGCCCAACTGCGGCAACTGCTCGAGATCGTAGTACTCAGTGAGCAGAGCAAGCCACGTCTGCTCTGCTCTGAGTCCCGTCGTGGCGAAATGGAGACGGTGCTGGACTTGGCTTTAGGAGGTGGGGCAGTCGGCTCCGGCATGGGTGCAAAAAGAGGTGCAGCGGGTCAGCAAGCAGGCCCGACTGGCCCTGCCTGCCCTGCTGCACTTTGCCCAGGAGCTGGAAGCGAGTCAACAAGAGGCCATTGCGCAGTTGGGAGATCTGGCCGTGGGACTCATCGGCTGGGCAGGGCCTCGCCGTGCGATTCTGGGAGAGCACCCCAAGCAATTGCTTGACATGATGGACCCGGCATGGCGAGTCCAGGCGGGTCGCTTGGTAGGCCTCTGGAGCCTGGCGGTGCGAGCCAGTAGTGCGGTCGAGAATTGGCACAGCATTGTCCGCCCTCATTTGGCCGTGCATCGCTCGCTCTCGGCAGGCTTGCTGGCCTTGTTGGCGGTCTGGCACAATCATCGGGTGGCTCCCCGTGGGGTGCATGAGGGCCTGAGTCCGTGGCAACGCAGCGATGGGACCAGGGAAGCCACGGACTGGTTGGTCGCTTTAGGCTATCCGCCAGTTTCGGCAACACG
>WNFB01002112.1_pt1 | contig 17236 bp, 17 predicted proteins | sample 5400501 | NCBI WGS metagenome assembly WNFB01 (sample SAMN13153341, study PRJNA577476) | soil metagenome | isolation source: 200 cm saprolite under Douglas fir tree site 2 hole 1 | place: USA:California | collected 2015-04-18 | reverse complement strand
CAAGGCGCAGCCCACAACAATGCCGAGACGCAAGCAAGGCCGATACGAATGTTACTCATGGCCGTCCTTTCAGCAATTCTCGTTAAAGCTATTCCGCGGCGCCCTCAACCGGTGTTTCGAATTCCTTGCGCAGCGCCGTGAAAAAGCGACCGACCAGATGCTTGGAGACACTGCTCAAAATCCTCTGGCCGACGCCGGCGACCAGCCCGCCGATTTCGCCGGCGCCCTGAAACGTCAGGCGCGACGCGCCCGGCCCCTCCGGCTTGATCTTAAAGCGCGCACTGCCGTTGCCGTGGCCGAGCGTGCCGGCGCCGGACACCTTGATGCTGCAGGCCTGCGGCGGCTCCTTGTCCGACAGCGCGATCTCGCCTTCGAACGAACCGCCCACCGCCGCGACGCGCAGCTGCATCTCGACCTTGTAGGCGTCGGGCGCGATCTCGGTCATGGTCTTGCAGCCGGGGATGCAGCGCGTCAGCACCACGGGATCGTTGAGCGCCTTCCAGAGCACTTCGACCGGAGCCTGAATGGTTTCGACACCGCCGATATCGAGCTTCATGGATATGCCCTCACAATCCGAACAAACGCTGCGCCAGGCCACCATTGATCGCGGCGCGCTCGGCGTCGGAAAATGTTGTCTCCCCGACGATTTTCATCGGCGCGAGATCGCCGATCGGGAACGGCATGTCCGACCCCATCATGATTCGCTCGGCACCGACGACGTCGGCGAGATAGCGCAGCGCGCGCGGGTCCTGCACGATGGTGTCGTAATACATCGCGGCCAGCGCCGCATCGGGATCGCCGAGCTTGTCCTTGTCGAGCGAATAGTTTCGGCGCAGGCGGCCGATCACATAAGGCAGCGCCGCGCCGCCGATTCCAGCCACGATCTTGGCGTTGGCATAACGGGTGACGTGACCGGCATAGATCAGCCGCGACATCGCGATCAGCGTATCGGTGATGCGTCCCACGGCATTCGCCATGCCGTAGTCGTGGACGCGGTCATCGCCGCTTTCGAACACCGGATGGATGAAGACCACCGATCCGAGTTCGTTGGCGGCTTCCCAGAACGGCTTTAGCGCGGGGTCATCGAGCACGCCGCCCTTGCCCTTGGGCTGGGTTCCGATCATTGCGCCCTTGAAGCCTGTGGCGTGCGCTTCGCGCAGCACTTCGGCGGCGCGCGCGCCGTCCTGCAAGGGGACGGTGGCCAGCGGCACAAACCGTGGCTCGCGCATCGCGGTCTGCGCCAGATGCGTATTGATCAATCGCGACCAGGTCGCGCCCTCCTCCGCAGGCACTTCATAGGCAAACATATCGAGCCAGCCGCCAACCACCTGACGCTCGATGTTCTGCTCGTCCATCCATTTCAGCCGCGCCGGCAGATCGCTCAGCGGTTTTGAAACCGGCCGCGTCGGCTTGCCGCCGGCAAACGAGAAACCGAGGCTGCCGCCGTCTTCGATCAGGCGGATCGACGGAAAACCCGAAGCCTGCGCGCGGATTGCGTCGAGCAGACTTGGCGGCACCAGATGGGCGTGGCAATCGATGATCATTTGGCTTGCTCTTTGGGTTTACCATGTTGCGCGTCCGCGATGGCATCGCCAATCGCGGAAATACGGATCGGGAGCTTGTTGAAGGAAATGCCGAGCGGCGAGACGCAATCGTTGATGGCGCCAGAGATTGCCGCGGGAGAGCCAAGATAGCCGCTTTCGCCGGAACCCTTCTGCCCGAACACGGTGAACGGCGACGGCGTGCAATGATGCACGATCTCGACCTCCGGCACCTCGTGCGAAGACGGCAGCAAATAATCCATGAAGCTCTGGGTGATCAGATGGCCCTCGTCATCATAGACGAACTCCTCCAGCAGCGCGGCGCCGAGGCCGTGCGCGACGCCGCCCAGCGTCATGCCCTTGACGATATGCGGGTTGATCACCGTGCCGCAGTCGTGGCCGATGACGTAGCGCTTGATTTCCGGCTTGCCGAGCGCGGGATCGATCGCCATCAGCACCACATGAAACTCGAAGGAGTGGCAAGGATACATCTGGACGCGGCCGTCCTGCGGCAACTTGTTGCCGGTCGGCACCTGCATCACATGCGCAGCCTCGAGGCCCGGCTCCATGCCTTCCGGCAGCAGATGAAAATTGCGATGGGCGATATTGATGATTTCGGCCCAGCCGAGTTGCCCGTCGCTGTTCGGATCGCTCACGCCGCCGGAGGCGTAGACCACCTTGTCCGCGTCCAAGCCGAATTGATGCGCCGCGATCCGGGTCAGTTTTGCCTTTAATTTCTGCGCCGCATGGAATGCCGCGCCGCCGAGCATGATGGCCATACGGCTGCCGACCGGCGAGTTGGACGGAAGACACGCCAGCGAGTCCGGCCGTATCACGCGGATCAGATCAGGATCGATCTGCAGGACTTCGCCGATCACGGTCGAAACCAGCGTTTCGTGGCCCTGTCCCGATGAAGTGTTGTGGATGGTCACCGTGACAAAGCCGAGGCCATCGATGTTGATGCGGCAGGAATCCATCCAGGTGGTGGTGGTATTTTTCGCGTTGAGCAGCGGCTCGAACGACGAATTGCCGCCGCTCGGCTCCAGGCACGCCGCGATGCCGATGCCGGCCAGCCAGCCGGAGCCGCGCAGCCGATCCCGCTCCTGCTCCATCGCCGCGAAATCGATATGCGCGAATACTTTCTCGACCACGGTGTGATAGTCGCCGCTGTCATAGGTGCTGCCGCTCGGGATCAGATAGGGAAACTCTTCCCTGGCGATAAAATTGCGGCGGCGCACTTCGATGCGCGGCAGGCCCACGGCCGCGGCGACCTTGTCGATCGCAGTCTCGATCGCGTAATTGGTCGGCGCCTGCCCAAAACCGCGCACCGCTTCCTGCACGGCCTTGTTCGTAGTGACCGACTGGGCGCGGTACTGCACACTTGCGATTTTATAAGGACCGACGATGGCCCCGATCGGCTTGCCCAGTTGGAACGGCGCCCGACCGGCATAGGCGCCGGCATTGTCCAGCGCGCGGATCTTCATCGACTTGACGATGCCGTCATCGTTGAAGGCGACCTCGACGTCGAAAATGCGTTCCGGGCCATGCGCGTCGCCGCCGCGCATGTTCTCCAGCCGGTCCTCGATCAGGCGCACCGGCCGGCCAAGCCGCCGCGCCAGATGCGCCACCAGCACGGTCTGCTTGATGCCGCGCTTGACGCCGTAGCTGCCGCCGACGTCGACATCCTGATGCACGCGCACGCCGTTCGCCGGGATCCGCAATGCGCGCGCGATCTGATCGGGATATTTCGGCATCTGGATCGATGCCCAGACATCGAGCATGTCGCGCCACGGATCCCAGGATGCGGCGACGCCAAAGGTCTCGATCGGAACGGTGGAATTGCGTCCCCAGGTGACGCGGAACGACAGATGGCGCGGGCTTTCGGCAAAATGCTTGTCGACCTCGCCCCAGACAAAAGTCCGGTCGAGCAGCACGTTGGAGCCGTGCGCCGGATGCACCGGCGGACTGTCCGGCAGCAAGGCCTCTTCCGCAGACATCACAAAGGGCAGCGGCTCGTAGGTGACGCGGACCTTTTCGGTGGCGTCTTCGGCCAGCGCGCGGCTATCGGCGACCACCGCCACCACCCACTCCCCGGCATAACGGGTCTGCCCCACCGCGAGCGGATGGCGCCGAACTTTTGGTGTATCGAGCCCGTTCATCAAGGGATCGGTGGCGGCGGCGAGTTCATCGCCTGCCAGCACATAATGGACGCCCGGCATCGCCAGTGCTGCCGACGCATCGATCGAAACAATGCGCGCGGCCGGATGCTGCGACGGCAGGATCGCCACATGCAGCATGCCCTCCAGCGCGACATCCGCGACGAATTGGCCATGGCCTGCCACGAAGCGGCGATCCTCGCGGACGCGTCGATGGGTCGAGACAAAGCGGAAGCCTAAGGGATCGGCGCTCATTTCGCCTCCACGACGGGCTTATCGGCGCCATGGTGCGGACGCGGCGTATTGGCTTTGCGCAGGCGGTCGGCCGCGAATTGCACCGCCTCGATGATCTGGCCGTAGCCGGTGCAGCGGCAGATGTTGCCGGAGATCGCCTCGACAATATCCTCGCGGGTCGGCGTCACCGTATGCTGCAGCAAGGCATGCGCCGCCAAGATCATGCCGGGCGTGCAATATCCGCATTGCAGGCCATGGGTCTCGCAAAACGCATCCTGGATCACGCTGAGTTCGCCTGGCGCTGGTGCTACGCCTTCGATGGTCGTGATCTCATATCCGTCCGCCTGTACCGCGAACATCAGGCAGGATCGCACCGGCTCGCCGTCGACCAGCACGGTGCAGGCGCCGCAGACACCGTGCTCGCAGCCGGCATGGGTGCCATTGAGCAGAAAATTTTCGCGCAGCGCGTCGAGCAGCGTCTTGCGCGGCTCGATATCGGCGGAATGGCTGGCGCCGTTGATGCGCAGGTCGACTTTCATCGCGCGCCTTTCGCAGGTTTGGCTGACGCATTGACGCGCGCCTGTTCGAGGGCGCGAATGCAGAGCACGCGCGCGACGCGGCGGCGATAGGCGGCGCTGGCATGCAGATCGCTCATCGCCTCGAGATCGTCGGATGCGGCATTGACGGCCTCAGCGATCGACGCCGCATCAAGCTCGGTGCCAACGAGCGACGATACATCCAGCCGCAACGGCCGGTCGCCGACGCCGCCCACGCCGAGTGCCGCGTCGAGGCAGCGTCCCGCCTCGTCCAGCGCGACCTGCGCCGCGGCCGCGACGAAGGCAAAATCCGAGCGGCGGGCGCTGATCTCGAAGAAGCCGACGCCGATGCGCGGCTGCGGCCAGACCGGGAACCGGATCGCGCTGACGCACTCGCCCTGGCCGATGGTGGTCAGCATCGGCCCGATGAAGAAATCATCCGCCGGCATCGATGTCGGGCCGTCCGGGGTCGCCAATATGATGTCGGCGCCAAGCGTCACCGCGACCAGCGGAATTTCGGCCGACGGGTCCGCGTTCGCAATGGAGCCGCCGACGGTGCCGCGGTTGCGGGTCGGCGGATGTCCGACCCACGGCAGCACCCGCGCCAGCATCGGCACCGACGCGCGGATGACGGGGTCGCGCTCGGCGTGAGCCTGACGCGTGGTCGCGCCGACAACCACGGTGCCTCTCTCTTCGCGAATTCCCGCAAGCTCCGGCAATCGCAAAATATCGATCAGCCTGGCCGGGCGGGCCAGCCGCATCGCCAGCATCGGGACCAGCGTCTGCCCGCCGGCAATCAGGCGCGCATCCTCGTCGCCGGCCAACAATGCGCATGCCTCGGCGAGCGTGGCCGGCCTGACATAATCGAACGGTGCGGGTTTCATGGGGTGCCGCTAGCCCAGCGGCAAGCCGCTGATCGCCGGCGACAGCACCGAAACGATCTGATTTTTCAACAGCGGCCCGTCGGTTTCGCTGGCCGCTTTCACCGCCGCCCACTCCGGATCCGCGGCGAATGAAGCCCAGGCTTTCTTGCGCGCGTCTTCGTCCGCGAAGCGCGTCATATAGGTCAGGCGGCCGTCTTCAACCGGGGCTTTGAATGCGCCGACAAGCTCGATGCCATGACGGGGAAAAAATGTGGTCGCAACCTTGTCGGCGAACCGGCGGCGCATCGCGTCCGCCCGGCCTTCGACGGCTTCGTAGACCCGGATTTCGTAGATCAACACCCGCTCCCATTCTTGCCGGTAGCTTGTTACAACCGCCGCCTTCGCGAAGACATAGAAGCCGGGAGCGGAAATTGTCAAACACAAACTAAGGCAATCAGGCGATTTTTGTATGATTGAGTTGGTTCAATCGCACAAATGCAATGGTCTCTCGCTCCCTTAAACACTATACAAGTCAGCCGGTTCCGGGTGGTACGTCCTAAAAATGATTGAAAGCGCGCCCAGCTTTCTCCAATCACTGTAACAAATCTTGCGACAATCCAAAAATTGTACTATCCAACAGCATAGAGATCAGTGGCTTAGCAATGCGCCGCGCGGAAAACGAGAAATGACCGACTGGGTACCCGCTCTCGCTTCGCTTCCCGGGCCACGTTACCTCGCCTTCGTTCTGGCGCTGGAAGCCGACATCGCCGCAGGCCGAGTCAAGCCCGGCATGCGGTTGTTGCCGCAGCGCGATATGGCGCAGCGGTTGGAACTGAGTGTCGGGACGATTTCAAAAGCCTATGCGGAGGCCGAGCAGCGCGGTCTGATCTCAGGCGAAGTCGGACGCGGGACGTTCGTGCAACGACGACGGCCCGAGGCGCGCGGTCTCGGCTCATCGGAGGCAACGATCAATCTGGCGCTCAATGTCCCGCCCTATACCGGCGAAGACGACGCCATTGCATCGGTGCTTGCGGCGATCGTCGCCGACGGCGAACTGTCCAACCTGCTCGGGTACCTGCCGCACCAGGGCTTGCGAAGACACCGCGAGGCGATGGTGACGTGGCTTGCCTCGCTCGGCGTGACCGCGGACGCCGACCATCTCTTTATCACGCATGGCGGGCAGCACGCGCTGTCGATCGCGCTCGGCATGGTGGCATCGCCCGGCGATACCGTGCTGACCGAAAGCTACACCTATTCGGGCATGCTCGCGCTCTCGGCGCAATGCGGTTATCGCCTGCACGGCGTTGCGACCGACGCATCGGGGCTCGTTCCGGAAAGTCTCGACCGTGCGTTTACCGAAACCGGCGCTCGCGTTCTCTACTGCATGCCGACGCTGCAAACGCCGACGGGATCGGTGATGCCGCTGCAACGGCGGCACGCCATCGCCGAGATCGTTCGCAAGCACGACGCCTATCTGCTGGAAGATGACGCGTACGGATATTTGCTGTCGCCGCCGCTCGCGCCGGTGTCCCGGCTTATCCCCGAACGCAGCTTTTATATCGTGAGTTTCGCGAAATGCCTCGCCCCGGGGCTTCGCATTGCCGCGATGATCGCGCCCGAAGCATTTCGCGACCGCTCGATCAATGCATTGCGCGCCACCGGCTGGATGGCGGTGCCGGTCATGGCCGAAGTGGTGGCGAGGCTGATCGCCAATGGCGGCCTTGCCCGGCAGGCCCGGCTAAAGCGCGACAAGGCAGCACTTCGCGACGCCATCGTCCGGCGCATCTTGAAGGAGTGGCTGCCGGCAGCGTCCGCGGCGCCGGGTTTTCACATCTGGCTTCCACTGCCTGCCGGCCGCACGCTGGCAGCGCTGATTGCCCAGGCAGCCCAAGCTGGCATCACGCTGGCGCCGCCCGGCACGCTGCAGCGGATGGAGCAGGAAAGCCTCGGCGTCCGGCTTTGCCTGGGCGCGCCCGCCACCGAAGCGGACCTCGAGCGCGCCCTGATCGAAATCCGACGAATTCTCGAGATGGCCGAAGCCATTTCATTCGTCTGAGCCAAAAACCAGGAACAAGTTCCGGAGAACACCATGTGGAAAGTCGTCACCGCGCTCGTCACCCTCGCCTCGTTGGCTGCAACGACCGACGTCAAGGCCGAGCCATGGCCGACACGGCCTCTTACCATGATCAATCCATTCGCTGCCGGCGGGCCGAACGACGTGTTGGCGCGGCTGTTCGCGCAACGCATGGGCGAGATCTTGGGGCAGTCGATCATCATCGAAAACGTCGGCGGCGCCGGCGGGATGAACGGCGCCGACCGGGTCGCGAAGGCAGCCCCCGACGGCTACACATTCCTGCAAGGGACAGTCGGAACCCAGGCCCAGAACCAGACGCTGTTCAAGAAGCCCGCCTATAATTCGACGACGGATTTTGCACCGGTTGCGCTGATGGTCGAAGCGCCGCTGGTGCTGATCGCGCGCAAGGATCTTCCCGTCAAGGACATGAAGGAATTTGTCGCCTACGCCAAAGCCAACAAGGACAAGATGCAGTTCGGTTCCGCCGGCACCGGTTCGGCGATCCATCTCGGTTGCGCGCTGATGAACATGGTGGCCGGGCTCGATATCGTCCACGTTCCCTACCGCGGCGCCAATCCGGCGATGCAGGATCTGATGAGCGGCCGCGTCGACTATCTCTGCGATATCATCACCACCGCGAAGCCGCAGATCGACGGTGGCGCGGTGAAAGCCATCGCCATCCTGGCCAAACAGCGCTCGCCGGTGCTACCAAACGTTCCCACCGCCGTTGAGCAGGGTTTTGACGTCGACGCCTACACCTGGAACGCGTTTTTCCTGCCAAAGGCAACGCCGGACGCCATCGTTCAAAAGCTCAATCATGCGACGATCGAGGCAATGAAAACGCCGGCCGTGCGGGAGAAGCTGGAAAGCGCCGGGCTCAAATTCGTCTCCGACGATCGCACCACGCCGGAATATCTGGCGAAATTCGTGCAAAGCGAGATCGCCAAATGGGCGGTGCCGATCAAGGCCAGCGGCGTCAGCGTCGACTGACTCGGCGCCGTAGGCCTCCGAGATAATGCCTAGAACGCCCTGCGGAGAGGCGCGTCGCTTGGCAGCACACCGCGCTCTTGGGAAGAGCCGAGTTCCTCACCCCTCCTCGCATAAAGCTGCCAGATCATCAGCCCTCCGCTCACCACCACCATCGGCACGAAGAAGGTCAAGATCATCCACGTCACGCCGCTGGCGGCGCCCATGAGATGCTCTTGAACGCCGCCGTGGATGTTGGCCACAGTGTCGTAGGCCGTTTCCGCCGCCAGCAGCCACGCCAGAAGAATTCCAAGCCGCGCCCGGCGCCGAAGCAGCGTGATCGCGATGAAAGCAATCACGGCGCCGGCGACGTCGCCGACCACGATCTCCATCGCTCCGCCGTCCGAAATCGGAAAGCCGTCATGCTGCGCGGAGAAGATCTGCAATGCGACATAGCGGAACACATGCACCCAGAGCAGCGCGATCAGCGCGTCCGCACGTGCACGGCGGTTGAGCCAGGGAATGATGTGCCATCGCGCCACCGCGGCCAGCACGATCAGACTCATGAATTGGGCGGATGCCTGCGCCGGCGTCAGGTAGTTCATGGCCTTGTCCCCGGAATCGGTTTGGTGAGAGCCGTTCTGGAATCGGCCGCTGCGACGATGCGGCGGCCGAAGAACATGCGTCTCAGCAATCCGTCCCGCAGCACCAGCGTGTGGTAGAGCGCGCCTGCGACGTGGAGCGCGATGAGTGCCATCAGCGTCCGCGAGAAAAGATAATGCACCGTCCGGATCGGATAGACCCAGAAATCGGCGGGCAAGGCGCCGCCGCCAAAGACGATGCCCGGCAAGCCGGTCTGCAGCGCCATCATGACACCGCTCGCCGCCTGGCCGAGCACGGCCACATACAGCAACCGGTGCGAAGCCCATGCCAACCGGTCCAACACAGGATTTCCAGCCGACGGCGTTGCCGGATGCTCGGTTCGCATCCGCACGACAAGACGAACGAGCATCAGGACTGCGATCAATGAACCGCCGATCATGTGGCTGCGAAGCGCCTCGAGCTTCATGGGATCGCTGTTTGGAATCTTGACCATTACCAGCGCACCCAGGGCCAGCGCGGCGATGATCAGCACAGCCAGTATCCAGTGCAGGGCCACCAACAACGTGTGATAGCGCGAAACCACGGTCATCACAGGTTCTCCGTCGAAAGCGCGGCAGAAACCGGACGACCGCCAAAGCTGGAAGTCGTAACGAGCCACGTTCTGATCTGCCGGAGAAATAAAACTTTGATGTTTATTCGACAATCTGGCATTATCCGCATGAGATAGTCGGAGATTCCGATCAATGCGGAAGTTGGGGTTCGCCGAGATGAACGCCTTCGTGGCGACCGCGGAACGCTCCAGCTTCGCCAAGGCGGCGGTTTATCTCGGCATTTCGCGCTCGGCGCTCAGCGAAACCATCCGCGGCCTCGAAGAAAAACTCGGCGTGAGGCTGCTCAATCGGACCACAAGGAGCGTGGCGCTGACGGAGGTCGGCGAGCGCCTGCTGGCGGAGTTGCGGCCGGCGCTCGACAGTTTTGAAGCCGCCGTGGAGTCCGTCAACGTGTTCCGCGACAAGCCGGGGGGCCAGCTTCGTCTCACCGTTCCACGTCCGGCCGCGAAGACGGTGATCGAGCCCATCCTCTCGAAGTTTCTGGCCGCATATCCCGCCATCAGCATCGAGATCATCACCGACAGCGGATTGACCGACATCGTTCGCGATCGCTTCGACGCCGGCATCCGGCCCGGCCATCGCGTGGGACGGGATATGATCGCGGTTCGCGTCGGCGAGGACGCGCGCCCCACCATCGTCGCATCTCCGGATTATCTGCGCCGACACCCCGCTCCGAAGATTCCTGGAGATCTGCAGTCACACAATTGCATCCGCATGCGCTTTGCGAGCGGCGCCATGCAACCCTGGGCGTTCGAAAAGCGCGGAAAGAGCATGGAGGTCCTGGTCAAAGGCTCGCTCATCGTCAGCGATGGCGACCTCGCGCTCCGCGCGGCGCTGGACGGCATAGGCATAGCCCGCCTGCCGCTCAGCAGGATCGACGCTCACGTCGGCAAGAAGCGGCTCGTACCGCTGCTGGAAGATTGGGCGCCGCGCTCGGTAGGTTTCTATCTCTATTATCCCAGTCGAAGGCAAGTTCCTGCGGCTCTCAAGGCCTTCGTCGACTTCATCAAGGCGCATTCACGAGCCGATGGCGCCCTCCGATCCTGATAAATAGCAGGCTTCGACGCAGCCCCGGTTGTCACGTTTCAGCCTCCTGGCGTGTCCTGTTCTTCAGGACGCCGATCAGTGGAGATTCGTATGGACGCGACAGAGACGACGGGACATTTCCCGGCTTACGACATTGTGATTTTGGGCGCCGGCTATGCCGGCCTCATGGCCGCGCTCAGACTCACTCAAAAAAAGCAAGAACTGCGCATCGCGCTCGTCAATGCTTCCGATCAGTTTCTGGAACGCGTGCGGCTGCAGGAGAGCATTGTGGCGCCGGTCGCGCCACGGATCCCGTCGATTTGGGCGTTCCTTGAAGGCACCGGCATCGAATTCTTCTGTGGCGAAGTGGCTTCGCTGGATGCCGACCGACGCTGCGTTCGGATCACGTCCGGCGCGCAGCAGCGGGAGATAATGTTCGATGAGGTCATCTACGCGCTGGGTTCACGCGTCGACGCGGACGCTGTTCCGGGCGCAGCCGAGCATGCCTATCGTCTGGAGGCTGCCGAAGGCCCGCGTTCAACGTCGGCTCTCCGATCGAGATTGCAGGACAATGCCAGCCGGCCGATGCGCGTCATCACGGTGGGCGGCGCCGAAACCGCGATCGAGGTCGCCGGCGAAATCAAGACCGCGTGGCCGAGTGTGGAGATGACCATGATCAGCAGCTCACGATGCGGTGATTTCAAGGGAGCGCGCGTGGAACGCGCCGTGCGTACGGAGCTTGGGCGGTTGGGCGTGAGAATGATCGACAGCGAGACGGTCGCCGAGGTGCATTTGGATGAGATCGTGACCGACAAGGGTCGGCGTGTTCCCTTTGATATCTGCGTGTGGTCGGGCGGATTGCGCTCGGCGCCGGTCGCCAGTGGCGCCGGCGTCGCGACCGACCCGCGGGGCCGGATCTGGGTGGATGCCAACCTGCGGTCGATTTCTCATCCGCATATCATTGCCGTCGGAGATGCCGCGCATCCAGTCGCACCGACTGGCGCCCCCTACCGATTGTCTGCATTCGTTGCGATAACATCGGGCGCCTACGCCGCGGATGCGATCCTTGCGCAGAGAGCGAAGCGGAAGCTCGCGCCGTTCAGCTTTTCTACCTTCGGCCAAGGCATTGCAATCGGTCGCGGTGGCGTCGGATTTCCGAGCTATCCCGACGACAAACAAGCGTGGTTTATCCTGACAGGTCGAACGGCACGCATAGTCCGTAATTTTTTCGTGTGGTTCATCAGTTACGCGCTCAAAATCGAACGTAGAGTACCGGGCTTCTTTTTCTGGCCCGGGCGGCGGCGAGTATCATGGCACCAGGCAAACGAAGCGATACAGCGGGTCCGGACGGCCCAAAAGGTCCAGACGGCGTGACCCTCGATCGCGCCTTCGCCGAGCTGCGTCCGGCCATGTTCGCGCTGGCCTACCGGATCACTGGCAACCGGGCTGACGCCGAAGAGATCGTGCAGGACGCCTTCGTGCGCCTGCATGATGCCAAGCCAAAGGATGCGTTGCGCTCGCTCAAGGCCTATCTCGCGACCATCACCGCGCGGCTCAGCCTCAATCGGCTCCGCGATCAGCATGCGCGGCGCGAAACCTATGTCGGCGAGTGGCTGCCGGAGCCCCTCTTGACCGAGGGCGAACCCGGCGTTCGTGCCGAAGACGTATCGTTCGCCCTGCTCGTCGTGCTCGAACGCCTCTCTCCGGCTGAGCGCGTCGTGTTCGTGTTGCGCAACGCGTTCGATCTTTCCTTCGAAGAGATCGCCCCGGTGGTTCAGCGAGATGCCGTCGCCTGTCGCAAGATTTTCAGCCGGGCGCGCGCGCACATGATCGAGCAGCGGCCGCGGTTTGCCGTCGACCGTGAGCGCCATCGCGCGCTGTTGCGCAGCTTCGCCGACGCCGCGCGAGGCGGCGACACCGCAAGGCTGGTTTCGCTTCTCGACGAGAACGTCGTGCTGCATGGCGATGGCGGGGGCAAGGCGCTGGCCCTGAAAAAGCCTGTCGTGGGCGGTATCGCGGTCGCGCACTTCCTGATCGCGGTGACCCGGACACTGCCGGCCGATGCGAGCGCGGAGGTGGTCGAACTCAACGGCTCGCCCGGGCTGGTACTGAAGGCGGGCGGGCGCCCCGTGGTCGCCATCGTCATTGAAACCGACGGCGAGCGCATTCACACGATCTTCGGGGTCTCAAACCCGGACAAGCTCGACGCGATTGCGAGCGCACCTGTGCGCTCACCGGCCTGAGGCCTGACATCCGTCCGTTGACTTTACGCGCTCGTCGGCGGAGCGGTCACGGCCTCGGCCTTGGTCAGCCTTTTGCCGCGTCGCGATGGCGTCGTCTCATCTCCATCACCACGCCGAGCAGCGAGATGACGAGGAGTACCGCTTCAGGAACGAGGAGATGCGCGCTTTGGCCGAAGGTAGCGTCCTGTACCGCGCCATAGAGTCTCACTGTCAAGATCACGGCGGCGACGGTCACGATGGACGATAACGCCGGCAGCAGCCTGTCCGACGAGAACAGACAGAACACGAGGATCGCCGCAAAGCCCAGGGGAAAGCCCCCAAAGCCGGCGCGGGTGTTGGTATAGCCAACACTGGATTGGATGACGATGCCCGAGTTTGCCGCGGCCTGCTGCGGATCGAACACAAACTTCAGACTGATCATCATAAAGAGCACTGCGACTGCGAGGATAATCAGGCGGCTTAACCAGGGCGCAAGCTTCCAGAAGTTTGTCATGCGGCGCTCCGGGAGCAATGCGGTTGTTCGTCACGTCATCACGGGAGTGCGCTTCACGGCGAACATATTGACGAGATTGCCGTCCGAGTCCCGAAGCAGCATCGCGCGATTGCCCCAGGGTTGGTCGGTCGGCGGCTGAACCCACTCACTGACGCTCTCCTTGAGACGCGTGTAGTGGGCATCGACATCCCTGACTTCGAAGTCGAGAACCAGCGACCGATTGGCGGCGGACCTAAGAACGCCGCCTCCGTAAACTTCCGCGGCCGCCGCGCTGGTGATGGCCAGACCCGAACAGGGACTCTGCTGGAACTCAACATAGCCGCGGCTGATAACCTCCGCGGTCGCGCCGGTGAGCTTCTCGTAGAAGCTTGCAAGCTTCTGGACGTCGTCCGTGACCAGTCTGGTTTGTTTGAGATTCATGGTTCTTTGTCCTTTGCATGCCTTGGAACGTACCGGCCGCCGCCATTCGATCTCGCTGGGCCCGTATTCGTGCGAGCGAGGCAGAACGGCTTTCGGTTGGTCCGGAATTAGGACCAAGGTCGCTGTTCGACAATCCAGCCTTATCCGCATGACGCGGTCGGAAAATCCGACCAATCAAAAGCGGGTCAATATCAGGCCAATATGTCGCGCCGAATGGCTCAGGAAGTTAGTGCGCCGCCGCCGACGCGGTTGCCGCATCCGATTGCAGAATGTCCACAATGGCCTGGCCGGTCGCAGCGGTTCCGAGATCGCCGCCGACATCCCTGGTCGCACGGCCGCCCTGCATGGCGAGGGCAACCGCGTTCTCGATGGCTCGACCCGCCTCCTCGAACCTCGCTTCACCCCGGCGCTCGCCATGCCAGCCGAGCAGCAATGCAGTCGACAGGATCAACGAGAATGGATTGGCGACGTCACGCCCGGCAATATCGGGCGCGGAACCGTGCGCGGCCTGCGCCATGGCATATTCCGCGCCGACATTGAGCGAGCCGCCGAGGCCGAGACTCCCCGACAGCTCCGCCGTCAGGTCCGATAAAATGTCGCCGAACATATTGGTTGCGACGATGACGTCGAACCGGTCAGGCTCGCGCACGACATGCGCCATCATGGCGTCGACAATCACGTCATCCACGGCGAGGCCGGGACAGGCGCGGGCCGCCTCCCGGCAGATGTCGAGGAACATGCCGTCACCGATCTTCAGGACATTGGCCTTGTGAACGATGGTGAGGTGCTTGCGCCGGCGCATCGCCAGCTTGCACGCCGCCTGTGCAATTCTCTCGCAGCAGTGTCGCGTGATGCGGCGGAGCGAGATCGCGACATCCGGCGTGACCAGGAGTTCGCTGTTGCCCTGTTCCATGTTGCGGTCGGCGTAAAAACCTTCGGTATTCTCCCGCACCACCACCAGGTCAAACGCACCGAACCGGTTGCGCATGCCGGGATAGGTTTTGGCCGGCCGGACATTGGCGAACAGATCCAGATTCTTCCGGAAGTACTTTGACGGGTTGATCTCGCCGCTGTGTTCATCCTTGAAATCGAAGGTCGCGGTGGGTCCGAGGATCAATCCGTCGGCGGATCGCACGGTTTCCAGCAGACCGGGCCGCACCGTCGCACCTGATAGCTCCAGGCTTTCGTGGCCGACCGCGTGTTGCTCCAGCTGAACATTGAGCTGAAAACGCTCGGACGCAGCATGCAGCACGTTCAATGTCGCGGCAGCGATCTCCGGGCCGATGCCGTCACCCGGCAGAACGACGATACGCATGATAACTCCCTTGATGCCTCGCTTGATGGCTCGCTTGGGGCCCGCTGCTGCCGCTAATCGTAGGACGATGAACCCGTATCACGATACGCCCAGCACCCTTCCCGCGGAAGGCAAACCGACGTCTCGGCCCCGACCTGATGGCGGGCCGCGGTGCCGAGTTCGAGGACTTCCAGCCGGTGGCCGAACAGATCGATATCGTAGACCGTCTGGGTGCCCTGATAGCGGCGACCAAGGACGCGGGCGTTGAAGGCATTGCTGCCGCCCTGTTTGCCGAGCGCAATGTTTTCCGGCCGCAAGGCGATGCGGATTTTTTCTCCGGCCGATATCGCGTGCAGCAGCGCCACCTCGACGCGCTGGCCGCAGCCGACGTCGGCCAGTCCGGACATGCCGTTGCGCTCGATCAAGGTGCCTGCGATCTCATTGGTGGCGCCGGTGAAATTGGCGACGAACAGATCGGCCGGCCGGTTGTAGATTTCGTCCGGCGATCCCATCTGCAAAAGCTTGCCGTCGCGCATCACGCCGATGCGGTCGCCAAGCACGACCGCCTCGGCCTGGTCGTGGGTAACGTAAAGCGCGGTCATGCCGGTCTGCTTGAGGATGACGCGCAGGTCGTCGCGCAGCCGCAGGCGTAATTTGGCATCGAGATTGGACAGGGGTTCGTCGAGCAACAGCAGTTGCGGCCGGTAGACGATGCTGCGCGCCAGCGCGACGCGCTGCATCTGACCGCCCGACAACGCCACCACCGGGCGGTCGGCATATTCCGACAGGCCGACCAGTTCCAGCACTTCGTCGACTTTGCGGGCGGCCTCGGCGCGCGCGATTTTGCGGTGTTTTAACGGATAGATCACGTTCTGCCGCACCGTCATATGCGGCCACACCGCATAGGACTGAAACACCATGCCGAGGTCGCGCGAGCGCGGCGGCACCAGAATGCCGCGCTCGGGCGACGATACCACGCGCCCGCCAATGCTGACTTCGCCCGATGTCGGATGCTCGAGCCCGGCCACGCAGCGCAGGGTCGTGGTCTTGCCGCAGCCGGACGGACCGAGCAGCACCACGATCTCGCCGGCCGGCACGGCAAAGCTGACGCCGTCGATGGCGGGCCGGCCGATCGCAAACTGCTTGCGCAAGTCGGTGACGTCGAGCGTCGCCGTCATGATTTGAAAAGCTTCATGCGTGCGACGATCACTGCCGGTAGCCGAAGGTTTTGTCCCAGTCCGCAACCCAGGCCGCGTGCAGCTTCACATAGTCGTCGAACTTGGGCAGCCAGACTTTTACGATTTTGGGATCGAAACCTTCCGGATAGATCGGCGGCTCCTTCAGCGACGTCAGGTTGCCGAGCTCCTTGATCATGAAAGTCTGACCCTCTTTCGACAGGCACCAGTTGAGGAACAGCTTTGCGGCATTGGGATGCGCCGCGGTCTTCGGAATTCCCGAGGCATAGGGATTGACGGGCGCGCCTTCGGGCGGGAAGAAAATCTTGATCGGCGCGCCGTCCTTCTGTTTCGGGTAGATCGCGTTGTAGAGCAAGGGCCCCATCGCGACCTCACCGCGCACCAAAGAGTCCGCCATCGGCGCGCCCGACGGATAGAGGATGGGGTGGGTCGTCGCCTGCCTGGCCCAGTAATCCTCGCCGAGCACCTGACGCTCGAACATGATGCGGGTCCAGGTGGTGCCGCCGGACTGGGCAAACACCTGCCCGGTCATTTTGTCGTATTCGGGCTTGGTCAGATCCATCCAGGTTTTGGGCGGATCTTTTACCAACTCCGTGTTGTAGGCGATCGACCAGACCAGCGTGGCGCGAGGCCACAGGTTCGGCGAAATCTGCGCATCGGGATTGTAGTCGGCGGCATTCGGCGGCGCATAATCCTGGAACATGTCGGCCAGCGGCTGCATCAGCGCGCGGTCGGAATGATCGACCACGTCGGCGATCAGCTTGCCGGCGGCGGCCTCGGTCTTCACGCGGGTGATGAGCTGGCCGCCCGGCGCGCGCACCATCTCGATCTTGATCTCCGGAAAACGCTTGTTGAACGCCTTGATCACCTGCTGTTCGACCTCGGCGAAATTCGCCGTGTAGTAGACCAGTTTGCCTTCCGCCTTGGCCGCTGCGATCAGTTCGGGCGAGCCGAATTCCTGCTGCGCCAATGCCGGTGCG
>WNFB01005190.1_pt1 | contig 17237 bp, 21 predicted proteins | sample 5400501 | NCBI WGS metagenome assembly WNFB01 (sample SAMN13153341, study PRJNA577476) | soil metagenome | isolation source: 200 cm saprolite under Douglas fir tree site 2 hole 1 | place: USA:California | collected 2015-04-18 | reverse complement strand
TGGGGGAGGTTTGGCAAGATCGCGGTCATTCGGCGCCGGCTCAACCGAAAAACTTTGCGGTCGCCGCCCTCAAGCCCATCAAATGCAAAATTCTCCGGGCGAGAGCAAAACATTCTCACGCTCTGAGGTGCGAGCCGTCTTCGGCGAGCCTCGAAGGATGGGAGCCGTACTGTGGCCCATCCTTCGAGACGCGGCCAAGGGGCCGCTCCTCAGGATGACGTTCGCTTTGTATAATTATTTGAACGGCCGGATTGGCCGATCTCGCGATTATCGACATAACGGATCGCGATCGGCCGCCCCGCTAATGCGCCGCCGAGGCCACTGGTGAATTTCAGCGGCTCGCAGGCATCGAGCGAGGCGTTGATTGCCTTGAGGTAGGTGGCGCGGGTATCGGCGGAGACGCCCGCAGTGGCAAAAGTCAGGCGCGGCGCCGCGATGATCTCGCCGGTTCGTTTAAAACTGAAGCGCACCGACATCTGCATGCCCTCGCGCGCGGAATCGGCCGGTGGCGGCGACCAGCAGGACCGCAGCGCGGCGAACAGGTCGCCGATGGTGTCGAGATCGTGGTCGGGTTTTTGGTATTTTGCGGCGTCGTCGTGCGACGGCACGCTTTCGATGGTCAGTTGCAGGTTTTCGCCATAGGGATAGTCGATCTCGGGAATGCACGGCCCGTCATTGAACACGCTGCAGAACGACGGCGTGCACGGCCGCCCGTCCAGCACGCTGCAGGGCGCATGGGAAAACGGCGTGGGATTGATTTGATGCCGCTGCCGGGCATCCGCCGTTCCGGCCAGAATGATCCCGGCAAGGGCGACGATGAGACAGATGACCAACCGCCGGAGCATGAAATCAGCCTCGTGAGCGCGAAGCCATTAGATAGTGCCCTGGCAACAATTGTCATCACCCGCGAAAGCGGGTGATCCAGTATTCGAGAGCGATTGTGATGAATCGTGAAGGCGCGGCGTACTGGATACCCCGCGGGGTATGACACCGTCCGGGTTGCACCGCAGTGCGCTCGCCTCGGACGTTCACATCCCCGCGTTCATGGCCGAGAGTTCCGCGATCAGTGCCTTCTCGCTGGGCTGGTCGAGCACTCCCGCGGCGTAAAGCGAAATGCCGCCGTAGAGCGTGATGTAGATTTTCATCACCGCGCGCCGCCGTTCCGCCGGCGTCGCGATATCCCGGCAGAAAATCCGCATCGCCTCGGTAATCACCTTGTGGACCGCGCTCTGCAGCGGCGGATTATGTTTCATGGTGGCATGCGGCCGGCTGGTCATCAGCGCGTAGATCGCGCGATTGGCGAGCGCGAAACGGACATATTTCGCGGTGTAATCCCGCGGCGTCTGCGCCTTCACCAGCACGGCGGCGAGCCGCGTGTAGGCCTCGGTGGCGACCGCGTCCAGCAGTGCCTCGCGGTCTGCGAAATGATTGTAGAGCGAACGGTGCGCGACGCCGACGGCGTCGGCGACCTCGCGCAGGCTCAAGGATTCATGACCGGCCTTCGCCACCAGACCAAAGGCGGCCTTGAGTGCTGCGGCTTTCAGATTGCCATGGCGATAGGTGGCGCGGCGCGGTTTTGTCGTCATGCGCCTTCATACAAAGCCATTTCACACAAAACCATGGGCCAGAACGCCACCGCCGGGACACGCCGCGGCTTTTCTCTCAAGCCGACGCCCGGCTGGCGACACGATCCTCGCCATATTGCGGGGTGATGTCCTCGTCGATCATGGCTCGGATCATTTTGATGACAGCGCCTCGCGCTCGTGCCTTGGTGGCGGCGTGGGCGGCCATGTTGAGGGTGCTCAGTGCGCGGGCAGCCTCCTCGGCGGCGCGCTCCAGCTCGCTTGCGGGGACGACGCGATCGAAGAAGCCGGCGGTGACCGCTTCCATGGGTGCAAACATTTCCGCTGTCATCACCACCCGGCTGAAATAGGCCGGAGTCAGCCGCTGCCGCGCGATCTCGATGGCGAAACGCGGCACCGTGAGCCCGATCGCGACCTCGTTCATGCCGATCCGGTAGTTGCCTTCGGCGGCGATGCGGTGATCGGCCGACATGATCAGGAAGGCCCCCATCGGGAAGGCGTTGCCGTGGCAGGCCGCGACCACCGGCGTCGGAAACGACAGGATGCGCAGCGCCAGTTCGGCGCCGGCCTTCACCATCAAATACTGATCCTCGGCGTTGCCATGGGTGAAAACATTCAGATCAAAGCCCCCCGAAAAATGCTTGCCGCGGGCTTTGAGGATAGCAACCGTCTTGTCCCGTTCGGCCTGGTCGAATGCCGCGTGCAGCGCATTCAGCATGCCCAGCGACATCACATTGGCCTTGCCGTCGTCCATCACGATGGTGCCGACGGAGCCGGAGCGGGAATAGGTTGCGAGGTTTGTCATGGCGGGGTCCCCTGCAGCTAGAAGCATCCACCGGATACTTTATCGGTTCCGTGGAACGCGCAAGGGCTTTTTTCACAAGCGCGCGTGCATAAGGGGCATCCGCTCCGCGCAGATGCCGCCGGGGCCTTTCGCCACCCACACCGGTGTCATCGCCCGGCTTGACCGGGCGACCCAGTATTCCAGATCGTTGGTGATCAATTGAGGGGCTGCGGCGTACTGGGTCCCCGCCGGAGCCTGTCATCGGGCTCGCCGAAGGCGAGACCCGGTGGCGGGGACGACGCATCTATCGGCGCAGCGCCGCCCGCCTCACGCCTTCTTCTTCACGTCCTTGATGCTGGAAAACGTGATGCCTTCGGCGCGTTCGCTGACGTAGCCGAGGTAGAATTCGTTCTTGGCCAAAAACACCGGATCGCCATCAACGTCGTCGGCGACGCCGGAGACGTTGGCGGCGATGAACGCCTCGAGTTTCTTGCGGTCGTCGGCGGAAATCCAGCGCGCCAGCTGAAACTCCGAGACCTCGAATTCGACCGGCAGTGAATATTCGGCATCGAGCCGCGCCTTCAGCACGTCGAGCTGCAGCGGGCCGACTACGCCGACCAGCGCCGGCGCGCCGTCGCGCGGCCGAAACACCTGGACCACGCCCTCCTCGGACATCTGCTGCAGCGCTTCTTTCAGCTTCTTCGCCTTCATCGCATCGGTCAGCCGCACCCGGCGGACGATTTCCGGTGCGAAGCTCGGCACGCCGACGAAGGTAATGTCTTCGCCTTCGGTCAAGGTGTCGCCGATCCGCAAGGTGCCGTGGTTATGCCGACCACGTCGCCGGCAAAGGCCTCGTCCGCCAGCGCGCGATCCTGCGCGAAGAAGAACTGCGGGCTGGAGAGCGACATGTTCTTGCCGGTGCGCACCAGTTTTGCCTTCATGCCACGCGTCAGCTTGCCCGAGCATAGCCGCGCAAAGGCGATGCGGTCGCGATGGTTCGGGTCCATATTGGCCTGGATCTTGAACACGAAGGCGCTCATGCGCGGCTCGGCGGCCTCGACCTTGCGCAGATTGGAGTCCTGCGCGCGCGGCGGCGGCGCAAAACGCCCGAGGCCTTCCAGGAGATCGCCGACGCCGAAATTGCGCAGCGCGCTGCCGAAATAGACCGGCGTCAGATGGCCCTCGCGAAACGCATCGAATTCGAACGGCTTGCAGGCCTCCGACACCAGCGCGAGCTCATCCTTGATCGCGCCGACGTCGAGATTGGCATTGCGGCCGGCGAGATCGCCGATGTCGATCTGTTGCGCGGCACCCGTCTTGGCGCCGCCGCCTTCGAGCAGGCGCACGCCGCCGGTCGCGAGATCATAGGTGCCGAGGAAGTCACGGCCGCGGCCGACCGGCCAGGTCATCGGCGTGGTGTCGAGCGCCAGGGTCTTTTCGATTTCGTCCAGGAGATCGAAGGTGTCGCGGCTCTCGCGGTCCATCTTGTTGATGAAGGTGATGATGGGAATGTCCCGGAGCCGGCAGACCTCGAACAGTTTTCGCGTCCGCGCTTCGATGCCTTTCGCGGCGTCGATCACCATCACGGCGGAGTCGACCGCGGTCAGGGTGCGGTAGGTGTCCTCGGAAAAGTCTTCGTGGCCCGGGGTGTCCAGGAGATTGAACACCAGGCCTTCGAATTCGAAGGTCATGACGGAGGTCACGACCGAGATGCCGCGATCGCGCTCGATCTTCATCCAGTCGGAGCGGGTGTTACGCCGTTCGCCCTTGGCCTTGACTTGGCCGGCGAGATTGATGGCGCCGCCGAACAGCAGCAATTTCTCGGTCAGCGTGGTCTTGCCGGCATCGGGATGCGAGATGATGGCAAAGGTCCGCCGCCGTGCGACCTCAGCGGCAAGCGGCGAGCGGGACGGCGATTCGGCAGTGAGGGCAAGGTCGGTCATTGCGCGAGCGTTTGGCAGGGAAATCGGGGCGGATCAAGCAGGAACACCGCCATCTCATATAGGGATTCCACGGCCAAACCCAAATCAGTGGGGTATTCGCAATAACGCCACCGACCAGTACGCCATTGCCGCGACGCCGGCCGCGGCCGGAATCGTGATCACCCAGGCATAGACGATCGAACTTGCCACGTTCCAGCGCACCGCCGAGACCCGCCGCGCCGCGCCGACACCGACGATGGCGCCGGTGATGGTGTGCGTGGTGGAAACGGGAACCCCGAGCCAGGTCGCCATGAACAGCGTCGCGGCGCCGCCGGTCTCGGCGCAAAATCCCTGCATCGGCGTCAGCTTCGTGATCCGCAATCCCATGGTGCGGACGATCCGCCAGCCGCCCATCAGGGTGCCCAACGCCATCGCCGCCTGGCAGGCCAGCACCACCCAGAACGGTACTGAAAATTCTGACCCGAGATACCCTTGCGAATAGAGCAGCACCGCGATGATGCCCATGGTCTTCTGCGCATCGTTGCCGCCATGCCCGAGCGAATACATCGAGGCCGAGGCGAATTGCAGGATACGGAAGGCACGATCGACCGCGAATGGCGTCGAGCGCACCGACGCCCAGGACACGATCGCGACCAGCACCAGCGCCAGCAAAAATCCAACCAGCGGCGACAGCACGATCGCGAGCAATGTCTTCGACAATCCGCTCCAGACCGCGGCCGAAAGTCCGGCCTTGGCCATCCCGCCCCCGACCAGCCCCCCGATCAAGGCGTGTGAGCTGCTCGACGGTATCCCCAATCCCCAGGTGATCAGGTTCCAGACGATGGCGCCAATCAGGGCTGCGAATATCACCTGCGCATCGATGACACTGGGCTCGATGATCCCGGTACCGATGGTTTGGGCGACGTTAAGTCCGAACACCAGGAAGGCGACGAAATTGAAGAACGCCGCCCACAGCACCGCATAGTGCGGCCGCAGCACCCGGGTCGAGACGATGGTCGCAATCGAATTGGCGGCGTCGTGCAACCCGTTGAGGAAGTCGAACAGCAGCGCGACTGCGATTAATCCGACCAGGATCGGAAGACCAAGCGTGGCATCCACTGCGCGGCCCTGCCCTATACCTGTTCGATCACGATACTGTTGATCTCATTCGCAACGTCATCGAAGCGATCAGCGACTTTCTCCAGATGGTCATAGATCTCGGCGCCGACGATGAAGTCCATCGTGTTGGCATTGCGATGCTTGAGGAAAAGCTCCTTCAAGCCAATGTCGTGGAGATCGTCCACGCGCCCTTCCAGCTTGGTCACTTCCTCGGTGATCGCCGTCAGCATGGCGACGTTGTCGCCGATCGATTTCAGCAGCGGCAGTGCGCGGCCGACCAGATTGGCGCATTCGACCAGCAGCGTTCCCATTTCGCGCATCGGCGGCTCAAAGGTGCGGACCTCGAACAGAATCACGGCCTTGGCGGTCTGCTGCATCTGGTCGATGGCGTCGTCCATGGAGGTGATCAGGTTCTTGATGTCGCCGCGGTCGAACGGCGTGATGAAGGTCCGGCGGACCGCGGTCAGCACCTCGCGGGTGACATTGTCGGCGTCATTTTCGAACTGATTGACGCGCTGGCAGAAAACCGGGGTTTCGTCGCCGCCGCGCAGCATGTCCTGCAATGCCAGCGCGCCCTGCACGACCGACTGGGAATGCCGGGCGAACAGGTCGAAAAACCGCTCCTCCTTGGGCAGAAAAGCGCGAAACCAACGCAGCATCGGTGAGGTCCATGGTTGTAGAAATGGCCGGCCAAAGCGGCCTGTCACACAACTGTCATAAACCATCCTCCGAGGAAAGCGCGTTGAGAGCGGTCGATGGAACCGGGTCATCCACCGCTTTGTAGGGCTCCGGAAATGTTCCGGAAGCCGGCCCGCCTACAGCGACCGCCGGAAATAATGCGCGATCTCGCCGATCACGCCGCGGCGGAAGGTCAGCACGCAGACCACGAAGATCACGCCCTGGATCACCGTCACCCATTGCCCGAAGCCGGCCAGATATTGCTGCATGGCGATGATCACGAAGGCACCGACGACCGGCCCGAACACGGTACCGAGACCGCCGACCAGCGTCATCAGCACGATTTCGCCGGACATCGTCCAGTGCACATCGGTGAGCGAGGCATTTTGGGCGACGAAAACTTTGAGCGATCCTGCGAAACCGGCCAGCGTGCCGGAGAGGATATAGGCCAATAGCTTGTACTGATCGGTCTTGTAGCCGAGCGAAATCGCCCGCTGCTCGTTTTCACGGATCGATTTCAGCACCTCGCCGAACGGCGAGTTGATGGTCCGGAAGATCACCAGAAAGCCGAACAGGAACCCGGCCAGGATAACATAATAAAGTACCGTCGGCTTGGTGAGATTGAAAACCCCGAACAGGTAGCCTTGCGGGATGCCCTGGATGCCGTCCTCGCCATGGGTGAATGGCGTCTGCAGATAGATGAAATACAAGAGTTGCGACAGCGCGAGCGTGATCATCGCGAAATAGATGCCCTGGCGCCTGATCGCAACGAGGCCGGTGATGACGCCAAGCCCGGCGGCGCCGGCGGTGCCGATCAGAATTCCAAGCTCGGGCGTAAAGCCCCAGACCTTCAGCGCATGCGCGGTGATGTAGCCGGCGGTGCCTAAAAACATCGCGTGACCGAACGACAGCAATCCGCCATAGCCGATCAGCAGGTTGAAGGCGCAGGCCAGCAGCGCAAAGCACAGCGCCTGCATCACGAAGAACGGATAGACGCCGGTAAACGGCACGATCGCCAACAGCACGGTCATGACGCCGAACGCCATCATCTCGTCGCGGAGGGTGCGCGGGGTCACCGGTAAGGTGTCGTCGGTCATCGCCGTCATGTCAGCTCGCCCGTCCCGTCAGTCCCGAAGGTTTTACCAGCAGCACCAGCACCATCAGGACAAATACCACGGTGTTGGAGGCCTCCGGATAAAAGTATTTCGTCAACCCCTCGACCACGCCGAGCGCAAAGCCGGTGATGATCGATCCCATGATCGAACCCATGCCGCCGATCACCACCACCGCGAACACGACGATGATCAGATCGGCGCCCATCAGCGGCCGCACCTGGTTGATCGGCGCCGACAACACCCCGGCCAGCGCGGCAAGGCCGACGCCGAGCCCATAGGTCAGCGTGATCATCCTGGGCACGTTGATGCCGAATGCGCGCACCAGCGTCGGATTTTCGGTGGCGGCGCGCAAATTGGCGCCGAGCCGCGTCCGCTCGATCAAATACCAGGTGAGCAGGCAGACGATGAGGGAGAACACCACGACCCAGCCGCGATAGATCGGCAGGAACATGAAGCCGAGGTTCATGCCGCCCCTCAATTCATCGGGGATCGCGTAAGGCAGGCCGGATGAGCCGAAATAATTCTGGAACACGCCCTGGATGATCAGCGCCATCCCGAATGTCAGCAATAGCCCGTAGAGATGATCGAGACCGGACAGCCATTGCAGCATGGTGCGTTCGAGGATCATGCCAAAAATACCGACCGCGATCGGCGCGATGATCAGCGCCGGCCAATATCCGATGTTCATCACGCTCAGCAGGAAATACGCGCAGAACGCCCCCATCATGTAGAGCGCGCCGTGCGCGAAATTGATGATGTTGAGCATGCCGAAGATCACGGCAAGCCCAAGACTGAGCAGCGCGTAGAACGAGCCGTTGATCAGTCCCACCAAAAGCTGCGCGTAGAGAGCTTGCATCGATCGATCTTTCGCACTCAAACCTGTTGTAACGCCTGCGAGAGTCCGCCGGCACATGGCCGGCGGGTAACCGTTGTTACTTCTTTACCAGAGGGCAAGCGCTCTCGGACAACGGCCTGAACGCCTGGTCTCCCGGGGTCGTGCCGATCAGCTTGTAATAATCCCACGGCCCCTTGGATTCCTCCGGCTTCTTGACCTCGAACAGATAGGCCGGATGAATCTTGCGGCCATCCACGCGGATCGTGCCCGGGCCGAACAGCGGATCGTCGGTCGGCATCGACTTCATCTTGTCGACCACCTTGATGCCATCGTGCGGATTGCCGCCCATCGCTTCGAGCGCCTTGAAGTAGTGGACGAGGCCCGAATAGACCCCGGCCTGCACCATCGAAGGCTGCGCCTTGTTCTTCGAGCGCTCGGAGAACCGCTTGGAAAACGCGCGGGTCCCGTCGTTCAAGTCCCAGTAGAAGGTTTCGGTGAAATTCAGGCCTTGTGCCACTTTCAAACCGAGCGCGTGAACATCGGTAATGAACAGCAGAAGGCCAGCGAGTTTCTGGCCTCCCGCGACGATGCCAAATTCCGACGCCTGTTTGATGGTGTTGGTGGTGTCGCCACCGGCATTGGCCATGCCGATAATCTTGGCTTTCGACGCCTGCGCCTGCAGCAGGAAGGACGAGAAGTCCGATGAGTTCAAGGGATGCTTGACGCCACCAATAACCTTGCCACCCGATTTGACCACGACCGCGGTGGTGTCGCGCTCCAGCGCCGCGCCGAACGCGTAGTCGGCAGTCAGGAAGTACCAGGTGTCGCCACCGGCCTTCACCAGCGCTTGTCCGGTGCTGTTGGCAAGCATGTAGGTGTCGTAAACCCAGTGAATCGTGTTCGGCGAGCATTGGGCATTGGTGAGATCCGACGACGCCGCGCCGGTATTGATCATGATGGAGTTTTTCTCTTTCACCAGATTATTGACCGCCAGCGCAACGCCGGAGTTCAGCACGTCCATGAAGATGTCGACCTTCTCGACGTCTATCCATTGGCGCGCGATGTTGACGGCGATGTCGGGCTTGTTCTGATGGTCGGCGGAAATCACATCGATCTTCCACCCCTTGGCTGCAAGCCCGGAATCCTCGACCGCCATCTGGGCCGCCAGGGTGGACCCTGCGCCGCCGAGGTCGGAATAAAGTCCCGAATTATCGGTCAATACGCCGATCTTCACGGTCTTGTCCTGCGCCAAGGCGCCGCCGTCCGCGGCCAGCGCCAGTGTGGTGCCAATCAAAAGAGCAGCGATTCTATTTTTCATGTTTTTCTCCCGCAAATCCTGATTGAAATAATAATGTTCAGACGCCGAGATAGGTGTGAAGCTTGTCCATATTGGCCTGCAGTTCCGAATTGGCAAAACCGTCGATGATCTTGCCGTGCTCGACGATGTAAAAGCGGTCGGCGACCGTGGAAGCGAACCGGAAATTCTGTTCGACCAGAAGGATGGTAAAGCCTTCCGACTTGAGCCGCGCGATGGTGTAGCCGATCTGCTGGATGATGACAGGCGCGAGGCCTTCGGTCGGTTCGTCCAGCATCAGAAAGCGCGCGCCGGTACGCAGGATTCGGGCGATCGCCAACATCTGCTGCTCGCCGCCCGACAATTTGGTGCCCTGGCTGTTCAGCCGTTCCTTCAGATTCGGAAACAGGTTGAAGATCTGATCCAGCGACAGGCCGCCGCTGCGCACCACCGGCGGCAACAGCAGATTCTCGCGGACATCGAGGCTGGCAAAGATCCCGCGCTCCTCGGGGCAAAAGGCGACGCCCATGCGCGCAATCTTGTCGGACGACACCCGGATGATATCCTGGTCGTTGAAGCGGATCGAACCGGTGCGCTTGCCGATAATCCCCATCACCGATTTCAGCGTGGTGGTCTTGCCGGCGCCGTTGCGTCCGAGCAGCGTCACCACCTCGCCGGCGTTCACATTGAAATTAACGCCGTGAAGGATGTGAGACTCGCCGTACCAGGCTTCGAGATTTTCAACCGACAGCACCGGCGTACCTGCCGCGGATGTTGACGCGGACTTCGGGGACTTCGTCGCGGCAGCAGCGGCCATTTTTACATCAGGCATGACCCGCCCCCAGATAGGCTTCCTTGACGCGCTCATCCTTGGAAAGGTCGGCATAATTGCCTTCCGCGAGCACGTGACCGCGCGTCAGCACGGTGATGATGTCGGAAAGGTCGGCGACCACGTTCAGATTGTGTTCGACCATCAGGATGGTGTACTTCGCGGAGATCCGCTTGATCAATGCGGCGATCTTGTCGATGTCTTCATGTCCCATGCCGGCCATCGGCTCGTCGAGCAGCATCATTTCCGGATCGAGCGCCAGGGTCGTCGCAATTTCGAGCGCGCGTTTGCGCCCATAGGGCATCTCGACCGCCGGTGTGGTGGCAAATTCGCTTAAGCCGACATCGTCAAGCAATTCATGCGCGCGGCCGTTGAAGCGGTCGAGCACCGTCTTGGAACGCCAGAAATCGAAGGAGTGCCCGTGCTGGCGCTGCAGCGCGACCCTGACATTCTCCAGCGCCGTCAAATGCGGGAACACCGCCGATATCTGGAACGAGCGCACCAGCCCGAGACGCGCCACGTCAGCCGGCGCCAGCGCCGTGATATCCCGTCCCTTGTACAGAATTTGGCCGGCCGAAGGCTTCAAGAACTTGGTCAGGAGATTGAAGCACGTCGTCTTGCCGGCCCCGTTGGGCCCGATCAACGCATGAATGCTGCCACGGCGGACCCGCAGATCGACACCGCGAACGGCGAAGAAACCCGCAAACTCCTTGGTCAGCCCGTGGGTTTCAAGAATGAACTCATCGGCCAATCAGATTTCCCCCATCGGCCCTCGCGCCCGACATGCCGTCGCGCGTGGCCCGTTCTCAGCTTGCCGGCAGGTTCTTGGGACGCCTCGAAAATCCCGTCCAAGCCCGGCCGCCTCCGGCCGGAATATGCCGTCAACCCGTCGGATTAGGCAAGGTGGAAAGCTGGGCATGCGCCGGCGCGCCCACGGGGTGCGGATTCGCCATTAGTCGAATTGCGCAAGGGGGACGTTTGGCCGGTTGCCAACGCCCGGAAAGCAGCCATTAACGGTATTTCGATGCAATTTTACGCTTTCATCAAAAATTCGCGGCGGAGGCGCATGGTTACCGTGTTTGCATCAAGAACGGATTGCCGCCGTGGATTTCGAAAGCGCCAACCCCACGATCATCAAATCGATCAAGCAGCGTGATCTGTTGAACACGTGGTTGCGGCTTTACGCCCGCGCGCAGGCGATGCCAGCTATCGAGGAATACCAGCCCGAGCGGCTCGCCGACGAACTTCCCGACCTTGTGTATTACACCTTGGATGCCGCCCGGCAGCCGCCGCGCTTGTTGATCCAGAGCGACGGCACGCGGATGTCGAGCGCCTATGGCAACACCGGCAAAGGCCGCTATCTCGACGACTTTCTCGGGCCCCGATTAGCGCCCGTCGTGATGCCGGTCTATTACGAATGCATCAAGCGCGCCCTCCCCGTCTACACCATCTCCGACATCGATGACATCTACGGGCGTATCGTCGCCTATGAGCGGCTGCTGCTGCCGTTCTCGCGAGGTGGCGATGTTACCCACGTGATCGCATCGCTGAAGACCATCAGCGAAGACGGCGGCTTTGAAATCAGGAATCTGATGCGAGGAAATGACACGTTGCCGACCGCGAAGCTGCGCACCGTTATCGATCGCGATCTGTTTCATCGCGCGCCCGGCCGCATTCCGGCCGGCGATGTAATCGAATTCAGTTAAGCTTCAAGCTCACCAACCTGATGGCTATCAAGCCCAAAGCGGTGCCCGTGCATATCGTCACGGCCGTCATCGACCTCGATTTCGTGCCCGACGCTGCGGGCCACCGCGCATCGGACGATGTTATCGAATTGGGCTAAGCTTTCCGCGCGGAACGACCTGATGGCGCCACTTCCTTGGCGTAGATTTCCGGCTTGAACCCGACCAGCAATTTGCCGCCGAGATCGAGCACCGGCCGCTTGATCATCGAGGGCTGCGCCAGCATCAAGGCGAGCGCCTTGCGCTCGTCGAGGCCTTGCTTGTCGGCATCGGGCAATTTGCGAAACGTGGTGCCGGCGCGGTTGAGCAGGGTTTCCCAGCCGAGCTCGTCGCTCCAGCGCTTGAGCTTGTCCTTGGCGACGCCCTCGGTCTTGTAATCATGGAAGCCATAGGCCACGCCGTGGCCGTCGAGCCAGGCGCGGGCCTTCTTCATGGTGTCGCAGTTCTTGATGCCGTAGATGGTGATTGTCGCCATATCCTGCTCTCAACCGATTGCTCAAGCGTCGCACTATCGAAAGATGATGGAACTCATCAGCTCAAGCAGGATCGCAAGTTCGTAGAGCGAGGCGGCAAAGCGCCAACGATCGGCCAGAGCGGCGAGTTCGGCGTCTGGCGCGCCGTCGGTCAGGAACTCGATAATCTCTTCAAATGTCTCGAAATCCATCGGCACGATGGCCCCGCAAGTAATCACGAAATCTTCGATGGGAGCGACCCTCATCGCGAAAACGTCGTCGGGCTTGGCCGATCGCTCCATCCCCTCGTCCAGAAGAGGTATCGTGCCTCCTCGCATCAAATCCTCAAGCAGAACACCGGCCGGCGCACACCTGCCGATCACTCGAAAGATGGAAAACCGGGACGCCTGCAATGCCCGCAGAACAAGAGCCTCGTCCGGCTGCGCAGCCGTCAACCGTTTTCGGGCGCAGCGATCGATGGCACGCGTCCGCCCCGGCTGGGCGGCGTAAAGCGCGAGGTCGTAGACCAGCGTCAGTTCGCTCTCGTCAGCAAAAACCACCTTGCCGTCCGACAGGCCGATCCGTTTGGCGTAGGCAAGAAAGCTCGACTCCGACACGTTTCCGAGCGCCGCCGACTGGATATCCTTGCGAAAATCGCTATAGCGACGATAGCGACCAAGAATAGCGACACGGCTGGAGGCATGCATTTCGCCGCCGTGAAGCTCCATTGAGACCTGCAATGCTTGCGCCATGTTCGCTACTCCCTTCGAAGCTTCGACGGTTACATCCGTTCGATGAAGACCGTGCTGGGTTGAGCACGTGTTGTTGACTTTAAGCGTGTGATGATGATTCGGTCGAAATTGTCCGCCCGTTTTTCCCCCGCCAATTTTGTCCACAACTTTCACGCGAGCAGTGCGGGACGCGTCTCGAATTGACGCCGCACCAGGCCAACGCGGCCGCGCACCATGTCAGCTTCGGGCAGCGCCGGGGGTCGGAACACCCCGCGACAGCCGGAATCCGGGACTGGCACATTAGATTCGCTGCTGGAGCACCGTCACGCATAGACGGCGGCGGATTTCCATCCCTTGCCGCCGATAGAGCGCGATTGCCGAATCATTATCAGAAAATACGTGAAGGAACGGAATCTCGCCTCGCGCCAGGATCTGGCGGGACACCGCGGCCAGCAACATTTGCGCGTAGCCGCGGCCCCGGCAGGACGGATGCACGCAGACCGCCGTTATCTCGGTATAATTGGCAGGCTTCATGCGCTCTCCGGCCATGGCGACCAGTTGCCCATCCATTCGAATTCCGAGAAACGTCCCCAATTCGTGCGTTCGCAGCGCGAATGGGCCGGGGTTCGTGAGTTTTGTCAATTCCATCATCGCTGGAACGTCAGCGGCGCCGAGCGTGACGACCTCCGTCGCGCCGGGCGGGCTTTCGGCGGGCGTCCCGATCATTTGCTCGCCGGTCTTGGCGAGGAGAACCTTGAATTCGGCGGACGGGGTCACCGGGTCTGGCGTAAACAGCACCGCAAAGTCGGACGGGGACATCAGCGCGTGGAGTTCGGCGAAACTTTCGGAAGACATATCCGTCATGGCCGCGAACGGAGCGATGGCCGGCGGATAGCGCCGCGCCCGCGCGCCGCCTTCCGCCAACGCCTGCTGCCGGGTGATCAGCGCATTCCAGACCGGATGATCAAGCGGATGCATCGGCGAGCCGGAAACGAACATGCCGCGCGATGCCTGCGGTGTTGTGGTCATGGAAGTTACAAGCCGCGCCATGGCTGCCGAGCCAGGCGCGAGTTCTCTTCATGGTGTCGCAGTTGATGCTGAAGATGGTGACGGTCATTTTTGGGATGCCTGTAGCGACGACGCTGACGTTCGAGGCCGTGCGTCCATCGAACCGCCCCCGAGTGCTTCGTTGATTCAACGTCGCCACTGATATGGCCTTGCAGCACGCGCCGCAACAGCATCGCGCGAGTACAAATCCCGCCATTCCACCGAGAGAAGCAGGCAGGCGCCGATTGCCGCGTTGCCGTACGAAAGCAACACGCAGGAAGCGGCGCGCTCCTCGCGCCAGCAGTCCAGTCAAGCGGTCATCCCCGACGGATGCCTAGCCGGGCGTACCGTCATCGAGGCTCACGATCACCGCCGCGTTGGCAATGATGATGGCATCGCCACCGCTTTCAGCAGCGATCTCGAGCCCGCCTTTGACCGCGGTGACGGTCACCGTTCCGTAAGGCAGCTCTTTTGCCCAGCATCCGAAAGAACCCGAGGCTGGAGTGGCGGATGGCATCCGAGACCGCGCGCCTCGCCGCCTTGGTGGCATCTTTTCCATGGACATCAACGCCCATGCCCATTTCGGTAATACAGCGCACGCGTGCCATCGGTTTCCCATCTTTCGTTAGGGTGTGAGGGATATCAGTCTGGCGATACCCGTGATACGGCCAAGGTAGAACTATTCCCACTCAATCATTCCCAGCGGCTTCGACGTCAAGCCATAGGCCACCCAAAAAGGTCGAGCATTTCAAGGGCTGGGATGAATGAGACCGTCCGCGACGCGGAGTTTCGGACATCTGATTCAATTTTCAAAGAGCTGAGCAGGTATGCGCGTTCAATCCCGCGGCGCGATGCGCCCGGGTGCCGCCCTCTGGGGACGAGACGGGCGAATCTAGCAAGGGCGCCGGATCACTCGGGATCCGCGCCTCGACGCGCGCCGCGAATTGCGCGACGAAATGAGGCCAATCTAAAGTGAGACGCTAGACGTCCTTATCAGAATTTCTCCTACATCGAGCAATTGCCCATCTGCAGAATGCAATGCAAGTTTTTGCAGCGGGCGGCGCCTTTTCGCGTCAAGCGGAACCGATCGCACCTCGCGGCGGTCGAACAAGTATTCGCTGCTCCACTGAGCCAGCGCCACGAGAGTGGGCAGCAAGGCCCGGCCCTTCCTGGTGATCACATATTCCTGGTAGACGCTCCCATCGGACGCTGGCGAAACCTTCACGATATCTTCTGCCAAAAGAGCCTTGAGCCGTGTCGCGAGAATATTTTTCGCGACACCCAAGTTTCTTTCGAACTCCCCAAATCGTTTCGGGCCTGCGATAGCCTCGTAGATGATCAACAAGGACCACCAGTCACCGATCACATCCAGTGCTCTCGCGACCGCACATACGCTTCCTCGCAGACTTTTCCTTTTCACCTTCGTTGCTCCTTCGAAGCAATCCCTTATGCGGTGGGCTGATCTGCTAACTGCTATCGCCCCGGGCTGAACAGCATCATGTTTGTGCTCTCAAGAGCGGGGCGAACCGATCGTATAAATATCCTCCAACAGCGGTGGGCCTACAATGAGGCAGCCATATCTGTCTGCAAGGGCTGCTATATCATCATTGTTCTTCCGAGCTGCGACTTCCCTAAACAGTTCCTCAATATGTCCGGGTGAAAAAATCACCAGCATTCGAACGGGCATTTCCGTCAGATTGCACCAGGCATGAGGATCGCCCTTGCTCACGGTAACTGCTGTACCAGCAGGAACGTCTAGAGTTGCATCGCCAACGACGATGTGCAGCGTCCCCTCCAGAACAAGGAAATGCTCATCCTCGTTCTTGTGAATGTGTATCGGCACACCATTGCGAGGATCCGCAACTACCTCAAGCATGGTATAGACACCCTTCGTCTCCTTGGCAGAGGTGCGGATCGTGAAACGCTCGCCCGGCGTCGTTTCCAGCCATTCACCATTGTCTTGATGATTGATCGACAAAACTTCGGTCGATTTCTTCGATGATGCCATATTGACCTCCTGTTTCCAAAAAATTCCCGGGTAGCTGCCAAAGTCGGAGTGGCGCCCCGACTGCTCTCAGCCAAAACTAGATGCGGCGTATTACCGTTAGGTGGCATTTTTGATTTATGTGGTTACATCGGTAACTTGCGTCTGCTCGCGGCAACCCGCGCGAACGCATCGAACAATTCGCGCCGCATGTCGAAATTGATCCGGTTGCCTGGGGCGCGGTCGAGCGTGATTTCGAACGAGCGGAAGCAAGCTCGCGAAAGGATGGATCGGCTAGAATCCCGCGCGCTTGCTCCCGTGACAATGCCGACATTTTTTCCTCTCCCCGATTTGCCCTTTTCTGATGATCCGGCTGCCCTCGATCTTAGCGTCGGCGCCGCCCGAGGATCGGAGCGGCGCCTTGCATCGATCGACAGCCCTACTGCCCGCCGCTTTAGCCGGCGGACTTTTCTGTGACTCCCGGCGTGAAGAGGGCTCCGACCGGCAACTTTTCCTGCAGGCCGTATGGACTGGCCTGGTTCTCCTTTACCCATCGTTTTTCGGCGTGGGATTCGAAGGGAGGAGGAATTTCACCCTGAAGCGACCAAAGATCGGCCGGCACCTCATCGATGGTGACTTCCCAGTCATATCCTCGGTCCCTAACGTAGGGTGCGATCAACTGGTCGACCGCCTTCACCCACCATTCCCTGACGATGGGGCCGGGCAAGGTCCTGGCCATGTGCTCGAGCTTGAGACGAACGAATTTGCAGTGCGATGCGCCACCGACATAGAACGACTCTGCGGCGACTTCCTCAAAGATCATCACGACGTAAAATTTCGGGATCGGAATCCTTGAATACATCGCCGTGACTTTTTCGGCGAATTCCTTTTTATCCTGAGCTGAGTAGGCACCAACGGGATGATAGACTTTCCATAGGGGCATAATGTTTCTCCAACCAGATTGAATGCTGATCATTTTCGACATCGGGATTTTCGGCAGCTCGCTAAGCGCTGTCGAAGCACGTTTTTATATTACGATCATCATCCAATTATTTTGTTACATTTGCATTTCACGATCGAACGGTCTGGTTACCGTTGAAGTAAAGACGAGTTAGTGAGATG
>WNFB01006227.1_pt1 | contig 17240 bp, 16 predicted proteins | sample 5400501 | NCBI WGS metagenome assembly WNFB01 (sample SAMN13153341, study PRJNA577476) | soil metagenome | isolation source: 200 cm saprolite under Douglas fir tree site 2 hole 1 | place: USA:California | collected 2015-04-18 | reverse complement strand
GCGACAGCGCCTATACCAAGCGTCTTCGCGTAGCGGGTAACGTCGTGGCAGGCTCGATCCGGCGTACCGGCACCCGTGTGGAGTTCATACTGGTGGAGCAGGACCAGACCCTTGCGGTGGTTTACAGCGGCACCGAGGCGCCACCGGATACGTTCAAGGACGACTCTCAGGCCCTGGCCGATGGCAGCTTTGGACGCGACGGAGTGTTTCACGCCAAGCAACTTCAGGCCAAGTGCGCTTCCAAGTACGCGCCGCAGCAGAAGGGAGCGCCCGCCAATGGAGCGCCCGCTACGGAACCGGCGAAGTCGATGACAAAGGCCAATATCCCTGGGGATGCTGGCGATTCCAAATAGTAAAAGAAGCCTCTTTTTCCATTTAGGGTATCTCCGATAATTTACCCACAAACGCAATGCTTGACCTGTCCAGCAGCGACCCCTAAGATGCTGGTTCGGAGGAGATGTCGCGCTCGGTGGTGCCAAGGTGTCTAATGCAACGCAGACCGTGATTGGTCCTATAGTTTCTTTGCGGCGTTATCCCGTCAAATCCATGGCGGGGGAGGAACTTAATCTCGCCCGCGTCACAGCGCGAGGCCTAGTGGGGGACCGTGTGTACGCTCTGGTGGACAACTCAACAGGCAAAGTTGCAAGCGCCAAGAACCCGCGAAAGTGGTCAACCCTGTTCGACTACCTCGCTGCCTTCGTGGAACCCCTGGGCACAGGAGACGATACTCCACCAGTCCGGATTACCCTCCCAAACGGCGAAATTGTCACCAGCCAACAGAGCACGGTAAACAAAATTCTCTCAAGTGCGCTCGGTCGCGAGGTAACGCTAATGTCATCGGCACCGGACTCCCCGAGTTTGGAGGAGTACTGGCCGGATATAGACGGTCTGCCCAACAGAGAAACGGTCACCGATGAATCCATGGCCCTAGGCGCACCCCCCGGTACGTTTTTTGATTTTGCCCCTGTCCACCTGGTGACGTCCGCAACAATCGATCGCCTGCGTGAGGTTTTGCCGCAGGGGCGTTTCGAGGTGAGAAGATTTCGGCCAAACATCGTGGTGGAGGTCTCCTCTGGCGTGAAAGACTTCGTCGAGAATGCATGGGTGGGCCATAGCTTAAGGATTGGCGACGAGGTTTGCCTATCCGTCGTCATTCCCTGCCCACGTTGCGTCATGACGACTCTGCCTCAGTCCGATTTGCCCGCAGACCCGGGTATTCTGCGCGCTGCTGCGCAGCACAACCGGGTAAACATAGCGCCTCTCGGACAGGCTCTGCCCAGCGTTGGGGTTTATGCCACGGTCGTGCGCGGCGGCACTATCCGGCGTGGTGACCCAGTCGTGGTCGAATAGAGAGACTAAAGCAAATGTTGTTAAGGACTTCCTAGAACTCTGATAGAACGCATTATGCATGGTCCCATCCGACGGTGAGCGATTCCAACACGGCTACCGCCCCTCCGGTCATCGTCATCACCGATCTCGTCAAGCACTTTGGGCGGTTTGCAGCGTTACGGGGCCTAACTGCCAGCTTTGATGCCGCCCGCATCTACGCCATCCTCGGCGACAATGGCGCGGGCAAGACCACACTCTTGCGCGCACTTGCTGGGCTGGTGCGGCCCACGCGTGGCTGCATTTCGATGTTGGGAACGACCGATCTCAGTTCTGTCCGCCCTCAATTCGGCTACATGGCCCATCCGTCGTTGCTTTATGACGAGATGAGCGGGATGGAGAACCTGCGCTATTTCGCGCGTCTTTATGGCATCGAAGATGACCAGCGCTGCTCGAAGACTATCGCTCGCGTAGGACTTGATCCGGAGCTCCGGCGGCCCATCGGTCAGTATTCGCAAGGCATGCGGCAGAGAATGTCGCTGGCTCGAGCCCTGCTGCATGATCCGAAAATCCTCTTGCTCGATGAACCTTTCTCTAATGTAGACGCATCCTCGGCGCGCGAGATGGTCATACTGTTGGCGGAGATGCGTGATACGGGCAAGACGATCCTTGTGGTCACACACCAAGCGCAGTTGCTTGAGGGCGCTACGGACGAATTCGTCCGGATGCAGGCGGGACAGATCGTTGATCGGACGCAGGAACTGCAGCCGCCGCGCTCTCTGTGGCAGGGCCAAGATCCCCACACCGGCGGCGCGGAGGAGCGATGAGCATGCTCTCGGGCATCGCCGCCGCTACTCTCAGCAAGGACTTGCGGCTGGAGTGGCGGTCGAAGGACGCCATTAATTCAATGCTGTTCTTCGCGCTGTTGGTCGTGGTGATCTTCAGCTTTTCCTTCAATCCCACGGCCGAAGAATCGCGGCGGATCGCGGGTGGGTTGGTGTGGGTGGCGTTTCTCTTCGCGGCCGTGGTGGCGCTGAACCAGACTTGGGCGCGGGAGCTGCGCAACCAAGTGCTGGACGCATATCGAGTGTCTCCCGCGCCCGCGAATGTACTCTTTCTCGCCAAGGCGTTCGGGAACCTTATTTTTGTCAGCGTGCTCGAAGCGCTGATGACACCGCTGTTCATCATCTTCTATGGCTTGCGCGCTCTGGGGCCAGGATGGCAACTGATTCCTGTGGCCGTGCTGGGCACGTGGGCGCTGGTCGTGAACGGGACGTTTTTTGCGGCAATGTCGTTGCGCACGCGCAGCCGCGAAATCATGCTCCCGCTGCTGCTTTTTCCGATATCGATTCCGGCGCTGCTCGCTATGGTGGAAGCAACCTCAGCGATTCTCACCGGCGAGGTTTCAGCCAAGTTCTGGATCGTCTTGCTTGTGGCCTACGATGTGGTGTTTACTACTGGCTGTCTCCTCCTATTTGAAACGGTGCTGCACGCGGAATGAAACGCGCATTTCCACTACTTGGCGGGCTGACCGCTGTGCTGCTCAGCTACGCGTTGTACGAAGCTCTGATCGCTGCGCCGACCGAGCAGACCATGGGCAATGTGCAGCGGATTTTCTATTATCACGTGCCCTCGGCTTGGACGGCATTTCTGCTGTTCTTGGTCAATTTTGCAGCGTCGGTCGCATATTTGATCCGCCGTAGCCCGAAAGCCGACGCCATTGCCGTGGTCACCGCCGAAGTCGGAGTGGTGTTCTGCACCGTCGTGCTGGTAACCGGTCCCTTGTGGGCGCGTCCGGTGTGGGGCATCTGGTGGACGTGGGACGTGCGCCTGACCTCTACGCTGGTACTGTGGCTGATTTACGTCAGCTATCTGATGTTGCGCCGCTTCTCCAGCAGTGGGCAAACGCCAGTTCTGGCCGCGGCTCTGGCCGTGTTCGGCGCTCTGGATGTTCCGCTGGTTTATTTTTCTATTTGGTTTTTCCGCACGCAGCATCCGGCGCCGGTAATCGGTGGAGGCGGTTCGATTGATCCTCGCATGCTGCACGTACTGCTGATCAACTGGGCCGCGTTCCTCTGCTTCGCTTTTATGGTGTGCTGGTCGCGTTACCGGCTCGAGCGTTTGCAGAGGGAAGTGGAAGAAATGCAGGCACTGCAATCCATGATCGAGCCGCGGAGCGCAAGATGAATTTCTTGTACGCCGCTTATGCTGCCACCTGGATCATCCACATTCTTTATCTCGGGTCATTGGTCCGGCGCTACAGCCGGCTGAGGAACGAAATCGAGGAGTTGAAGAGGAAGTAGCCTGCTAAGCATTCTCGTGAGCACGCCGGCAGCGGTGCTTCTTTATCCATCCACTCCAGAAGCTGCCATGCCCACGGCGCTAAGGAAATTTCAGTTATTGGCCTTCCATCGCTTCTGGACTTCTGGGAAGTACTCTGACGTGCTGGTCGAGCGGAGAAATTCGTATTCTTCGATCAACGCGGCCACGCCGATGCGCGATGAGGGCAGATGTGATTCCACACGAACCACGCGCGCGGCAAAGCGCACTCGAACGGCGTTGGTGAGAGTGACATGTGGCGGGAAGGTCATGGTAACTTCAACCCGTGTGCCTTCTTCCACGGGACCATCAAGATAAAGGAATACGCCGCGAGCGCTGACATTCTGCGTCTCGGTCAGGAATTCGCCAGTTTGACCGCCAGCCAGCCGCACTGTGGCGGGCAATCGCATATCGAAACGTCGCATCGTGCGGCGTTCCTGTCGTGACTGAACCATGTCTTGTTCCCGTCGTTGGAGCATCTCACGAATCGATTCGTGGCAGGCCCGTGCGGCCCTTATGGCTCGCGGATGAAGATTTCAGACACGTAGAAATCTCTGCTCCGTCAGCAAGAGTTACTTAGCTATCAGCAGTTTGCAAGAGCAAAAAGTGAAAGGAACTGATTCCGTTAATGCTGCTGCTGCTGCCAATAATCGGAAAAACAGCATACCTTGGGGAGGTTGAGGGGAGGACGGTGCTGTCCACAAGTGGTTCGCCTCATTACGTGCAATCGCAATGCCAGGCGTCGGGCACGGTAACCAATGCTTCTCAGCGCTAAGTCAATGACTTCGGAGTTGAGCCATGCAGGATTTCGATGCTCCGCGTGCAACAGATTGCAGAAGATTTGCGAAACTTAGCGCATTTACCGAAATTTGCTTCCGCCACCTTTGTGCCACAGAGCGGCATCTTCGGCTGCATTGCTGCGCATCAGACAAAGTTGAAGTGCGCCTCAACTTGACAGTCTATCCGCCGGATGTTTAAGTGGTTGTTTATTTTCACTCAGTTCAGGTGGTCCGTACGCATGCCGCCCGCAGGCGCGAGGAGCCGCGTTGCTGTTTGCCGGCCGTTTCTTCTTTCTCTCCACGAAATTGAGCAAACTGGAGGAGCTCGTGAAATTGAATCGCCTTGGGTTGGGAGTAGGTCTATCCCGGAGCCGTATCTTGCTGGCGGGTGTGTTGCTGGTGACTCTAGGGGCGATGGCTCTGTGGTTCGCAGTCTCTGTTCACGTCAACGGACGTGCGATCTCGACCGGGCTGGTTTCCGACCTGGCTCCAGGCTTGGCCTCCGCGACTGCAATGGCGCAAGCTCCCCCAGCCCGAGTACGTGCAGCGTATGCTCAGCTACCCATCATCTTTGAGCGCAACCAGGGGCAAAGCCATTCGCAGGTGAGGTTCCTGGCGCGTGGAAGCGGCTATGGGTTGTTTCTTACCAGCAATGAGGCAGTGCTGGAACTACAGCACTCAGCACTCAGCAATCAGCAGTCAGCAAAAAGGAATTCAGTGGTTCGGATGTCACTTGCAGGCGCCAGCCCCCAGGGGGAGGTCAGCGGCCTCGACCAACTCCCCGGCAGGAGCAACTACTTCATTGGAAACGATCCCGCGAAGTGGCGTCGCAATGTGGCACAGTTTGCGAGGGTGCGCTACAGCTATGTGTATCCCGGAATTGATCTGGTCTACCACGGTAACCAGGGCCAACTTGAGTATGACTTCGAAGTCGCCCCCGGTGCCGATCCCAAACTGGTTGCGCTAAGTTTCGAGGGACCGGATCGGTTGGACCTGGATTTTCTCGGGACGAAAGACGGCAGTATTCGCCTTGGCGCGCCGCGCGTTCACCAGAAAATTGGCGGAGAGCAGCGTCAAGTTCCTGGACGATTCGTAATGCTGTCTCACAACAAAATCGGCTTTGACATCGGCGCGTACGACCACAACCGCGAATTGATCATTGATCCGGTGCTGAGCTACTCGACCTTCCTTGGCGGCGGCGGAACTGAAGGCTGCGTGAATTTTTCTGGTGGCTTGGTAAGGAACTGCCCCAGTATCGCAGTGGATACTGGCAATAACTTCTACGTAACCGGCATGACCACATCGACTGATTTTCCAACGACAAGCGGGGTACTCCAGCCCACGTCCGCTGCTGGTGCGCACGTTTTCGTGACCAAGTTCAACCCTAGCGGAGCGGCGCCGCTGGTGTTCTCCACTTACCTCGGTGGCAGCGGTACGGATGCGAGTGCGGGAATCGCGGTGGACCCAGGGTTCAACGTGTACGTCGCGGGGACTACCAACTCACGCGACTTCCCGACCATGAACGGATTCCAGGCTACTCCAAATGCGCCGCTAAACAACCACGTATTCGTGAGCCAGTTGAAACCGGATGGGAGTGGGTTGCTGTATTCCACTTACCTCTCGGGCAGCGGTACCGATATCGGCACTGGATTAGCAGTTGACGTACGGGCGGATGTCTATGTGACGGGGACTACCACATCTACCGACTTCCCCGTAACTCCAAATCCCGGCGCTTTCCAGACCACGTCGCTCGCAAACAATCAGTTCTTCTTCAGCAAAATCAACACCGTGGCTTCCGGAACTGCCAGCCTGGTGTATTCGACTTATGTAGAGCCCACCACGCCCAGTACGGGAGTCGCCTTAGGCGGTGGCATCGCGGTGGACAGCAATTTTAAGGTTTACATCACCGGCGGGACCGATTTCACCAACATGCCTGTGCTGAACGCGAACCAGGGGACGTTGGCTGGAGGCATGGACGCCTTTGTGGCGAAGTTTGATCCCGCAGCGCCAACGGGCTCGCAGGAGCTGTACTTTACCTATCTGGGCGGGATCGGTGACGATATCGGCAACGGAATCGCGGTGGACTCGGCGGGAAATGCCTATGTTACCGGTTCGACGACACGACATTCCCACTGAACTATTTCTCGTATCTCGGCGGCTCTGGGACTGACGTTGGGCTTGCCATCGCCGTTGATCCCGGGCAGAACGCGCACGTGACCGGGTCGACTGATTCGCCCGACTTCAACAAAGTGAATTTCATACAGGGGACGTTCGGAGGCGGTCTCACGGATGCATTTGTTGCTCTGATCCCAACTGCAGGTAGTACTAGTACTGCGGGTGGATACTCGACCTATCTGGGCGGGAGCGGCGCGGACCGCGGCACGGGAATCGCGGTCGATGCGAACGGTGCAACCTATGTCGCAGGCGAGACAGCCTCGACCGATTTCCTAACGAAGAGTCCTCCGCAGACTCCTCCGTTCCAGCCAGCATTGAACGGCGGCGCTAACAACATCGCTAGCGACGCTTCTGTGGCCAAGCTCGGCTCCCTCAGCGATGTCGAGATCAGTGTGGCGGCCACGCCGACTGTAGGTGGGACTCCTACTGTGGGTGTAGGTAACCAGGCCACCTTTACATACACGATCACCAACAATGGTCCAGATACGGCGTCGGCTGTCACGTTCACTGACACACTGCCCGCCACTAACGCCACCTTTAATTCGGTCGTGGCTTCGACAGGGGCATCTTGCACCAGCCCGACTGGAACTCCAGCCAGCATCACGTGCGCCATCGGAACAATCAACGTGGGAGCGACCGCGACTGTGACAGTGTTTCTGACGCCCACGCTAGCAGTCACCCTCGCCAACAGCGGCATTGTGACCGCGAACGGTTCATCTACCCAGAAGAGCGCTTCTGCATTCTTTACCGTTACCGACTTCAGCGTCTGCGCGGCGCCCTGCCAATCGACGCCCCCTTCCGTCACTGTCACTGCGGGCGCGCCAGCCACTTACACGGTTACCGTGACGCCGTTGCCTACTTACAACGCCAATGTTTCCCTGAGTTGTTCGTCAGGCCTGCCGGCAGCAGCAACTTGCCAGTTCACGACCAATCCCGTAACCATACCGAATACAAGTGCGGTGTCCTCGACGCTGGTGATCAACACAACAGCGCGCCCGGTGACCACGGCCCAGCAGCCGCCTTTTACCCGACCCCTTTTTGCAACCTGGCTGCCGGTTTCAGGACTGGCTCTACTGGGCCTGGGAATCGGCGGAGGCGCGTCTCGGAAAAGAAGAATGTTGCGCGGAATGTTGTTCGGCGGCCTTCTGGCACTGACTCTGTTGTTGCCGGCCTGCGGAAGCAGGAGTAAAGCCGCGCCAACAACTGCCGGCACACCCGCGGGTACGTATACCGTCACGGTGTCGGGCACTTCAGGATCGGCCTCGCGCACTACGACCGTGACCTTGGTGGTGCAGTAAGGAAAACGCTCTTCATTCGGCAGGAAAGCTCGGTTTGTTACGCATGGCTTTGTGGATCTTCTTCCATCTTTCTTTGTCTTGCCGCGCCGCTCGCGGATCTATCTTGCGCTCCTGAAAGCGCTGCTCTGCTTCCAGCTTGCGATGATTTTTCAGGCGTTCGCGTTCGAGCCGGCCGTCCACAATCGCAGTCTCGACCTCGCACCCTGGTTCGCCTCTGTGTCTGCAATTCCGAAATTTGCAATGCTGTGCAAGTAGCGCGATGTCCTCAAACGTTCGCGCCACCCCCTCCTCACTGTCCCAGGGCTGAAGCTCGCGCATCCCCGGCGTGTCAATCACGATGCCGCCGCCTGGGAGAAAGATCATTTGGCGCGAGGTCGTGGTGTGACGCCCGCGATCGTCGCCCTCGGGCACTGGTTGCACACGAAGCGACTCCCTGCCCGCGAGCGCGTTGATGATGGTGGACTTCCCCACCCCTGACGAGCCGACAAATGCCGCCGTTTCTCCACGCGCCAGATACTTCCGTATGGCGTCAAGCCCTGTTCCTTCAAGCGCACTCAGCAGGTGCGCAGGGACGCCCAAGGCAATGCGCTCAACGTCTGCGACGAACCTGGCGGCATTCTCGCAGAGGTCCGCCTTGTTGAGCAGGACTACTGGCCGAGCGCCACTCTCCCACACGACTGTTAGATAGCGTTCAATACGTCGCACGTTGAACTCGCGATTCAGCGAGCTCACCACCAACACCGTGTCGATATTGGTGGCCACAATTTGCTGGCTCAGTTCGCGTCCTGCCACTTTGCGCGACAACTTGGTTCTGCGCGGCAAAATGCATTCAATTCGCGCGCGACCCTCGCCCGGGCGCGGCGTGATTGCCACCCAATCCCCTACTGCGGGAAAATCGTCACGGTTCTCCGCCTCATATCGGATCTTTCCCGCAATTTCCGCCAGGCACTCTCCAAGCGCAGCGCGCACCCGGTAGCAATGTTTGAAATCCTCGATAACGCGTGCCGGGACCAGGGCTGCCTGCCCGAGATCCGAAAACTGATTCTCGAAAAATGAATTCCACCCAAGATCGTTCAAACGAAGATCCCTCCGATGAGGATCGTTGACATGCACCGTAAGCTCCTTCTTTTCATGGCCGCATCGAATCGATGTCTCCGCCCGCTCAACTGGCTTTCAGACAGCGAGTCTCAGTCAGTCGCAAGACACACGACCGCTTACAGGGAAACATGCAAGAGGAAGGTCAGCACTCGATTCGGCTCCGCTGGAGTATCTCCGCCGGTGTGGGAAACACGCGCCGGTTAGAGGAGCGGTCTGGAGGCGGACCTATTTTTGCGCGTGAACACGGCAGACATAGGCGCCTCCTGACGAGAATTGGTCCAAGCCGGTGGCTCAGACAATGGCAAACATACAGGTGAGTCGCAGAACGAGTCAAGTTGAATCCGGAAGCGCTCAGGGGGGCCTTGGGGGCCTTGGCGCCTCGACGAAAACTGCCGCAAAGTATAAGAGTTGAACGCAGCACGTGCGTTCCCCTACACTTGTGCCGGCTTGCACATCCGCTCTAAGGAGTGAGGAAATGAGGGCCCGCAAACTGAGCCTACTGCTCCTGCTGACTTCCGCCGTATCCCTGTCGTTAGCGGCAGACGAGGGGCACGATCATAGCCCGAATATCGGCGATGTGGGTAGCGTGAACTTCCCGGTCTCCTGCTCACCGCCCGCGCAAAAGATGTTCTCCCGCTCGGTGGCAATGCTGCACTCGTTCTGGTACGAGGAAGCAGCGCGCTCCTTCTCTTCCGTCGCCGAGGCAGATCCTACTTGCGCCATGGCATGGTGGGGTGTGGCCATGAGTTACTACCACCCGCTCTGGGAGCCGCCTACGGCGGAAGCCATGCAAAAGGGCGGATCCGCCATTGGAAAGGCAAAGTCGCTCGTTGCGACAACTGATCGAGAACGGGCGTATATCGCTGCCCTCGATGGGTTTTATACCACGGATGCCAGCCTTGATTATCTCAGTCGCAATCGCGCCTATTCCCAGGCAATGGAGCGTGTCTATCGCGGCAATCCGCAAGATTCCGAGGCGGCGATCTTCTACGCGCTCTCTCTTGTAGCTTCGGCTTCACCCAAAGATAAGACTTACGCCAATCAGCGCCAAGCGGGCGGGATCTTGGAGAAGATTTTCGCCAAGCAGCCCGATCACCCCGGTGTAGCCCACTACATCATCCACAGCTACGATAATCCGGTGCTCGCCAGCCAGGGCCTCGAGGCCGCCCGGCGATATGCCAAGATTGCTCCTGCGGTGCCACACGCTTTGCATATGCCGTCGCACATCTTCGTGCGCCTGGGTCTCTGGGATGACGCCGCGAACTCGAATCTAGCAGCCATGCAGGCAGGCCAGAAGTACGAGCAGGATGTCCACATGGATGCAGCCTGGGATCAGCGGCTGCACCCGACTGACTATCTCGCCTACTCTCTGCTGCAGAGTGGGCGCGATGTCGAGGCTGAGGCTGTGGTCAAAAAAATCACTCAGATTCAAAAGATTCAGCCGGATAACCTCACCGGCGGCTACGTTCTGGCGGTCGTGCCCGCACGTTACGCAGTGGAACGCAGGAGCTGGGCAGAAGCCGCTGCACTTGTCCCTCGGCCGAGCGCGTTTCACTATACTGAAGCCGTAACCTATTGGGCCAAGGCCATGGGGTACGCTCGCACCGGCAACTCTGCTGCCGCCCGTCAGAACCTGGATAAAGTTCAGTCCATAAGAGATCAGTTGAGGGAATCCAAACAAGATTACTGGTCGGATCAGACCGAGGTCCTGGTACGAGAGGCCTCTGCATGGCTTGCTCACGCACAAGCGAAACCTGGTGACAACGTAGAGCAGACAGTTGCTTTAATGCGCTCCGCCGCCGATCTTGAGAACTCGATGGAGAAGCATCCCATCACTCCTGGCGCTGTGCTCCCGGCGAATGAATTGTTAGGAGACCTGCTGCTGGAACTGAATCGACCGGCTGAGGCGTTAGCCGCCTACGAGAATTCGCTGCATGATGCACCGGAGCGCTTTAACAGCTTGGCTGGAGCCGCTAGGGCCGCCGATCTCTCCGGCAATGGCACACGGGCCAGGCAGTACTACGGCCGGCTTCTGAAAAACTGCGATCACAGCCAGACCGCTCGCAGCGAAATCACTGCTGCGAAGGTGTACTTAGCGAAAAAGTGAATGCGCAGGGGAGGCCGACGAGCTCGTTTTACGCTCCAGCCGTCAGTTTGTGGTGGCTCTTGCTCTGGGCGATGCCGTATTGGCGAATCTTGTACAGCAGTGCCTTGTAGCTGATTTGCAGCAAGGCGGCCGCCTGCTTTCGATTCCAGTTGGTTTCCTCGAGCGCCTTCGTGATGGCCTCAGCCTCGGCTTCATCTTTAGCACTGCGGGCCAGAGACTTCAGACCGCCGGACTGATCGCCCGATAGTTTGGCTCCGTATTCCCCGTGCGCGCCACCATTATTATCGTTTTTCGGATTCAATTCGGCGACAGCCAGCTTTTCATCTCCGAGAATCAAATAGCGCTTCACAAAATTGCTCAGCTCCCGCAGGTTGCCGGGCCAGGCGTATTCCTGGCAGGCGCCCAGCAGCACCTGAGTTAGCGGCAGCGGAGACCGGGCAAAGCGTTCCGACATGCGCGACATAAAGTGCTTCAGCAGGATGGGAACTTCTTCCTTGCGCTCACGTAAGGGAGGGATCTGCAGAGTGAAGGCGTTGAGACGGTAGTAAAGGTCTTCGCGCAGATGCTTGGTAGCGAGCGCTTCCGGAATATTGATGTTCGTTGCAGCCAGAATACGCACGTCCACCTTAATGACAGAGCGGCTGCCCAGGCGTGAGAATTGCTGGTCTTGCAGCACATGCAGCAGCTTGGCTTGGAGTAGCGGCGGCATCTCGCCAATTTCATCAAGCAGAATCGTTCCCTTGTTGCAGATTTCGAACTTACCCGGCTTGGGATGGGTCGCGCCGGTAAATGCTCCAGCCTCGTAACCGAACAGTTCGCTCTCCAGCAGGTCACCAGGAACGGCGGCGCAGTTGACTTTGAGAAACGTGCGGTGCGCCCGCTGAGATAATTTATGAATCAATCGTGCCAGCACTTCCTTACCGGTGCCGCTCTCACCGAGCAGCAAGACCGGGATATCAACATTGGCGACCAACGCAGCCTGCGAACGGATCTTCCGCATGGCGGGGCTAGCGGCCACGAAGAACACGTCATCGCACAGTTCCTCAACTTCACCAGCATAGGTTTGCTGCGTGGCACCAAGGCATTGATCGATGACGACGTCGAGTTCAGCTTTCTGGAAGGGCTTGGTCAGATAATCGTGAGCGCCCAGGCGCATGGCCTGAACCACTTTGCGGGTGTCATTGACGCAGGAAAGCATCACAACTTTGACACTGGGCTGAAGCTGTCGTAGCTGTTCTAGGGTCTGCAAGCCATCAATGCCCGGCATCAGCACATCGAGAAGCACCAGGTCAGGCTGCAGTCCCTTCTGCACGCGCTCCACAGCCTCTTCGCCACTTGAGGCGGTTTCGACTTTGTACTCGTCTACTTCAAGTAGGGTCCGTATATAACGGAGCATCCCCGGTTCGTCGTCGACCAGCAAAATGTTGGCCGCATTGCTCATTTGCTTTTTCCTCTGGTGGAAACCATGGGAGGTGGTTTGAGCGGTAGCAGAAACGAGAACTTGCATCCCGCACCGAATTCGCTTTCCACCCAGATCTTGCCACCCATCCCGTGCACCAGGCGGCGGGCGATTGCAAGGCCCAGACCCATACCGTCAGACTGATTTTCATTTGTGGGCAGCCTGAAAAAATCGTCGAATACTTCCAGGTGATACTCGGGCGGAATTCCCGGCCCGGTGTCCGATACGCTGATCTTGATCGAGTTGGGATGAGCCAGGTCCTGCCTGCGCCGTTCACCGGAAACGCCTGGCTTACTCGCATTGCGGCGTTCCCACATGTGCGCTTCAGCATGCAACCACACGGTGCCGCCGGCGGGCGTGAACTTGGCGGCGTTCTCCAGGAAATTCGAGACTGCACGCTGTACCTTGGCAGAATCGAAGGGGAAGGGCTGCAACTTATCATTCGCGAGAAAGTAGAGGGCGAGTCCTTTCTCCTGAAAACGATGCGACCACAGACGGCAGACCTCGGAAAGGCAGCCGTTCATGTCGCCCAGTTCAAACTGCATTTTCAGTCCGCCGGTTTCTAGAACGCTGAACGTCAAAAAGTCCTGGATGAAATGCTGCAAACGTTGACCGCTCGAGTTCATATCTCGCAGCACTTCGCGCTGGCGTTCATTCAGCGGGCCGAGTTTTTCACTTTGCAACAATTCGATGTATCCGTTCAGAATAGCCAGCGGAGTTTTTAGATCGTGGGCCGCTGAAGCGAGCGCGTTCGTAGTACGCTGAAAGCGTTCCCGCAATTGCGTATATTCCTGGAGCAATTCCTGTCGACTAGCGGGTTGGGGATAAGGCTGGGATTCTGAGTGGATTACGCCTAGATCTTCCGCAGCTTTGGAGTCGCCCGGCTGAGAGAGACACGTATTGTCGGGTATCACAGACACACCTTTGCTCTCGTGGTTTGGCGCGGGGAGGGGACAGCATTCAACGCGTCAGAAGATACTAGTAGCATCTTAGTATGCCATATTTTATCCCTGCGTCAAACGCAAAAGGTGAATTTATGTAATTTAGTTTCCACTCAGTGGAAAAACGTTGCACTCTTTAGTAACCTGTCGCGGACGTTACTAGAGTACCGCGGAACACACACCTAGATTGACCAGCACGCGCCAAACACCTTCTGGGAAGCACCATTCGAAATAACCGCAATGGCGTCCGACGTGGGAAGACAGGGTGTCACGCAACATCGCAGTGTTTGGCCCCTAAGGTGCGGCAAAAAGGGGATTAAGCTATATCTCAGGGGCGTTCTTTGATCCGCAGGGGAGCAGAAACAGAGCGTCGCAAGTGGATGCGCCTGCCGTTAGCAATCCCTGTTTTCGTGCGTAGCCGCGACGATAAAGGCAAGGAGTTCCTGGAGTTTGCGACTGCGCTGAACGTCAGTGCGGGCGGAGCCTTGGTGGCCGTGCGCCGCTCTTTGCCACAATCGTCGCAGGTTTTGCTCGAGATCCCGAGTGCGCCGCTGGCGGCGGCAGCGTCCCTGCCCAAAGCCTCGCGAACCCTGCGAGCCAGGGCTGTCAGGGTAAGCCATGCGGAGGGCTACCACCTGCTCGGGCTCAAGTTCTCCCGCCCGCTCCTGAACGACTCCGCCCACGCCACACTACCCCAGAGGAAACTCGCTTCTTCCCAGTGAAAATGTTTTCCTACACTAAATGGGCCCCCTGGACCGCAATTGCTGACCCCTGCAGCTCCACAGCTCGGTCGTCCAATTCCATGTAAGTAGCTCATAAATTTATAGTTGAACCCGATTCGTGCCCTTCCTTTGAGCCTCTTGCCGGTTTGGCTCTTGGGATGCACAACTAGAAGCACGCATGCAGATAGGTGCGGTGAGAAACTTATGACAACAATGAATTCGGTCAGTGCCCTGGTGCAAGCCCTCGGTGAAATCCCGCCTGATGCCGTAGTATTCGGACGCTCCGAGGGTATGCAGGAGCTTCGCCAGCGATTGGACAAGGTGGCCGGGGCCAATGTGCCAGTCCTGATCCAAGGCGAGAGCGGTACGGGCAAAGATATTATTGCGCGCATGATCCATCTCCTCTCTCCTTGGAAAAGCGGTCCCTTTGTGAAGGTGAACTGCCCAGCGATTCCGGGTACGCTACTGGAAAGCGAACTCTTTGGTTACGAGAAGGGCGCGTTCACTGGCGCATTTGGAATGAAGCCGGGACGCGTGGAACTGGCGCATCGTGGCACATTGTTCCTGGACGAAATTTCCGAACTGGATCTGGGTTTGCAGTCCAAGCTGCTGCAGCTGTTGCAGGATGGCCAGTTCTGCCGCATCGGCGCGCAGGAAGACAAAAAGGTTGAAGTGCGCGTAGTGTGTGCCACCAATCGGCATCTCGAGCAGGAAATCGAAAGCGGCACCTTCCGGCAGGATTTGTTTTATCGCATCAACGTCGTGAATCTATATCTGCCTCCTTTGCGCGAACGCCGGGGAGATATCGAAGATCTGGCCATGTATTTCTTGGATTACTACAACCGGAAATACAATTGCCGCGCACGCGCATTGTCTCCTGAGTTGATGGCGCTGCTGCAGAAGTACCACTGGCCGGGCAATATCCGCGAACTGGAAAACCTGGTCAAACGCTACGTGATCCTGGGTAACGAAGAAGTTATTAGCAGTGATCTGGTTACGCGCGAGCAGGAAATGTTCAATCCCGACATCAACTTTGACGGCCCCATTTCCCTGAAGAAGCTGACCCGGCAGGCCGTACGCGAACTGGAGCGCAAGGTAATCCTCAAAGTTCTGCAAGCCAACCATTGGAACCGTAAGCAGGCAGCGCGAGCCTTAAGCATCAGCTATCGCGCGCTGCTTTACAAGATCCGTGATGCGGGACTGCCTTCGAACCGCGCGCGCCGGCGCCAAACCGAAATGGCCAACACGATCGTGGCCGCTGACTAGGGTTGAAACTTTAGCTACAATCAAGACGAAAGATGAACCAGAGCCGAAATATGCAGGCACAATAGAGCCTCATATACCCCCCATGCCCATACGAGCACTTCCCCCATTGCTCTGTTCCGTGCTCCTGGCGCTGACCTTGGCGGGTTGCGGTGCCGGTTCAAATACTGCCTCTGATCCAACCGCTCCGTCGATTGCAACGCAGCCAGCAAGCCAGACAGTGACCGCTGGCCAGATGGCGACCTTCAGTGTCGTCGCGGCGGGAGGCGCTCCGCTAAGTTATCAGTGGGAGAAAAACGGAGCGGCGATTTCTGGCGCGACTTCTGCAAGTTATACCACTCCTGCGACCGTACTCGCGGACAGTGGCTCGCAATTCGCCGTGGTGGTAAGCAACTCCGTTGGCGGCGTAACCAGCAATTCGGCCACGCTCACTGTGACTGCCGACGCGACAGCAACCAGCGTGCTGACCTACCAAAATGACAACGCACGAACGGGACAAAATCTCACTGAAACAACCTTGACGCCCCAAAACGTCAATGCCGCTAGCTTCGGGAAACTGTTTTCCGTCCGGGTCGACGGTGCTGTGTACGCGCAACCGCTGTATGTACCGAACGTCAGCATTCCCGGCCGGGGAACGCGCAACGTGGTGTACGTAGCAACGGAGCACGATAGCGTCTACGCCTTCGATGCAGACATCAGTGGTCCGCCACTGTGGCACGTGAGTTTTATCGATCCAGCCAATGGCATCACGACTCTTTCCGAAACCGATGTAGGCTGTACAGACATCCTTATCGAAATCGGGATCACAGGCACACCGGTGATCGATCCGACGACTGGAACCCTATATGTCGTAGCGAGGACAAAGGAGAACGGGACTTTCGTGCAGCGACTGCACGCTTTGGATATAACCACTGGAGCGGAGAAGCTCGGAGGGCCAGGAGTAATCCGCGCCACCGTGGACGGAACCGGCGTCGATTCAGTCAATGGCAAGATCCCCTTTGATGCACAAACACAGAATCAGCGGTCGGCATTACTGTTGCAGGATGGTGTGGTTTACATCGCGTGGGGTTCTCTCTGCGATGTTCAGCCGTACCACGGCTGGATCATGACTTATGACTCGCAGGTGCTAAGTCAAACCGGAGTGTGGAATTCGACTCCGAACCTGAGTTCGACTCCGAACGGAACGCTGGCCGGGGGCGGGATATGGGCCAGCGGTTCAGGACCGGCCGGGGATGGCAACTCCATATTCTTTGCCACCGGGAACGGTGCTTTCGATGTGAGCCAAGGAGACTATAGTGCCAGTGTCATCAAGATGGGGCCGCCCACCGCCGGCGTCTTCGCTGTCTCCGATTATTTCACTCCCTTCAATCAAGCCGCATTGAACAGTAAGGACATGGATCTGGGCTCGGGCGGCGCTCTACTGCTGGATCAGCCGTTCGGCTCTCCGCAACATTTGCTTTTCTTGTGCGGTAAGGAAGGCAAGCTCTACGTCATAGATCGTGACAACATGGGGGGATTCAACCCGGCTAGTGACCAGGTCATCCAATCCATACTGGGGGCCAATCCTGGAGCATGGAACTCGCCGGCGTGGTGGAACAACACTTTGTACCTTGGTGGTGCAACGGAGCAGCAGACAAGCCTCGCTGACACTCTGAAGGCCTTTGCCTTCGACCCGGGGACCAGCATGCTATCGACGACCCCGAGTTCTCAGACCGCTCTCAGCTTCCACTTTCCAGCGCCAACACCGTCGATT
>WNFB01003222.1_pt1 | contig 17241 bp, 1 predicted proteins | sample 5400501 | NCBI WGS metagenome assembly WNFB01 (sample SAMN13153341, study PRJNA577476) | soil metagenome | isolation source: 200 cm saprolite under Douglas fir tree site 2 hole 1 | place: USA:California | collected 2015-04-18 | reverse complement strand
AGGTCAGAGCTGGAGAACGTGATCAGGTTCGCGTTGCGGTCGCCCAGCAGCACGTGCGTGTCGCCAGACGGCTGCGCCGACAGTTTCACGCGGATCGTGGCGTAGTTCGTCTGCTTCGACGGGTCGCCCTGGGCGACGTTCGTGCTGCCGCCAGGCTCGTCCACCACGACCCCCGGCTTGGCCTTGGAGAAGATCTTGACCTTGACCACGGGCACGTGGACGCCTTCGTACTGGCTGATCTCGAACTTCGCGCCGCCGGCCGGCTCGACCGACCAGGGATCGTTGAGTTTGATCGAGGTGCCGTCCATCAGGACCGTGGCCGTTCCGCCGCCGAGCGATATCGAGGCGGCCGAGAACTGCTGGCTGTCGCTCAGGTAGAGCTTGCCGCCCAGCGTGATCGTGTACACGCCGCCGCTGAGCGAAACCGAGACGTTACCCGCCCCGATCGTGGGCAGAGCGACTAGAGCATTCTTCACGTCGTCGGCGCTCGCGTTGTAAGCCAGCGGCGTGGTGGTCGCCCCGCCGAAGCTCAGGTTGTAAAAGCCGCTGGTTGCGGTCACGGTCAGCTTCTCGATGTAGCTGCCGAGAACCATGCGGATCTGGCCGGCCGCGGCGGCGTCGCCCTCGGTGATCTTCAGCGCCTGGCCGCGGAGCCCTTCCGGCAGGCTCGGCGACGGGAGGTCCGCAGCGAAGGCGGGAGTGGTCGCGGTCAGTGTCGCGTACTCGTCACCGATGATGTTCGGGTTCGGGTCCACGCTGACTGCGGTCTGCACGAAGCCACCGACCGTGTCGTCCGCGACGATCGTGTTCTGGAAGTCGCCCGCTTTCGAGATCGCCGGCGCCAGGTCGTCGACCGCGTAGTCGACGTACCGTTCTGGAAGGTCATGGTGTAGGTGGAACCGTCCTGCTCGACCTTGACGTTGCCTGCGCCGATGCCCACCCCGGCCTTCTCGAGCGCCGCCTGCACGACGGCCGCCGTCGCGTCCCACGAGATCGGATCCGTCGGGGTGTTCGCGTCCAGCTGCAAGGTGAAGTGCCCGGCGAACAGGCCTGCCAGGCTCACCACCTGGGCCTCGCTGTTGATCGTGCGCTGCAGCACGCCTCCGCTGAGGATCGCCAGACCCGTAGGCGGGGTCGCCCTGACCGTCACGGTGTTGCCGGTGTCGGGTGGCCGTGTCAGACGGACGGCGTACTCGCCCTGCGTCTGCTTGGTGAGGTCGAAGCCGTCTGTAACGTTCGTGCGCTGGACGACCTGCGAGTAGCCGCCGGTTTCGGTCACGACGACTCCAGGCGTGTCTTTGTCGGCGACGTTGGCCGAGATGCCGTCGACGTTGATGCCGGCGAAGTTCGGACCGGTGCTCGAGACGGTGTGCGTGATGATGCCGCTGTGGCCTAGCAGGTCGTTGCTGATCACGCCGTTGGCCGGCGTCGGACCCATGACGCTGATCAGCTTCGAGCCCTTGCCTCCGGTGACGGTCGTCGTCCAGTTCGGGTTCGTGCCCAGGACGAAGAACCGGTCGTTGCCGGCGCCGCCGTCGATCTCGACCGCCTTGATGTTGACGAAGTTGACGTTCAGGCCTGCGCCAAAGACGCCGTGCGGCGTGACGACGAAGTCGTCGTTGAACTCGGTTCCGATTACCACCACGGTGCTGTAGCCGCTGCCGCCGTCGATGTTCACCGGCGCGTCGACCGCGTACTCGATCAGGTTCTGGCCCGCGCCGCCGGTCAGGTCGGTAAGGGCGCGGTGGTCCTCCTGCGAGCCCGTCAGCGCGAAGGCCTGGATGATGAAGGTGTTGGTGCCGGCATAGCCGTTCAGCTGGAGCGTGTCCAGGTTGTGGAACACGATGAACGTCTTGTCGCCGCTGCCACCGTTGACGGTCATCGGGCTGCTCACGCCGTTGCTGAGCCAGCCCTGAGTCGTGTCGATGGTCGCGAACACGTCCTGCGGCGCGACGCCGGCCAGGTCGGGCGTGCGGCGCGACTTGTACAGCTGGCCGATCTGGATCAGATCGTTGCCCTCGCCCATGTTGATCGTGAAGGCGGCGCGGGTGTCGTCGACGTAGAACTGGTCGTCGCCGTGACCGCCGTTGAGCGTGATCGCGGTGATGCTCGTGTTGTAGTTGACGCGCTCGACGGGGTCGGTCTCGGCAGGAGTCAGCGGCGTCGGCCCGTTGATCAGGGCGACGAAGGCGAGACCGCGGTCTGAGGTCGCGGCGCGGAGCAGGAAGACGCTCGCCGGGTCGGGACCGTTGATCGTCAGTGTGTCGGCGTCGCTGCTTGGACCGGTGTCGAAGACGTTGATCGTCGACGCCGTGCGGCCGCCGATCAGGTTCACGTCGGCGTGGTCGTTGCCGGCGCCGCCGTCGAGCGTGATGATCGCGTGGACGCCGTTCGAGCGCAGCGAGTCGGTGGCGCCCGCCATCAGGTGGTTGCCGAGACCAGCGCCGAACGTCACGTGGTAGGTGCCGGGCGTGCCGGTGACAGTCACGTTGCCCGTGCCGATCGAGGTCAGCGTCTCGAGCGCGGACCGCACGTCCGCCGGCAGGGCGTTGACCGAGATCGGGATCGTCGTCTGGACCGCGGTGACCAACGTCGAGCCTGGAGGAGTGAGCGGCGCAGTCACGCACGACGGCGCGATGGTCGTGTCCAGGTAGGTCGTGTCCGTGACGCCGCAGGCGAGCAGAGTCTCGAAGCCCGACGACGTGCTGCGGTAGACGCGGTAGCTAAGCGCGCCCGGCGTCTTGCCCCAGTAGAGCTGGATCGCGCCACCGTTGCCGATGATCTTGTCCGTCTCGTTGGACGCCAGCGTCTCGCCCTGGCCGGTGATCGCTGTCACCACATAGAAGTAGTGGCCGGCCGACAGGCTGCCGGCACGTGCCGACCGTCAGGGTGTACACGCCACCACCCACCGGTACGACGTGGCTGACGGTGACGAACTCCTCGGTCGCGCCGGTGTCCACGTCGAAGACGTCACCGGCCACCGGCGCGGCACCGACGGTCAGGGTGTACGTGAGCGAGGTGGCCATGGCCGCCGCGGCGGCGATCGTGCCTGTCTTGACGTTGACCGTGATGTCCTGGCCGCCGGTCAGGCTGTTCTGGACCACCAGGTTGGAGGTCATCAGCGTCTCGGCCTGGCCGGCGAGGTCGTGGATGAACTCGACCGTGTAGAGGCCGTTGTTCAGGGAAACGCCGACGTTGGGCTCGTTGCTCGTGTCCTTGGTGATGTTGGACAGCGCGACAAGCGCGTCCTGGACCGCCTTCGCGGGCGCGTCCCAGGCGATGGGGGCGGTCGTCTGGCCGCTGAATGTCAACTGGTAGCTGCCGCCGGTGACGTCGCGGAACGAGAAGGCCTGGCGGTCGTCGATGTTGGCCGCCGTACCCGCGGCGTGGTCGACGGTCGTCGCCGTGACGGTCAGCGTGTAGACGCCGGCGCCGGCAGCCGCCACGGCGCTGATCGTCACCGATTCCTGCGCCTTGCCGGTGTCGAGCACGAGCACCTCGCCGTTGGCCGGCGCGGCGCCCGAGACGACGGTGTAGGTGAGCATCGTTGCGCCGGCGGTCGCTGCGGCGATGGTTCCCTTGTGCCCGGTCGTCAGCTTGGCGAAGTCGATGTGCCCCACCACGTCGGTCGGGGTGAAGCGAGCCTGGCTGATCGCGTTCAGGTTGACTGCGGCGTTGTCGGACCCGGGCCCGCCGTGCCAGTACGTCTCCTCGAAGAGGGACTGGACGCGCAGCCGGTTGTCACCGCCGGACCCGCCATCGATGTAGAGCGGGATGACCTGTGCCACCAGCAGGTCGGGGTCGCCCACCACGTTGGGGAACGTGATGTCGAAGCCGTCGCCCGCCGCGGTGGCGCTGATGTTCCCGGCGTCGGCCTTGTCGCACGGCGGCGTCTTCTCGACGAAGCCGACCAGCGAAAGCGAGGCGCGCAGCGCGCAGGTGAGATCGCTCGCGCTGACGTTGAACGGCAGCACCCTGGTCTCCTGGTAGCGGTACTTCAGGGTGAAGTAGCCGATGTGGTCGGTCAGGCTCGAGATGCTCAGGTGCTGGACCTCGTCGGTCACGCCCTGGACGCCCTCGTGTCCGAGGACCTCGGCGACGCTGAGCAAGTTCTCGTTTGCGTTGAGCGACGGGCGGTCGACGTGGTTCGTAGAGATCAGTCGGAACGTGTCGCTGCTCGAGCCGCCGATCACCGAGACCATCGCCGTCGGCGTGTGGACGAACTGCACGACGTGCTCCTGGCGTGTGAGGGGCATCTTGCCGTCGCCAGCGCCGAGCAGGCTGTCGCCGCCGACGTTCAGGACGCTGCCGCCGTTGCCCAGCCGGATGTTGACGTTCTTGATCCCCTCGTACTCGATCCGGCCGTCGAGCGCGGGGTCACCGGCGAGCTTGGATGCGCCGCTCTTCCAGAGCTGGGTGCCCAGCCCGCTCACAGTGCCAACCTCGACGCCGCTCGGGGCGGTGATCCTGGTCTCGATCCATGCCGTCATGAACCCGCTTCGGGCGGCCGAGTCGCTGCTGTCGTCGACGATCAGCGTGTCCATGCCGGTCCCGCCGACCACTACGACCGGACCGAGGCCGAACGGCGCGTCCAGGCCGGGCCGCGAGATTCCCTGGATGTTGCTCAGCCGGCCCATGCCGACGTTGATCACGTTCGTGCCGTTACCCAGTTCGACGCGGAGCGGCACGCTCGGCGCGGTGCTCTGGACATTGATGTGGTTGTCGGTCCCGTTGCCCTGCACGATGAGCTGCAGCACCGTCTTGTCGGCGGCCGGCGCGTCGTAAGTGACCCGCTGGTCGTCCGTCGCGCAGCTCGTCTTGCAAACCTGGCTGTTGGTCACCAGGATCGGGTGCGCCGCGTCGGTGCCGCTGCTCACGAACACCATTCGGTTGTTCAGGTCCCACGGGTTGCCGGTGTCGGTGACCTGGGCCTGGATGTAGTGGCCGCCGGTGGTGCCGAAGTTGATGAAGTTGTAGGTGTCGTTGCCCTCCTGGCCGTCCAGATGAGTCACGTAGCCGAATCCGGTCTGGTAGATGTCGAACTCGTCGGCGCCCTTGCCACCCTTGATCGCGCCGATGGCGTCAACGTTGTCGAACTCCATCATGTGCGCGAAGTCGTTCACGGTCACCGTCGGCCCGGTCATGAAGGTCGCGGTCGTCAGCTGCGGGCCCCAGCCGACGAGCAGCTTGCCGTCGGCGGCCACGAAGGTGAGGTTTTCGGTGCGGCCGCTCATGTCGAGCGTGCCGCAACCGCCGCACCCGGGCGTCGTGATGTGGACGACGCTGCCCGTGTCCTTGCCAAGGTAGGTCACATTTCCGCTGCCGCCGTTGATGGTGGAGTCGCCCTTCCCTGGGTCGAACGTGACACTGCCGGTGGTCCCGGTCATCGTCGCGCCGTTGCGCAGCGTGCTCGTGCTCGCGCCACCGTCCAGCGTGTTGGTGCCCTTGCCGCCGTCGAGCAGGTCTGGCTCGTTGCTCGAGCTGACGAGGTGGACGTTGCCGCTGTCGCCGAACAGCTGGGCGCATGTGCCCGTGTCGTCGGCCATGCCATCGCACTTGGAGTCGGTCGGGCCGATGAGGGTGCTGTTGCCGCCACCGCCATGAATGACGACCGAGATGGTCGGGTCGTTCAAACCCTTCAGGTCGATGAGGTCGTCACCGCCGGGGCCACCGTTGGCATCGATCTCGGTCACGCCGGAGAAGTCTTGCCCGTTGGATTCCGAGCGGTTGAACTGGTCAGACCAGAGCCTGACTCGGCCCGCGCCGCCGTTGCTCTCGACGTGGATCGTTTCGGCGATGTCCCCGAGATCGCCCTGCAACCGGTTCTTGGAGTTCGGGCCTATCGCAAGGGTCAGCACGCCGCCGTTCTGCGTGCCGAGGAAGGCAGGCCGCTTGAACGGAACACTGAAGTGGAACAGCGTCACGCGCGCGAACTCGAAGGTCAGCGTGAAGGACGTGATGAAGAGGTTGATCGTCACGTAGGCGCGCAGGAACAGCTGGATGTCGCCATCGATGTCGAACACAGCGAGCGGGTCGCCGCCGTTAGCAAGCAGGTTGGCTTTGAGCTCATCGAGCCGGACCTTGCCGTCCTTATTCAGGTCGTCCCAGTTGAAGTTGATCGTCATGCTGATGCCGCCCTCGACACCGGCCTCGATCAGGCCGAGGTCGATCGCCGCGCCGACCGCGATCTCCGCGTGCAGGACAGCGACCGCGAGTGCCTTGCCGGCCGCGTCCTTGGTGTCGAAGAAGAAGCCGTCGAGCAGGCTCCACGCGTTGTGCGACGCCAGGAAGTCGGTCAGGCCCTGGGAGTCGTATCCGATGCGCAGGTGGATGGTCGCCCCGATGCCGCCCGCGAAGGTCCCGACCAGCGGTCCGATGATCGGGAAAGACTGCCGGTAGAAGAAGTTGAACCCGAACTCCGGCAGCGTGATCTCGACCAGGGTCGCCGGCTTGCCCATGATCAGGCCGAGGATGTTCGAGGCCTGGAGGATCGGGAAGTCGATGCTGGTCGACCCGGTCAGGCCGGCCTGGAAGTCGGACGTCGCCTCGCCCTCGGTGCCGTCCATCGACGGGGCCGGCAAGCTGTCCGGCAGGTTCAGGTCGCTCAGGTTGGGCAGCTGGGTGATATCGCCGCTGGACAGCGGGTTGATGCCACCGCCGATGGGGTTGGTGAAGAACGACCAGTCGTGCGGGTTCGGGATACACCCGATTGAGGTCACGCTCACGCAGTGGGTCCCACTGCCGCCCGACAGCCACAGGTCGCCGAAGTTGATCATCACGTCGCCTTCGGCCGTCGCCTGCTTGACCAGGTCGATCAGGTGGTACAGCGTGTTGACGAAGTCGAGGAAGGCGACGATCTTCGGCCCGTCGGTCGGATCGAAGAAGACGATCAGGTCCTTGCCCGTGATCGTGTGACCGGCCAGGTCGGAGAGCAGCGGGATCCTCATGTTCAGGAAGCCCTTGGGTCCGATCAGCCAATCCAGCGGCTTCAGGACGTCGGCGATCTTGTTGAGGATCGGTCCGGCGAACTTGGAGATGAACGACCCGAGGTCGAGGGTGATGTTCGCTATGACGACCTGCGGGGTGCTGATGTTCAGCCCGCCGCTGGGCGACCAGTCGAGCGTGAAGTCGACCAGGATCTTGGCGGTCAGCTTGGGCAGGATCTCGGCGAAGTCGGCGCCCAGGGTGCTGAAGTCGATCGACGCGTCGGCGCGGAGCAGCGCGCCACCGGACAGCGTCGGCTGGATGATGTCGCCCAGCGACGCCGACGAGATGTCGGAGAAGGTGAGCATGTGGTGGTGGCCGGGGTCGCCGACGACCAGGCTGCCGTTGAAGAACAGCGTGGTGATGTCCTGCGACTCCGGAGTGACGTGGACGTCGGGGAAGTTACCGGAGCACTGGACTTTGATCGAGCCGTTGCCGCCGAGGTCGATGCCGTCCTGGATGTGTAGGGCCAGGAAGAGCAGGCGGCCATCGACCTGAGCGCGACTCACGTCGCCGCTCGGGCACGTGGTGTCCGAGAACGTGACGGTGACGCCGAGGGTCATCGCCGGCGTGGTGCCGTCGGTGACGAAGTAGAACCCGTTGTTGGTGTCGACGCCGAACCCGAAGTGGAGGCTGAACGCGATGTTGATGCTCGGGTCGAAGGACGCGTCGAGACCGAGGGCGGGGATACCGAGGTTCAGCTTGATGGGCGGCGCCTTGAACTGGTAGTTCTTGGCGAGGTCGAAGTCGAACTCAGCTGCCTGCGCGTCGAAGATGGTCGCCGTCGCCCCGTGCGGCTTGTTGATCGGGTCGGAGGGGTCTGGCTTCAGCAGCTTGAACTGCACATCGTCGAGGCACGGCGGCGGGCCGCCTCCGCCACAGCTCAGGCCACTCTGGTGCTGCAGCAGGTGGAGCTGGTTGGAGAACACGTTGAAGATGACCTGCTTGATCTCGTTCACGAGGCTGTCGATGCCCACGTTGTTGTCGCGCAGGGTGTTGGCGAGAGGCTCCAGGAAGTCCGTCCTGAAGTCGCCGATGGCCTTGCTCAGCGGGTTGTCGGCGAGCAGGTTGCCGAGGAGCGGCAGCTTGATGCCGAAGATCCGGCCCTGGAGCGCGTCCTGCAGGATCTGCAGGAATGAGTCCAGGCCGTCGACCACGGTGGAGGGGTCGGCGAGCAGGGCGAAGATGCTCGGCAGGTTCGGGCTGAAGCTGCTCCAGTCGGGCTGCTGCGAGACCAGGAAGCTGAAGGCGTTCGCGAGGTCGGTGAAGATGTTCGCCCCGACGATCGCGATCTTGACGCCGAGCGTGTTGCCGCCGTGGTGGCCGCTGAAGATCGGGTCGTCGATCGCGATCTGGAAGCTCGTCGTGCCGACGTAGATCGGCAGCGCGGCGAGGGCGAACGGTATGCCCTCGGGGGTGCCGTCGCCGTGGCTGCCGTCGTCGTCGAACGAGGTCGGCGCGCCGGTTGTCTCGAAGTAGTTGCCTTCGCCGCCGGGGCTGGTGCCACGGTAGATGCGGTACTTGGTGGCGCCCGTGACGCCGTTCCAGGTGAGGTGCACCGTCTTGTTGGTGCTGTCGGTGGTCGCAGAGGCCTCCGGTGAGGCAAGCGTCTCGCCCGACGTGCCCTTGATGGCGGTGATCTCGTAGTGGTAGGTGTTCGCGGCCAGATTGCCGCCGCTCTGCGCGGTGGCGGCCAGGCTGAAGTCGGTCTGCGTGCCCGTGAACGAGACTGAGTTCGCGTCGACGAAGTGGTCGGAGAGGATGTTGCCCAGGTCGCTGCCCACGCCGTCGCCACCGAAGTCGACCAGGATCAGGCGCCCGTTGTTATGCGGATCGTTCAGGCTCAGGTTGACCGCGCCGCCGATCGCCGCGCTGCCGTTCTTGACGAACAGGCCGAACGGTCCGATGCGGGCGACGAAGTTCAGGTTGCTCGCCGACGCCGAGGCGTCCAGGTGCACGCTCGTGCCTGAAGGTCCGGTCTTGATGAAGAACGAGCGCTGGCCGTGCAGGTCCGAGTCGTCGACCTGGACCATCGGCAGCAGCATGTGCTGGAGGTTGCTGACGAACTCGATGACGAAGGTCTGCGGGCTGCCCGCGGTGACCGTGCCCGAGCTGGTGGTGACGGTCACGTTGCCGGCGCCGATGTTGCCGAGGGCCTGCAGCTTGGTCTGGATGTCGGTCGCCATCGCGTTCGAGTCCGTCGACCAGCTGATGGTGTCGGTGGTCTGGCTCTCCGGCGTCGGAGCCGCGGGCGGAGGTGCCGCGCTGCTGAACGTCGGCGTGCCATCGTCGGTCAGGGTGTGGGTGCCGGCCGCGATCGCCTGGTAGTGGTCCTCGCCTCCGGCTGACGTTCCGCGGTACACGCGGTAACCGCCTGTCGCCGCAGGCAGGTCGTCCCAGTTCAGCGTGATGGTGCCGGCGCTGCCCAGGGTGGCGGAGACCTCCTCCGAAGCCGAGCTCTCGCGCGTGCCGATCAGCGAGGTGACGACGTAGTAGTACGTGTTGGCGGCGAGCGTGCCGCCGGTGCCCGCGGTCGCGACCAGGTTCTGCGGCGTTCCGTCGAACGGGAACATCAGCTTGAAGCTGCCGCTCGTGCCCTTGATGACGAGCGTCTGGACCTCGTCCTGGGACACGGTGCCGGCGTGGGTCTCGGTCATCGAGACGATGTTCAGGTCGAGGCCGAGCTTGATGTGCAGCGCCGCGGACGCGTTGACCGAGAGGTTGCCGCTCGCGCCGACGCCGACCAGGCTGTTGGCGACCGAGGCCAGCGTCCCGGTGAGGCCGAGCAAGCCGAATAGCTGGCGCAGGTCGAGGCTGAACGGGCGGGCGATCTGCACGCTCGTGCCGAGGTCGAAGTTGAAGTCGAGCTCGCCCGTGCTCTGGTCGTACACGAGCAGCGTGTCCTTGACGAGCTTCGATGCATCCGCGGTCAGCAGCGGCACAGCCTGGTCACCCAGGTCGCCGATGAACGTGACGTCGAACCCGCCGCTCGCGGTGGCCACGCTGACGCGTCCGTCGCCAATTCCGTCCAGCTTCTTCAGGGCGTTCTCGATGTCAGTCGCGGAAGCGTTGTAGGCGATGGCGTCGGTCGTCTGGCTGTTCGTCACGGCGCTCGTCGTCGGTGGACCGGTCGGCGCCGATGTGCCGGTGGTGCAGCCGGTATCGGTGTAGCTCGGGGTGCCCAACGTAAAGAAGCTCTGCAGCGACGACAGCGTCGCGGAGGTGTTGCTGCAGTAGACGTGATAGCTCGATGCGCCGTCGACAGCCTTCCAGCCCAGGGCCACGCTGCCAGTCGGGCCGGTCACGCTCGCCGAGACCTCGTTCGAGGCCACGGTCTCGCCTGAGCCCGTGACTGCGGTGACGACGTAGTAGTAGGTGTTGGTCGCCAGGCTCCCGCTAGTACCCGCGCTCGCGGTGAGCCCGAGCGGTTTGACGTTGAACGCGTAGGTCAGCGTGAACGTCCCGGCGTTGGCGTTCTTGACGTCTATGTGCTGAACCTCGTTGGTGCTCGGGGCGCTGCCGGCCGTGGTTTCTGCGATCGGGACTGTGGGGGTCGTCATGCCCAGGGCGGCCGCCAGGATGTTGTTGAGGCGCTGGATCGCCCCCGCCGGGTTCTGGATGACGTCGTTCAGCTTGTTGGCGAAGTCGGAGGCGATGTCGAGCAACTGGGCGATGCTCTTGTTCACGATCGGCAGCGGTTTCGACAGGATGCCCGCGATCGCGCTGCTGCCGTTCGAGCCGTCGAGGCTGCGGATGAACCCGATGATCAGCTGCAGCGCGGCGATGATCGTCTGCAGGTTCAGGTGCTTGAAGCGGTCGAGGATGTTGTTGAAGTTCGGGCCCTCGAACTTGAAGTGCGGCGTGGGCAGGTTGGCAAACCAGTTGGAGCTCGTCGCGTCGATGGTTAGCTTGGCGTTCAGGTCGGCGGCCAGGCCGGAGAGCACGCCGTCGGGCGCGAGCGTCAGCTTGGCGCCCAGGCCGCCGGACAGCGTGCCGTCGAAGAAGCCTGTCGCCGGGTGGTCGTTGGTGCCGGCGCCGAAGTTCGCGTTCTTGTCGTAGAAGAAGTGGCCGTCGCCGACGGTGTTGGCAAGCACGGCGAGGTCGAGGTGGTACTGGTCCGCCGCACCGACCTGAGCGTTGGGGTTGCGCAGCTGCACGGCGATGGTCAGCGAGAGCAGCCGCCCACCGGGCAGCGTGCCCGCGGCGGTGGCCTTGACGGCGAGGAACCCGATGTTCGCGGTGGCGGACAGGTTCTGGACGAACAGGTCGAACGAACCGCTCAGCTTGACGTTGTCGAGCGAGAAGCGGCTCGCGCGAGCGCGGTGCGTCTCCCCGGTCGTGGCCTGGAAGCCGAGCATCGTGATCGCGCCGTTGGGCGTGCCGGCGTTGTCGCCCTGGTCGAGGTTGTCTGGCACGTCGATGGACAGGCTGGCGACGACGTCCTTCTTGCCGCGGAAGGTGATCCGGTTGCCGACGCCCTGGCAGGCGGCGAGCCCGGTCGCGCTGGGATCGTCGCCAGGCCGGCAGGCGAGGATGTCGGGCACGCCGCTGCTGTTGGAGTCGTGCGTGCCGAGGGTTGAGTTGTCGAGCGCGCTGTTGATCGCGGCCTGCAGCGCCGCGACCAGGTCGTCGATCGTCTGGTACTCGTCGCTGCCGGCCAGGAACACCGGCAGATCGACCACGTCGGTGTGCGAGTTCGTGCTCACGTGAAGCGTGAGCTCGATGTCCGGCGTCGTGCCGTCGTTGAAGTTGGTCGGTGTCGGCGCGGCGCTCACACCGATCTGCTGGAAGGCCGGATCTGCCTTGTAGTTGGCGACCGGCGGCTTGCCAACGCTCGTGAACTTCGTGCCGCCGTCCGTGAACGTCGTCCCCAACCCGGCGGGCGACTCCACGCGGTTCATATCCTTCAGCAGGGCCGTCAGGCCGCGATAGATCTTGTAGCTCTGAGCGCCGGGCACCGGGTTCCAGCGCAATTGGATCCGACCCGTGCTGCCCAGAGTCGCGCTGACGCGGGTCGACGTGTTGCTTTGGGCGCTGTCGCCCGCCATGACCGCGGTCACCACGTAGCGGTATGTGCCGGCGCCGAGAGTCCCGCCGGAGGTGTCAGGAGTGGCGGTGACGAGGCCCGGACCGCTGATTCCGACCGTAAGCGTGAGCCGGCGATCGCGGTTGATCGCCGCCTTGCCCGGCGCCGGAGTGTACGTCACGCTCGGCGCGAAGACCGACACACGCGTCGCGCTGGGCTGGGTCCCCAGCGGCGAGGGGAATCGCACCTGCAGCTTGTAGGCGCCTGTTTGCTTGATTGTGAGCTTGCCGCTGGCAGGATCGAGGGCCACCGTTGGAGTGACGGCCTTCTCGCCCGCCGCGTTGAGGACCTGCGCCATCTGCGTCTGCAGCGATGAGGCGAATTCGGCCGGGCTCGTGGTGCGGCGGACTGTGCCCGGGATGACCTCCTGGAACGTCAGGTTGGAGACGTCCTTGCCGCCGGTGAACGTGATCGTGTAGGTGCTGCCGACCAGGTTGACCGACTGCACGTTGGCCGCGCCGACGTTGGAGAGCGCGCCAAGAGCAGTCTGGACCGTGGCGGCCGGCGAACCGACGGCGAGCGGCCCCGTGGTCTGGACGTCTATGCCGTTCTTGTACGCGAGCGTGAAGTTGCCGGTGGTGATGTTCACCTTGTAGTCGGCCGTCGAACCGCTGTTCTGGCTGGGCTGCAGCAGCACGTCCAGCTCGAACGGCTGGTCGGCCGGAGCGGCGCCGAAGAGCCGGTTGTCGCCGGTGATCACCGATATCGCGTTCGATAGCTTGTAGGTGCCCCGGCCCAGCGTGCCGACCACGAGGACGTCGTCGGCGCTGTTGTAGACCAGGCTGAACGCGTAAGTCCGCGGAAGGGTGGTGCCGAAGGGCACCCACACCGTCGCGCAGTCGGTGCCAGGGGCAGTGGGGCAGCCCAGCGAATTCGTGTCGGTGATGTAGACGCCGACCTCGGTCCCGACCAGGATGTAGTCGCGGCCGCTCCCCTTGACGACCGTGACGCTGCGCGTCTGCGAGGCCCCGATCGCGTGCAGGTTGCCAGTGATGTCGACCACCGTCGCGCCGCCGCCGGAAGCCTGGTAGACCTTCGTGTTGTCGGTCAGATAGGCGGTCTGCCACTGCTTGGGATCCACGGCGAGGCTGCGGATCGGCCCGCCCGTATAGGCGGCCTTGAAGTCGAGGGTGGCGCCGACGCCGCTGCCGCGGACGAAGAGCTGCCCGGCCAGCGTGCCGACCCAGATGATGTTGATGAGCGGCGTCGCGCCGTTGAAGCCGCCGTAGGCGATCGCTGTGGCCCGCCCGTTGAAGGGGGCCAGGTTCGGGGCGACCGTGGAGAACGTCGAGCCCCCATCGGTGGAGAGGTAGACGTTCGCGATTCCGCCCACCGCCATGTACTCAGGCGCCGAGGTCGCGAGGTTGAGGGCGAGGGGCGCGTAGAACGGAACCGCGCCGATTCCGGTCTGCGCCGGATACGTGGGGGCTGAGCACACGTTGGCCGCGTTGCAGGTCCGGCTCTGGAAGTTGAACAGGTTAGGTTCGCTCGCGTAGCGAATCGACTGCGCCGGGTTGCTGTTGTCAATCGCTACCTGGCCGCCGTCGCTGACGTCGACGGCTCGCCAGTTGGTGACGACGCCGCTGGCGGTCTGCTCGACCGTGCCCGTGTCCTGGTTGCCGCACCTGATCACATGCGACAGCGAGTCGTAAGCGCAGGAGTGGTGCTCCGAGACCTGCAGGTCGCCGATCAAGGACGACCAGGCGCCTGCGCCGTTCTCGGGAGTCGCGCGCCGGTAGATGCCACCGTCGTCGACCTCGACCAGGTTGAAGTTGTTGTCGAAAGCCATGTTCCGGCTGTCCGCGTGCGGAGCGGTGTTGGAGGCGGCACCCGAGTTGACGATCGCGGCGCAGGAGCTGGTCGCCGGGTTGACGGCGTTGTTGACCGTGCAGCGGAACAGGCGGCCTCCGAACTGGGTCGCCCCGAGTGAGTCAGGCAGCGCCGCGTTCGTCGTGTTGCCGCCCAGGTAGACGGTGGTCGAGTTCCGCGGGTCGGCGACGATGGAGACGTTTGGAATGCCCTGACCCGAATTCCCTGTGTTCAGGCCCATGAACGAATCGCCGGCGAAGGTGGTGCAGGCAGGAGGCACGTCGGCGGCTGCGTTCACGGTGCCTTCGCAGGTGCCGGGGTTGACCATCTGTGTCCAGTGCGCGCCCAGGTCCGGTGACCAGAAGAGCGCCTGCTGGAAGGCGGTACCGGGGCCGTTCGAGATGACGAGCGCGGCATACAGCGCGCTGTTGGCGCCGTTGTCCTGGAGCGCCAGCCGGATGTTCAGCGTCTGGCCGGCCGCCCAGCCGAGGGTCGGACCGACCGCGGTTTGGGCACTGACCCACGTCGTCGCGGTGCCGAACTTGGTCCCGCCGATGGCGGTCCAGCTGGCGCCCATGTCGGTGCTCCGGAATACGCCGGCACCCGAGACGCCCATGAACAGCCAGCTCGTGTGCGCCGGGTCGCCGATCAGGTCGAACGAGTCTCCGGCGGGCAGGCCCGACGAACCATCGCCCGAAACGCGGGTGAAGGTCGACCCGGTGTTGGTGCTTCGCCAGACGCCACCGCCGGCGCCGCCGGCGGGATCCTGCGTGCCAACGACGATGAGGTTGCCGCGCGCCTGGACGCCGGTGATGAGGAGGCCCGCCAGCGTGCTGGCGCCGAGGCCCGTCCACGACTTTCCACCGTCGGTGGAGCGGAGGACCTCGTTGAGCACGCTGCCGACGGGCGCGAACGTCGGACGCTCGAGGAAGTTGCTAACCGGGCCGGCGCCGGCCACGAGCGTCTGGTTTGCGCTGTCCGTGGCGTCCAGCGCCAGGGCCCGGATCGAGCTCGGCCCAATGTTGAGCAGCGGCGTCCAGTTGGCGCCGCTGTTGACTGTCTGCCAGATGCCGCCGTTGACCGTTCCGACCCAGATCGTCGCAGCGTTGCCTGGAAGCGGCAGGACGACGTTGACCGCGCCGTCGATCGGCCGGTTGGGAATGCCGTCCAGCTGGCCACCAGTCGCGCCCGCCGGGCCCTGGGCGACGAAATTCGGCGCGCCGAACGGAACCACGTCGGCGGTCACGGTCGAGCCGCTGTTGATGAGGTCGGTGACGAGGAAGCCGGGAATGCCCGGCTGGTGGTTGAAGCCTGGCGTGAGACCCGCGGCGACGGCGGCGCCGTCCACCGCGACCTGCACATCGTTCGCCAGCTGGGCGAAGGTCGTGTGTGTTTTGTCCTGCTGCACCCGAACGTTGGTCAGCGAGGCAAATGCATTGGTGTTGGTCAGCTTGCCGGCGTCACCCACGAGGGCATCGACATGCTTGCGGGCCAGCGCACCGGTGAAATGCACGGTGTAGATGCCGCCGCTCGCAGTGACCGTGACGTTGGTGCCGGCCGCGACTCCGGTGTTCTCGAGGGCCGTCTCGAGGGCGGACTGCATGTTCACGCCGCCGGTGTTGGGGTCGACGCCGACCGGCAGCGGTCCAGTTGCCTTGGTGCCGCTGGTGGTGTGGACCGTGAGCGTGAACGTCCCGCCGGTGGCGTCGATCAGCTGCACCGTCTGGATGGTGTCCTGCAACGTGAGGCCGCTGGTGTCGGAGAAGGTGATGGGCTTGTCGTTCTTTCCGGCAAAGGTTCCGCCCGTGAAGGCGATGGTGTAGCTGTTGCCGCTCTTCGCCACGCTGACCGCGTTGGCCCCGAGCACGGCCGCATCGTTTAGCGCGGTCGTGATGTCAGCGCTCATGTCATTGCTGAAGTTGATCGAGTTCGTCGTGTGGCCGTTGGCGCTGAGCTTGAAGTTGCCGCCTATGGCGCCGGCGATCTTCAGCACCTGGACTGTGTTGCGAGCCGTGAGCGAAGACGTCGCCGTCAGGGCGGGAAGGGCCTGGTTGCCGAGAGTGCCGCCGAACGTGATGTTGAAGACCTGGCCCTGCGACGTGGCCGCCTGCGCGGTTACGGTGACGGTGCCACCCGCGGTTCCGATGTTGGAAAGACTGGTGAGAGCCGTCTGGATGTCGCCCGCGAGCGCGCTGTATGGGATGGCCACGGTTGTGGGAACCGGGTTCGGGTTGACAACGCCCTTGCTGAAAGAAAGCGTGTACGTGCCGCCGCCTGCGCCGACGATCAGCTGCTGGACCTCGTTCACCGTGGCAGATCCGGGTGTGATGCGGTTGAGCGGCGTCGACAGGAACGTGCCGCCCTGATCGCGGACGGCGGGCGGCGGAGCATCGAGAACGCCGTCCTGGACCGGCAGCACGATCACGCCCGACGCGTTGTAGATCGACGCGCTGAAGTTGGCGGTGCCGGTCAGGACACCCGTCTGCTGCGGGCCCTTCAGCTTGTCGGGGTCGGTGATCGCGGCGACATCGGTGCCCTGGACGTTGCCACCCGAGAACGTGACCACGAAGCCGCCCAGGCTTCCGTCGTAGCTGACGGTCACGTTGCCGGCCCCGATGTCGTTCAGCCCTTCGAGATTGCTTCGGATTTGAGTCGCCAGGTCTCCCTGGGTGTCGGTGTTGAGGCACTGGTCGGTGGAGTGCGACGGCTGGCAATAGAAGATGTCAGGAGTGGTCTGACCGCCGAAGCTGAGGGTGAATGTTCCACCGGTCGTGTTCGCGAACACGATCAGTTGTATGGCGTTGCGCGCCTTCAGCTGAGTCCCATCGGCGACCAGGGCCGCCGCCGCGCCCAGCGATTTGTCGATGGTGATGGTGTACACGTTGCCGTTGGCGTTCGTGGCCAGGCTGACGTTGTTGATCTTTCCGTTCAGGTCGGGAAGCTTGGCGTTGATCGCATTCGTCAGCGTGGTGGTGTCGGCGTCGAACGCGATCGGGTCGGTGGTGTGGCCGTTGTACGTCAACGTGTAAGTGCCGCCAGTGTCGGAGCGAACCGCCAGCACCTGGATCTCGTCCGTGCTCACCGAGCCCGGCCGCAGGATGTTGACGCTGGCCAGCTTGCCGCCGCGCTGGGTCGTGGTCACGTCGATCCGCGGACCCGGCGTGAAGACCGCCGGTCCCACCTCGAGGCTGGCCGCCGGGTTGAGGTCGATGCCGAAGGTCGCCTGCGCCATCAGACTGGCCAGCGGGATGATGTCGCCGGTCGTCTTAATGCCGGCCAGGTCGCCGAGGCTCGCCCCGAAGTCGACGCTGAAGCCGCCCGCGGCTGCGATGCGCTTGACATTGGTGTGGTCGATCGTCCCT
>WNFB01002105.1_pt1 | contig 17256 bp, 5 predicted proteins | sample 5400501 | NCBI WGS metagenome assembly WNFB01 (sample SAMN13153341, study PRJNA577476) | soil metagenome | isolation source: 200 cm saprolite under Douglas fir tree site 2 hole 1 | place: USA:California | collected 2015-04-18 | reverse complement strand
TACCGGCTCGATCTCGGCGCGCAAGGTTTTAACGGTGTAGCGATGGATGCGCGCGAGCAGGCGCCGCTCGCACCATTCGGTCTCTTTAGTGTCCGGGGTAAACTGCCCGCGCAGGACAAAGCCTTCGGATTCCAGCGCAACCAGTGCCGCATCGATCGCGCTTACGCCGATGCCGAATGAGCGTGCGAGCCCCGCCGCGGTGACCGGGCCTAATCCCTGCAAGCGGCCGCGCACAATTTCGGTCAGCGCCTCTTCGGCTGACCATTTACGCAGGGTGAACTCAGCCGGTGCTGTAATCGCCGGTTGCAATGCGGCGTTTGGCAGCACCGCTTGCAGCATCGGCAAGGTTTCTGCCGCGGTCCAAACCACGGTGCCGTTGTTGCGCAAGCGGGTGGCGCGCCCTGCCGCGAGCAATGCCTGGAAATGATTGGCCCATTGGTTAGCTTGTCCTTCTTGTTCGGCAACAAAGCCAAGCAGCAATAACGCGTCGTGCAGTTCATCGGCGTTTTCCGCCGTGGGCCAGGCCTCTGCGCGCACTTGCTCAATCGCCGCCGGATCGAGCTTGCCGAAGTCGGCGGCGGTGCCGGGGTCGAGCCAGCGGCGGCTTAACACCGCTTGTGTGCGCCGCTCTTCCAGCGGCGCATCATCCAAATAGGTGTAGGGCTTGGAGTTGAGGATTTCCTGAGCCAGCGGCGATGGGTGCGGCAAGTCGCGCACAATGAGTTTTTTGTCACCACGCTCTAACGCCTGCAGCAGGGCGATGAAGCCATCGACGTCCATCGCTTCATATAAGCAATCGGCGATAGTTTGATTCACCAACGGATGATCCGGGATCTCGCGGCTGCCGGCGAGATTCTCGGCGCAGGCGATTTGATCGGGAAATACCACGGCAATCAGATCCTCGGCGTCCATGCGCTGTAGCGGCGCGGGATTTTTCCGGCCAGCCCGGAAGCGCTTGATTGCGAGCGCGATGGTCGCATTCCAGCGCCAGCGAACAGTGAACAAGGGCGCATCCAACAAGGCCTGAATCAACACTTCGCGCGCACTGTGGCTATGGAGATAACGCGCCACCTGGTCCAATGGAAAACTATGGGTCTCGCCTAAAGACAATACAATCGCGTCTTCGGTCGCCGCCGCCTGCAATTCAAAATTGAACTGACGGCAGAAGCGCTTGCGTAACGTGAGCCCCCAGGCACGGTTGATGCGGCTGCCGAAGGGGGCATGAACCACAAGCTGCATGCCGCCGGATTCATCGAAGAAGCGCTCCAAGACGATGGTGTTCTGGCTGGGGATTACGCCCAGCATGCCTTTGGCCGCGGCCAGATATTCCACCAGTTGTGTCGCGGCGGAGGAGCTTAAGCGCAGCGTTTGCATCAACCATTGGGACGTCGTTTCTATCGACGTCACATTCACTTCGCCCAGATGCCGTTCCACGTCCTCGCGCAAGCGCGATACCGCGGCGGAGAGTTCGTCGGTACGCGCGTTCGCTTCCCCGAGCCAAAAGGGAATGTTCGGCGGCTGGCCGTGCGCGTCTTCCACGCGCACGCGCCCCGGCTCGATTTTAACGATGCGGTAAGACGCATTGCCTAACTGGAAGATATCGCCGACCATACTTTCGATCGCAAAATCTTCGTTGAGCGTGCCGATGAAGGTTTGCGCGGGTTCGAGGATCACTTGATAGTCGGCGTTGTCGGGAATCGCGCCACCGCAGGTAACGGCAGTTAGGCGTGCGCCGCGGCGGGCGCGCAAGCGCTTGTTTACCGCATCACGATGCAAGTAGGCGCTGCGTCGTCCGCGCCGGGTGCTGAAGCCGTCGGCAAGCATGCGCACCACGCTATCGAATTCTGCCCGGGCGAGATTGCGGTAGGGGTAGGCACGCTGGAATGTAGTATAAAGTTCCTCCTCGCTCCATTCCCGGCACGCCACTTCGGCGACGATTTGCTGCGCCAGCACATCCAACGGTTTTTCCGGAATCCCCAGCCGGTCGAGCTCACCGCGTTGCACCGCCTCCAGCAGCGCCGCGCATTCCACTAACTCATCGCGGCTTAATGGGAACAATCGTCCTTTGGGTATGCCGCCGACCGCGTGACCGGAGCGGCCGACGCGCTGCAAAAATGCGGCGATGGAGCGGGGCGAACCGAGCTGGCACACGAGATCGACATCGCCGATGTCGATACCGAGCTCCAACGAGCCGGTAGCAACCAATGCCTTAAGGCCGCCGGCTTTGAGCCGTTGCTCCGCCTTAAGGCGCTGCTCTTTGGCAAGGCTGCCGTGGTGCGAGGTAACGTTTTCCTTGCCCAGGCGTTCGCTCAAATGCCGGGTCGCGCGCTCGGCCATGCGCCGGGTGTTGACGAATACCAAGGTAGTGCGGTGCGTTTGAATCAGCTCCGCCAGGCGGTTGTACACCTGCTCCCACACCTCCGCGGCCATCACCGCTTCCAACGGCGAATCGAGCAGTTCAAGCGCAAGACCCCGCTCTCGCGTATACCCGCCATCGATGATCGTACACGCAGGCTCGCCCGTTTGATCGATGGTATTAGTTCCCACGAGAAAACGGGCGATGTCTTTGATGGGTTTTTGCGTGGCGGAGAGGCCGATGCGGGTAAAGTTTGAATTTGTCAGCGCGGCGAGTCTTTCCAGCGATAGCGCGAGATGCGAACCGCGTTTGCTGCCAACGACGGCATGAATCTCATCGACGATGACCGTACGTGCGGTCGCAAGCATCGCCCGGCCGGATTCGCTGGTGAGCAACAAATATAACGATTCAGGCGTCGTGACCAGGATATGCGGCGGCCGGCGGCGCATAGCCGCCCGCTCGGATTGCGAAGTGTCGCCGGTGCGCACCGACACACGAAGGTCCACGTCCGGCAGGTTTAATGCACGTAATTGCGCGCGTATGCCCGCGAGCGGCCACTGCAGATTGCGCTCGATATCGTTCGATAATGCCTTCAGCGGTGAGACGTAAACCACTTGCGTCTCATCCGGCAAGCGGCCGTCGATGCCCTGGCGCACCAGCTCATCAATCGCCGCTAAAAACGCCGCCAAGGTCTTGCCTGAGCCCGTGGGCGCGGCAATAAGCGCATGCCGCCCGCTTTTAATCGCGGGCCAGGCGTCAAGCTGCGGCGCCGTCGGCGCCTGAAAGGCCTGGCTGAACCAATTGGCGACGGCGGGATGAAAATGGGTTAAAGGCATGGTTAATAAATCATACGCCGGACGGCGCTAAAAAAGCAGACATACCTCATCACTAAGGAAGCTCCGATCACGTTGGTTGCTGTCATTCCGAACCACTCTTTCTGTGGTAAGAAAATCCTTATTTTTCAATGGCTTTAACAGATTCCTCGCTGCACTCGGAATGACAAATACGACTTAATCAGAGTTCCCCTAAGGAGATGAAGTGCGGAGATATTAATGCCAATTTGGCCAAGGAGTTTGCCGGCAGCGTGGCCCAGGGCCCCCTTGGTGACAATGACAACTTTTGCCGTCCTGGCTGGTACTTGCGACGGAAATACAATCTAGATCTTACGTATCTACTGTAGGATATTATACTTCTCAAAAATTGTTCTTGCTTTACGCATAAAGACTAAGGTAAAAAGGTACTTCGCCAAAAGAAAGGGAAGGGTTGCTTCGCACGAGAGAGGGTACGAAGGGAATCGAGTGAAGCCCAAAGAAGCCGGGTGAAACCAGTAAGAAGAAAAACCGGGTCTGCTGGCTATGGGACTGAAAACGAACCAGAACGAGATTGGTCATCAATTTCGTTGCGGTAACCCGCTTGTTCGCATCATCGGGAGCGGTGGTCTTGCGGTTGCGATTGGATTCGGTCTTTGGCCACTCGATAGCCATGGCGACACGCCTGCACCGACAGCAACGACCACGAACCTCACGCCAAACCTTAAGTCTTCTCCGTCCACAGCGTCACCTTCACCGAAAGGCAGCGGGCCTGCGGCCTGTTTTGCGCCAACACGTTCCGCCGCAACCAGTAATCCTAAGTCCTATCACCTCACGCCGCCCAAGCCGCAGCAGCGCGACCGATCCTGTTACGTTACCGTAGGTTCCGTGTTGCCGCAGGGTAAAATCTATAACACCTTTGTTGATGTCCGGCGCGACGAAGCCTACGCACGCTATCGCATCCCAGGCTCTCTCAACATTCCGCTGAACGCCGTCAAATCCAAGACGTTTCTTAAGACTACGCCGTTTGTTCTGGTTAACGAGGGCCGCAGCACCGCCGCACTCGAGACCGCATGCGTTGAGTTAAAGAGAGCGGGATTTACCCACGTGGCGATCCTGCAGGGCGGCTTGAACGCCTGGCGCGCCCGCGGCGGGGCGCTTGCGGGCGACCCGTTTGTGCAGGCCGAGCTCAACCGCATGTCACCCGAGGAACTGTTCGTCGAAAGCCGCTATAACGACTGGCTGGTTCTCGATGTCTCGGGCGCGCCCAAGGCGGATGTCAGGAAACAACTCCCGCAGGCTGTCAGCCTGGGCAAAGCGACTAACAACGCCGGGTTTATTTCCTCCGTGAAAGCCGCGGTAAACAACAAAAAGCGGTCCGTCCCCAACCCAAACGTACTATTTATTAACGAAGCCGGCGCCGACTACGACAAACTGGGTCGCCTCGTATTGGGAACGGGCATAACCAACGTGTTTTATCTCCAAGGAGGCTTAGCCGGGTACCGGGACTTTGAGGCCAGGCAGATCGCGATGTGGAATCAACTGGATAATCCCCCCAAGGCAATGGCATGCAGCGGTTAAATTTTTATTGGATTCTTCTGCCGCTCTTGGTCGCGCTGTCGGGCTGCGCGCTGCCGGGTGCGCGGACATCCGTGAGCGAAATCAGCAATTCCGCCCCGGACCGCGACTATCCCATCCCCCGGCACCTGCGCTATAGCTTCACGCTGCAGAACACCCATACCGCAATGCTTGATAAGGCGGAATTCTGGGTCTATGTCCCGGTGCGCCAGACCTCAACCCAGCGCGTGGCGAAAATCTCCGCCTCGCACGGGTATCAGCTCGTGGTGGATAAACTCGGCAATCAAATCCTGCATTTCGAGTTCGAGAACTTCCCGCCGCTCGCGTCCAAGGTCATAGACATCCAAGCCGATCTTTTCATGTCCGACACCGCGAACCCGGCATCGGGCGGCGATTCAACGCATTTCCTCGCGCCCGAGCGCTATGTCGAGGCGGATGCGCCGGAAATCACGGCGCTTGCCAAAACTTTGCGCGCGGCCACGCCGATCGCGACTTCCAAGGCCGCCTACGCATGGGTGGCGGCCAATCTGAAGGCCGAGAACTTTATACCGGAAGATCGCGGCGCGCTCTATGCGCTGCACAACAAGAGCGGCGACTGCACCGAGTTCATGGATTTGTTTGTCGCCTTGAGCCGCGCCAACGGCATCCCCGCGCGCGGCCTCGGCGGCTACGTGGTAACCGAGAACGCCATCGTCAAGGCGGCCGACTATCACAATTGGGCCGAATTTTACCTCGACGGCGCCTGGCGTTTGGTCGATGCGCAAAAATCGGTGTTGATGCAGCGGCCGTCGCAGTACGTGGCCATGCGCATCATCTCAACGCAAGTGGAAAATCCGTTGGGAAATTCATATCGGTTTCACTACTCGGGCGCAGGCCTGAAGGTCAGTATGAACTGAGCCCGCAACGGGAGCCCGGCAAGCACACAAAACAATAATAAAAAGACCTAGCAAACAGAAATAAGCAGAGAGAAGAGATTGGAAAGATGCGTATCCATCAAGAAGTTGGATCGGTGGCGTTATTTGGCCGCCGCGGGCTTCTTTTGGCTTTCTTCCGGCCTGCAGGCCGCCACCAGTGTTTCCGGGCCGATTACCGCAGATACCGTCTGGTCGGTGGCGCAGAGTCCGTACCAGGTTACCAGCGATGTGTCGGTCGAGAATAGCGCGACACTTACGATCGAGCCGGGGGTGACCGTGTACTTCGGCCCTGGCACCAGCCTCATTGTCAACGTAGGCGCGCTCAAGGCGCGCGGTACCGCGGTATCCGCTATCGTGTTCACATCCACTAAGGAATCCGTGGCATTAACTCCGGCGCCGGGCGATTGGGGGCAGTTGCGTTTCCTCCCGGGCACGTTCGATGCGACTACCGTGCTGGAGTACGTTCAGGTGCGATTTGGGCAGGGCATCAGCATTCAATCGGCGTCACCCACCTTGAACTATCTGACCATCACCAATAACTCCGGTCCGGCGATCAGCATGGATCTGGCGTCCTCGCCGGTGGGTATCGGCAACCAGGCGAGCGGCAACACCCTCAACGGCGTGGTGGTGCCGGCCGGCGACATCCTGGCAAGCGTTGCCTGGAAGTTAAAGGGTATTCCCTATGTGATCCAGCAAGGTATCGTTTCCGTAGGGCAGACGCCCATCATCAATAGCGTCAGCCCGAATCAGATCCAGCAGGGCGAGACGCTGGATGTTACGCTTACCGGTATTCGCCTTGCCGGTGTAGAGAGTATCGCGCTCAGCAATCCCGCCATTACGGCAACGATCCTGACGGGTGCCACTGCAACCACAATCCCCGTTCGCCTGGCTGCATCTCCCACGGCGATCCTAGGACCGGTTGCGGTCGAGGTGCAAGTGGCCGCGGGCAAGCCGCGTCTGGACAATGCGCTCACCGTCATTCCGCCGAAACCCCCGATCGTCGTTTCCAGTATCACACCGGATTTCATTCGCCGCGGCGAATCCAAGACCTTCCAGGCCACGGGTCAGAATCTTAATGGCGCCAGTGTTACGACCGCAGGTGCCGGGCTGACCCTCAGTAATGTCCAAAGCACGGCGACACAAATAACCTTCACGCTCGCCGCCGGCAGCGACGCGGCGTTGGACACGCAGACCTTCACGTTTACCAACCTGGCAATTGCCGCGGGCAGCGCCACCGCGACGATCACGGTACTGTCCGCGCCGCCGAAGCCGACGGTAAGCCCGGCGCCGCTCGCGGTGCCGCCTGACGGCGTGCAGCGGTCATTCGCGATCCGGCTGTCCGCGGCGGACGTGCTGGATCACAGCTTCACGCTCACGATCACCGATACGACGGTGGCGACGGTAACGCCGGCCAGCGTCACCATTCTTGCCGGGCAGACGCAGGTGTTGGCGGGCATCAAAGGCTTGAAGCTCGGACAGACGGTCTTGACCTTGTCCTCGCCGACCCTGGGCACCACCACGGCGCCGATCTTTGTCTCGTCCGAATCCGCCGGATTGAATACAAGCTATGCGCTCGCGCTCGGCGTGGTCATTACACAACAGACACCCCCTCCAACGACAACGACACCTCTCGCTTCGACGGCGCTAGGTGTCGTCGTAGGTAACTACATCAGCGGGATTAGTCCCACGACACTTACCATCGGCACCGGCCCGGTGCCGATGGTGATCTCCGGCGGCGGCCTTGGCGCCGTCACCGCCGTCAGCGTCGTGCCGGCCGATGGACTTACGTTGGGTACGCCCTCCGCGAATGCGGACGGTACGTCGATCACAGTGCCGGTGACCATCGCCGCCGACGCGCCGACCACGGTGCGGCAAGTGACTGTCTCAGCAGGCACTACCCGCTATCTCACGGCTCGGGCCGAAGTGGATCGCATCAAAGTAGTGCTGCCGCCACCCACCATCGATTCCATTGTTCCTATCTACGCCACCCCGGGTTCGACCGGCTTAGCGCTCACATTGCGCGGCCACAATTTCCGTGATCTGCAGTCAGTGACCTTCACGCCGGCTGACGGCATCGCCGTTGGCCCCGCGACGGTCAGCGTCAACGGAAGCGGTGATCAGATCGATCTCAGCTTGAACGTCGCTGCCGGTGCGCCGCTCGGGCCGCGCGTCGTCTCCGTGAACACGCTCGGCGGCAGCTCGTCGGCTGTGCCCTCGCCGGCCAACACGTTTACGATTGTGAACCAGATCCAGCAAAGCTTTACGCCGATCTCAACGCCATTGGTGGGCGTCGTTGTGGAGCAACCTGCGGCACCGCCAGCTCCGCCGGCATTCACGCTCGCAACGGCTGCGGTCGGCGTCGCCGTCGGCAGCGTGGTAACGGGAATCAGTCCGGCGGTAGGCTCGATCGGCGATACCATTTCGCTGTCGGTACAGGGGTTCGAGCTTAATTCGGTGACGGCAATCCAATTTATTCCAGCCACTGGCCTAACGGTAGTAGGCGCGCCGCAAGTCGCGGCCGACGGCAAATCGGCTACCCAGCAGGTGACTATCGCCACTGACGCGCCCCAGACATTACGCACGGTCCAGGTGTTGGCGGGTAGCCAGCAACTAAGATTCGCATTGCCGTCCGCGGCGTTGTTCCGCATCGCGCCGCCGCAGCCGCGCATCGACTTCATCAGTCCGCTGTTCCTGCAAGTCGGCGCGCCGCTTACTGGGTTCACGCTCCAGGGGATTAATTTCCAAAATGCGCAGACGGTACGCGTACTGCCGCCAGACGGCGTGACCATCAGCAATCCGGTGGTGAACAGCGACGGCACGGTGCTCACGGTGAATATGGCGGCCGCCGCGAACGCCGTACCGGGGTCGCGCGTGGTGGTGGTCGCAACGCCGGCCGGGGAGACCAGCAGCACGGCGAGCGCCGCGAACACCATCACATTAACCACCACCGCCGGCACCACTTTTGGTCCGATCGCGACATTGCTGGGGGTTGTAAAGGAGCCGCCGCCGGTGCCGGTATCTACAACCTTTGGCCCGATTACTTCGCCGATGCTGGGGCTGGTGTTCCAGCAGGCGCCGCAACCCGTCAGCACGCCGCAGTTCGCGTCGGCATTGCCCATCGGCGTCGCGGTCGGCGCGTTCGCGCAATCGCTTGCACCTACCGGCATTATTGCTGGTCAGACTGCGACCTTGACGCTTTTCGGCGCGAACTTGAACGCCGTCACCAGCATCGGCTTCCTGCCGTCAGCCGGCCTCAGCGTCGGGGCGCTCACGACCAATGCCGACGGCACGCAGCTCTCTGTGCCAGTCACGGCTGACGCTGCCGCGCCTGGCGGTCCGCGTCAATTAACTCTTACGAGCGCCTCCGGTCCGGTGCAGTTTAGCAGCCAGGCTGCGAACCGGTTCACCGTGGTGCCGGCTCTGCCCGTGATCCAATCGATAGACCCGATCCTCGGCACGCGGGGGCAGGACGTCTCGCTGGTGATCCGTGGCACTAATCTTCAGTATGCAACCGGGGTGACGATCACGCCGGCCGCGGGTATCACCTTTGGCACTAGCTTCACCGTGGACAGTGCGGGTTTGCAATTGACCATCCCGCTTAGCATTGCGATTGACGCGGCGGCCGGCGCGCGTGTGATCCAAGTGGTAACGCCTGCGAGCACCACGCCGGCGGATCCGTCGGCGGCGAACACGTTCACCGTGCTTCAGTAGCCGGATGAGAAGAGATTTCAGCATTTAACGAGGTGAAAGAGATGAATATATTGAGGCCAAATGATTACGTACACGAGGAGGCATTTATGAGACGAGATATAAATAGGTTTAGGCATGCGATCGCGATGGTTCTGGCAATGAGCCTGCCGCAGGCGGCGTTCGCGTTCAGCAGCGGCAGCACCGGCGCCGACGGTGCGTTCAATCCGACGGTGAACACGCAACTGCAGTTGCCGCCGGACGGCATTTTTAATTTCACGTCGGTCAGCATCCCTACCGGGGTGACGGTGACGTTCAAAAAGAACACGACCAACACGCCGGTCGTCATTCTGGCGACCGGCAACGTCACGATTACGGGCACGATCGATGTCAGCGGCACGAGAGCCACGGATGTCGGCGCAGCCGGTGATGGCAATCTTGGCGACGACGGCGTGCCAGGCCTGGGCGGGCCCGGCGGCTATGATGGCGGCCGGGGCGGCACAGCGGGAACCACGCCGGGAAATGGCGGTAACGGCCTCGGGCCGGGCGGCGGCGGCAGCGGGCCCTTTGGACCCAATTTTAACTGTGCGGGTAACGGCCAGCCGGTGGGCGGCGGCGGCGCCGGCTTCGGCGACGTGGGCGGCGCCACAGTAGGGCAAGGCACAGGAGGTGGCGTCGCGTATGGAACGAGTCAATTGCTGCCTTTGATCGGCGGCTCGGGCGGCGGCGGCGGTAGCGGCTGGACTGGCTTTAGCGGCTCCGGCGGCGGCGGCGGCGGCGGCGCCATTTTGATCGCCGCATCCGGCACGCTCAACATCACCGGGGCGATACAGGCAAACGGCAACGCTTCGGGCGTCTCGAGCGGGCAGAACTCCGGTGCCACCGGTGGCGGCGGCAGCGGCGGGGGGATCCGGTTACTGGCCACGACCATCAGCGGCAACGGTACGCTCAATGCTGTTGGTTCCGGCGCCAACGGCAGCACCGTATCTTTTTGCTATAACGGCGGCAGCGGGTCATTCGGTCGTATCCGGCTGGAAGCGGAAGCGATTACGCGCACCGCCGCCAGTAATCCGGTCTTTCCCCAGGTTACGGCGCCAACAACCGTGTTTATCGCCGGTCTGCCGACGTTACGCATCACGAGTGTAGCCGGGGTCAGTGCGCCGGCAGCGCCGACAGGCAATGCCGATATCACGCTGCCGTCGACGACATCGAACCCGGTGACGGTGACCTTTGCGACCACGGGCGTTCCGGTGGGCAATACCGTGAAATTGACGGTTGTCCCGGCAGCGGCTGCCGCGGTCAGTGTTGTCAGCCCCGCCCTAAGCGGCACGACCGACAGCGCCACCGCGAGCGTCAGTGTGAGTCTCCCTGGCGGCCCGAGTGTCTTACAGGCGACGACAACGTATACGATCGTGGCCTCGCTGGGCAATGCGCTGTCGCAGTTCGCCATGGGCGAGCGGGTGGAAAAGATAACGCTCTCGGCGACTCTTAACGGCCCGTCCATGATTACGCTGACTACAATTTCGGGAAAGCAGTACACCATTCCCGCGAAGGTGGCAGCGGGGATACTGGCGGGATAAGGACGTTTAACCATGTCTGACGAACCTTGCGCGTGAAGGAATGAGAACAGCGATGCTAACGAACTGCCTGCGTCCAAGCGTGTTGCTCCTGTCCCTGTTGTTGGGGACGGGCGGCATGCTGTTTTCGCATGCGCCGCAGGCGGCCGACCTGACGATCGACGACGGCGTCGTGGTCAAGTTCGGGCCGGACGCCGGCATCGTCGTGCGCGACACGCTGCAGACCGGAAAACAGACGACCTTCACCAGCATCCAGGACGACAGCGCGCTCGGTCAGACCGGCGCATCGCCGGGTATGCCCGCCGCCGGCGACTGGCGCGGCATCCGGTTCGAGGCCTCGGCGGTGGACGTGAATCAGAAGCTGAACGATGCCACGCTGCGCTTCGGGGGGTTTGGCGCGCTCGAAGTGCGCAAGACCTCGCCCAGTTTCTTTTTCCTTTCGGTTAAGGAAGCGCTGACTGGCATCCGCGCGATCGACGGCGCGGCGCCGCACTTCGAGGGCTTAAGTCTCACCGGCAACGCCACCGGCATGGAGGTGGACGGCAATTCAGCACCGGTCATCACCAAGTCGCAGATTCTAGGCAACACCACCATCGGTATCACCAATCGCACGCCGGCCACCATCGTGCAGGCCACCGCCAACTGGTGGGGCCAGGCCTCCGGCCCGAAGGACCCCGTGGCTAATGCCGGCGGCCAGGGCGATCTGGTCAGTACCGGCGTCAATTACAGTTTGTGGGCGAACGTCGTGCCGCTGATCAATCCGCAGTTGAGCGTCGTGAACAATGTCTACTTCACCGAGCAGGCCGGGGTCACGCTCAATCTCTACTGTGTCAACGCCATCGAGTATCGCCTGGCGGAGAACGCCAACTTTACTGGCATCGCGTTCGTGCCGATGACCGCGAGCGTGCCGTTTACGCTCTCGCCGGGGGACGGCATCAAGCAGATTTCCGTGCAGTACCGCAGTATCGACGGCAACCTGGTCACGGTGAGCCTGCCCCAAGGCATCCTGTTCGACACCCAGGGTCCGAGCCTCACGGTCACCAACCCGGCGGCGGACAGCTTTATTACCAAGTCGATCAGTATCGAGGCCAGCGCGACCGACCCCGCCGGCGTCGCCAAGGTCGAGTTCTATGTGGACAACGCACTCAAGGCGACTGACACTGCCTTACCCTACAGCAGCCCGTTTGACCTCACTGGCGTGGCCGACGGCGCGCATACCATTAAAGTTATCGCCTACGATGCGGTCGGCCATAGCACCACCGATTTGCGCACGGTCAATGTCGCCAAGGCCGCGCCGCCGCCGCCGGATACCGCCGGCCCCGCGACCAGCAATATTAAGCTCGCCGCCACGGGACTCGTTGACGGCTCAACCATTACTAAATCTGGGGTGCTCGCGGTAAGTGCTTCCGACCCAAGCGGTATAAGTCGGGTCGAGTTCCTGATCGATGGCCTCTTGTTCGGCACCGATACCAACGGCGCCGACGGCTACAGCGCGTTTCTCGATATCAATAGCGTCACCGATGGCAGCCACATCCTCACCATCCGCGCCTTTGACTCGCTCAACAACATGAGCGCGTCGACGCTGAACGTAATCGTTGCGCTGGCAGCACCCGCGGCGCCGACGATCGCCAAACCGGCAACCGGCTTCCTGACTAACCAGAATCAGGTCACCGTGAGCGGCGTCGCCGAGAAACTCTCGCGCGTGCAAGTCTACGACAATGCTGCGGTCGTGGCCGGGCCGGTCGACGTGGATGCCGCCGGCAACTACAGCCTGCCGGTGACGCTCGCCAACGGCGCCAACCATCTGCAGGCCGCCGCCCTGAATCGCGGCGGCACCGGCCCGTTGAGCACCGAGGCACTGGTGACCCTGGACGCGAGCATCCCGACCGCGCCGCTCGGCCTCACCGCCACCGCCCAAGCCGCGGGCAAAGTGCACCTCAGTTGGACCAAGCCGGCCGACAGCAGCGTTGCCGGTTACCATGTGTACCGTTCGCCGCTCGCGTTTAACGCCGTGGCCGAGGCGACCCGGGCCAACACCAACCTGATCACGGCCACGATCTTCGACGACCTGACGGCCACCGACGGCACCTATTACTACCGCGTGGTCGCGGCCAACACCCTCGGCACGCTGAGCGATCCGTCGGGCCCGGCGTCGGCGCTGGCGGACCACATCCAGCCGCAGGCGCTCGCGATCAGCTACGCCCCGACCGGCAAAACCGATCCCGCCAGCGGCCGTATCGGCGTCGGCCGCGTGAATGTTACGGTCACCGTGAGCGAGCCGCTCGCGGCGCCGCCATTCTTAAGCATCGCGCCGCAGAACGGCGTACCCATCGCGGTCGATCTCACGCGTGTCACCGACACCGCATACCAAGGCGGCTTCGATATCACTCCCATCACCCCGAGCGGCACCGCCTTCGCCGTGTTCTCGGCGCGCGACCTGGTGGGCAATCGCGGCACCGACATTATCAGCGGCAACTCGATTAAGATTGACGCCAAGGGCCCGTCAGTCACCGCGCTTAGCGTCACCCCCGCTTCACCGATCAAGAACGACGCCGCGACCCCGGCCGTGCTTAGCGTAAGCCTCACCCTGGACGAGGCGCTCAAGCCTGGCACCACCCCGCAGCTTGCGTATCTACGCGGGGTGAGCACGACGCCGAATACGATTACTACACCGACGCAGACCGGCGCGCTCACCTGGAAGGCGAGTTTCACCCTGCCGGCGGATATCGGCCAGACCGCGCCCGAGACGCTTAAGTTTACCTACAGCGGCACGGACGATCTCGACAACCTTTCCACCGATATCCTCGCCCTGAACAGCTTCCAGGTGTACCAAGGCGCGCTGCCGCCGGTGGGCGTACCGACCGGGCTTGCCGCCCAGGCCCAGCCGGGCGGCAAGATCATGTTGACCTGGAACCCCGTTACCGGTGCCGCGGCCTACCAACTCTACCGCCAGGGCCCGAACGACACCGCGCTCACCACCTACCAGCGCATCACCACCGGCGTGGGGTATCTCGATGCCACCGCCGCCGATGGCCTCTACCGTTACGCGGTGGCCAGCCTGCGGCTGGAAAACGGCCAGGAGGGCTTAAGCGACCTGACCGCCGCGGTAGAAGTGACCGCCGACGCCACCGTACCCGCGGCGCCGCAGAACTTCCAGCTTGCCGTCACCAGCATCGGCATGCAGGCCACGTGGCAGGCGTCAACCAGCACCGATGTCGTGAGCTACGCGCTCTACCGCACGAGCGGCACCAGCATTACCAGCACCGTAGGCCTCACGCCGATCAAGACCGGCATTAAGGCTGCGACCGCCGTCGACCCCTCGCCGTCGCTCACCGATCACGTCTACGCCGTCACCGCGCTGGACGCCGCCGGCAATGAGTCACTGTTGTCGAACTCGGTCTATCTCAACGTCGCGCTGCTGCCGGTCTCGACCCTCACCATCGTGCAGAGCGGCACCGACCTGCCGGTAGTAAGCTGGACCAGCAACGGCGCCACTATCGCCGGCTACGACGTCTATCTGGGCGCGGATGCTTCTAAGGTGAAGCTGAACAGCGCGCGCCTGACCAGCAAGAGCTTTACCGACACCGGCTACACCAACGACGAGCGCCGCTATACGGTCGTGGCGGTCGACACCGATAATGCCGAGATCGGCCGCGCGCTCACGCTGCCGAAGCTAAGCAGCCAACTCGTCGCGGGCGCGCCCATCAAGCGCGGCCTGATGAACCGCCTGCAGTACCAGGTAACGAACCTGGGCGACAACGCCGCGGGCAACATCACGCTCAGGCTCCATATCGGCGCGCGCGATTACAGCTCCGCGGTCTTCAGTCTTGCCGCGGGCGAATCCAAGCTCGTGCCGGTGGTAGTCGGCGGCTTCGCCGACATCCCGAACCTGGTGCCGGTCACGACCACGCTCGAAGTGAACCCGAACGAGGGCGAGAGCGCGAAGATTGTGCGCGCCGCCGATGTCGCGGCCCAGGACGGCGCCCTGGTAGTGAACATCGCCACCGAATCCTTCACCCGCGGCGCCAGCGGCAAGGCGCACTTCACGATCGAGAACACGAGCGATGTCGACAGCGAGATCATCACCGCCTTGCAGTCCGGCAGCAGCGATTCGAATGAGGTGCGCTTCAAGCTGCTCGATAAAGACAACAACGTCCTTGCCGCCAAGGCGTTCAAGCAGTCGCTCGGCAACGTGATCACGCTTGCGAACAGCATCACCGTCGCACGCGTGCCGGCGGGGGCGGTATTCACCTCCGACCCCACCGACATCGCCGTTCCCGCGACCGCGCCGGGCAATGTCACCGTGCAGCTTGAGATCGACGGATTCCACTACCACTTGGGCGAAGCGGATGCGGTGGCAATTCCGGGCATGAGTGCGCGTGGCAATGTGTCGCTCATCGACACCGCTTACTTTGGCGAGATCGCGAGCATCAATCCGGCCGCCTCGTTCGGCGACCAAGACGTAGTCATCCAGGGCCGCGCGGTGGATCGCGTCACCACCCAGGCGGCGCCGTCGGTGCCGCTTAAGCTGGTGCTGCGCATCAACGGCTACGAACGCAAATTCGACATCTTTAGCGACAACACCGGCAGCTTTACCTATAACTTCAAGCCGCAGCCGGGCGAGGCGGGCGTATACAAGGTCTCGGTGGTGCATCCGGACATCCTCGACCGTCCCGACCAAGGCCAGTTCGTGATCAACCAGGTGGCGGTGTCGCCGGCGCAGGTCGCGCTCAATATCCCGAAGAACTACACCCAGGTCATTCCAATCAACGTGACCACCGGCGACGGCACGGTCGCGACCAACGTGCGGCTGGTCTACCAGGCTAAAGACCAGCCCACGGGCAGCCTGATGCCGGGTGTGAACGTCACCCTCAGCGGGCCGGTGTCGCTCACTGCCAAGCAGAGCGTGGCGCTTACCGCCACCGTCATCGGGGACAACACCGCGAACGCGCTCGGCGTGCTGATCTTCAAGGTCTATAGCGACGAGCGCGGCACCACCCCGGCCGGCACCGTGCGCGTCGACTATAAACTCTCGGATGCGCTGCCTTCGCTGTTCGCGAGCCCGAGCTTCGTCGAGACCGGCGTCGCCCGCGGCGACACCACCTCGGAACAGGTGAGTCTCGAGAACAAGGGCCTGGCTCCGGCCGATAACGTCGTAGTGAGCCTGCTCAATACCGACGGCACCCCGGCGCCGGCCTGGGTTTATCTCACCGCATCGCCTAATTTGGGCAGCATCGCCGTCGGCGAGAAACGCGTCATCGATATCACGCTAGCGCCGACCGCGTCGATTGCCGAAGGTATTTACAGCTTCAAGCTCCATGTGATGGGAGATAACTTCACGCCGGGCGACATCAATATCTTCGTCTCCGTCACGCAATCAGGTATAGGCAACGCATTGTTCAAGGTTTCGGACATCTACACCGCGACCCTGGACAAGGACGGTAACCTAATCCAAGGCCTCGCCGGCGCGCGCATCGAAGTACAGAACGAGCTGGTCACCAGCGTCACTCAGACCCTCATCAGCGACAGCCTGGGCGAAGCGCTGTTTACCGGCCTGCCCGCCGGCCGCTACAAATTCCGCGCTATCGCAAATAACCACGAGGAAGTCATCAGCCGCTTCGACATCAAGCCGGGTGTAACGGCGACGCAGAATGTGTTCCTGAACTACAACTTGATTAGCGTCGAGTGGTCGGTGAAAGAGATCACTATCCAGGACAAGTACGAGATCACGCTCACGACGACCTTCCAAACCGACGTGCCGGCGGCGGTCGTCGTGATCGAGCCCGCAAGCGTGAACCTGCCGACCATGCAACCCGGCGATGTGTTCTACGGCGAGTTCACGCTGACCAACTATGGCCTGATCCGGGCGGATGATGTTCTCTTTGGCCTGCCGCCGAATGACAGTTTCTTTCAGTACGAGCTTTTAAGTGAAGTGCCGAAGTCGTTGGCGGCGAAGCAGCGTGTCACGGTTCCCTATCGGGTCGTGAGCGTGCTATCGCTCGAACCGAGCGGCAGCGCGAGCGGCGGCGGCTGTTTTGCCTACCAGACCAAAACGACTTGCACGTATGGCTACATGTGCAGTAACGGCGCCCGTACCGGCGGCAGCAGCACTACGCAGCTTATTTATACCTACTCCTGCGGCAGCACCGGCGGTGGCGGCGGCGGCGGCGGCGGTGGTGGTGGCGGCGGCAGTTCTTTCCGCATCGGTGCTGGAAGTAGTGGAGGAGGAGGTTTGCCGAGCAGTGGAAGCGCTCCGCCCCCAGTCCCGCTCCCGGGCGCGAAGTGTATTCCGGGGGGACCCTGCCCATGCTGTGGCGGAGGTGGTGGTGGCGGAG
>WNFB01002100.1_pt1 | contig 17272 bp, 14 predicted proteins | sample 5400501 | NCBI WGS metagenome assembly WNFB01 (sample SAMN13153341, study PRJNA577476) | soil metagenome | isolation source: 200 cm saprolite under Douglas fir tree site 2 hole 1 | place: USA:California | collected 2015-04-18 | reverse complement strand
CGGCGGCAACTACCACGGCTATATCGGCGATCTCTGCCGCATGGCGATTCTGCAGGCCGAACCGGACGCTGAACTGAAGGATCTGCTCGGCTTGGTCGACGAGGTTCAGCAGCGCGCCCGCAAGCCGATCAAGCCGGGCGCGCGGGGCGGCGACATTGTGACCGGCGCCGAGGAGCTGATGAAGGCGTCGCCGCACCATCCCTACATGGAGTTCATCGCCCATGGCATGGGGCTGATCAGCCACGAGGCGCCGCGCCTCGTGCAAAACCGCGCCTACACCAATTACGACGCGGATCGCCCGCTGGAGAGCGGCATGGTGGTGTCGATCGAGACGACCATGCTCCATCCCAAGCGCGGCTTCATCAAGCTCGAGGACACGGTCGCGGTGACTGAAACCGGCTGGGAAGGCCTGGGCGACACCGGCCGCGGCTGGAACCGGGCGGGGTGAGGCCGCGCGCCGTTCCCCGGATGCGGTGCAGCGCGCAGCGGTGCACCGCTGATCCGGGGTCCATCGCTCAAAGAAAATTCTGGACCCCGGGTCTGCAGCGCATCACTTCGTGCTGCGCTGCGCCCGGGGAACAACTCGCTACTCCGCCGCCGCTCGCGCGTCCGCGAGCGGCGCCGCCCAGGCGTCGTAGCCGTAGACCCAGGCCGGGTCGATCCGCTCCTTGCCCCAGGTGTTCTGCCGCGAGGTGAGCTGGAGGCGCGCTGTGCGCTCGAGCCGCATCGCCTCGTAGCGCCGGAACGCCTCCGCCGGATCGTCCGCCGCCGCGAGGCAGCGCGAGAGCACCGCCGCGTCCTCGAGCGCGCTCGCGGCGCCCTGCGCCATGTAGGGCGTCATCGGGTGGCAGGCGTCGCCCAGCAGCACGACCGCGCCCTCGGCCCAGCGCGGCAGCGGATCGCGCTCGAACAGCGCCCATTTGTGCACCTGCGGGCACGCCCGCAGCACGCGCTGAACGTCCTCATGGAAGCCGGCGAACGCCGCCAGCACTTCCGCCATGTCGCCGCGCGCCGACCATGATTCGACATCCCACGACGGGTCGGGAACGCTGGTGACGAAATAGGTTTCATCGCGCGCCGGGGTCACCGGATACATCACGATGTGGCGGTCCGGCCCCCACCACTTGGTGCAGATGTCGAGGGAAAAGCCCTGCATCAGCGCGGTCGGAAACACCGTGCGATGGGCGACCCGCCCGGTGAATTTCGGCCGTTCCGGCCCGAGCAGGATTTCGCGCACGCGCGAATGCACGCCGTCCGCTCCGATGACCGCGTCGGCCTGGCCGCGGCTGCCGTCGGCAAAGCGCAGCGTGACACCTGATCCATTGCGGTCGAGGTCGATCAGCTTCTTGTCGAACGAGATCAGGTCCGGCGGCACGGCGGAGAACAGCGCCGCGTGCAGGTCGCCGCGGTGCATCAGCAAATAGGGAGCGCCGTAGCGCGCCTCGGCGTCGGCCCCGAAGGTCAGCTCGAACAGGAATTCGCCGCTGTCCCAGACGCGGTTGGTCCACGCCGGCGGATAGAACGCGAGCCGGCGCAGCTTCGCTTCGAGCCCGAGCGCGCGCAGAACGCGCATGGCATTCGGGCTCATCTGAATGCCGGCGCCGATGCGCTGGAACTCGGTCGCCTGCTCGTAGATGCGCACGGCCGCGCCGGCGCGTGCGAGGAACGCCGCCAGCGCCAGGCCGCCGATGCCGGCGCCGATGACGGCAAAGCTCGGTTTGCTGCTGGTTGCGCTCATGGCGGCGCCACTATCCGGTCGCGCGTGAGCCTTCGTCAAGCGCGCCCGCGCACCTGCGGCGGGCACGCCTGGGGCGCTGCAATTTGAACGAGGTTCCGGCGCGCGGCCGCCGGCGCGTCAATCTGCCGTCCGCGGCGGAACGATTCGCGGGCGTGCTTGTTTGGTCGTGCTGTGAGTGCGCGGGGTGAACGGGTTCCCATCGCTGAAAAGTTCCAACAGCACGAGGATGACCAACATGAAATGTGTTGTAACAGTGACGGCGTGCCTTCTGGCGTCTGCCACATTTTCGACACCGGCCGCGGCCCGACATTCTCACAAGTCGCCGCACATGGGTGCGCACGGCGCCCGCGCGCATGTGGGCCGTACCGGATATTCCGGGCGGCACTTTGCCTCGCGACAAAGGCTTCAGGCGCGCGAGGCTTTCGTCGTGGCCGCCGCCCCGCCCGCCTGGGGGATCGACGAGCGCTATGCTGCCGCAGGGCCCGAACGAGACATGGTGCGGCCGTCACGCTCTCATCGTGCCGTCGCGGTCCGTGCGGGCGATGAAACGTGGCCCAACTCCGGCGGCAATGGCTTTGCGTCCTGGCCGCAATGGGGGCGCTCCGAGTGGGAGCAGCCGCAGCGCGGCCGGGCTGCGGCGTTCGGCGTCGCGACGGAGGTCCCGCCCCCCGTCGGCGGCGGCTTTGCGGCGGTTACGCCTGGCCGCGGTTTTGTCGGAGGCGGCGCGGGCGGCTCGGTCGGGATCGCCAGCTATTACGGCGGCCGCGGACGGACCGCGAGCGGCGAGCGCATCGGCGTCATGACGGCGGCGCATCGCAGCCTGCCGTTCGGCACCATGGTTCGCGTCACCAACCTGTCCAACGGGAGCGCCGTCATGGTGCGCATCAACGACCGCGGACCGTTCCTGCGCAACCGCGCCATCGACCTGTCCTACGGCGCCGCCCGTGCCATCGGCATGACCGGCTCCGGCCTCGCCCGCGTGCGCATGGACGTGATCTGACAAGAGACGTGCCCCGGGCGCAGCGCAGCACACCGGAAGTCGGGTATACCCGACTTCCGGCATTATTATATTCCGCAAGTCGGAAACATCCGACTTGCGGTGTGATGCGCTGCAGACCCGGGGTCCAGATGGAGCAAGGTCCCGGATCAGCGGTGCACCGCTTCGCGCTGCACCGCATCCGGGACACGGACGGACTTGCCAACTCAGGATCACTTACCGGCGGTCAGGACTTTTCGACCAACAACGGCGCCTCGTGCAGGTAGCGCGTCGCGCGGCGCTTCGCCGCGATGTCGCGCCACACCCGCTCGACCTGATCCGTGGTCAGGCCGGCGGCACGGCCGACCGCCGCGGCCGGCACGGCGTTGTCGATCCCGTAGAGGCAGAGATCCATGCGGTCGTAGGGCAGGGAGAAATAGAATTCGTCCTGGGTCTGCGCCAGCGACCAGGTGTCGGTCGTGGGCGGGCGGTGGCGGATCGCCTCGGGCACGCCGAGGTGCTCGGCCAGCTGGTAGACTTGGCTCTTGTAGAGATGCGCGATCGGCTTGAGGTCGGCGGCGCCGTCGCCGTTCTTGACGAAGAAGCCCTGGTCGTATTCCAGTCGGTTCGGCGTGCCGGCCACCGCGTAGTTGAGCCGGTCCGCGTGGTAGTACTCGATCTGCTTGCGGGTGCGCTGCTTCATGCTGGCGGCGGCGACGATGCTGAGATAGATGTCGAGCGGCATGCGCAGCCTCTGCTGTTTGCCGTCGGGCGACTGCACCACCAGCAAAGTGAGATTGTAGCCCTGGTTCGCGAGCGCATTGGCGATCGCGACCTTGCAGCGCCAGCCCGGTCCGAACTCCGGCACCAGCTTGCGGATGAAGTCGTCGCGGCGCCGATAGCAGCCGGCGGCCGACAGGATCGGCTCGATGTCCTCGACGACGTGGCGGATACCGAGCGCGTCGGCCATCAGGCGCCCGAGGGAGAGACTTTCCGGGTCCGAATCCTTCTCCGGCATGAGCACGGCGAGGACGTTGGCCGGCCCGAGCGCCTCGGCGCATAGCGCCGCCGTCACGCTCGAATCGACGCCGCCCGACAGGCCGAGCACGACCCCGCGCTTGCGCAGCCGGCGGAGCACCTGCGCGCGGATCGCGTCGCCGATCCGTTCGACCTCCGCGCCCGCGTCGATGCGCAGTGCATCGGCCGAGAAGACGGCGCGTTCCAGGACAACGGTCATAGCGCCGGCTCCAAATCGTCGGCCGCGACCTGGCGGCGGCTGATCTTGCCCGACTCGGTCTTGGGCAGGGCGTCGCGGAACTCGACGAACTTCGGCACCATGAAATCTTCCAGGTGCGTCCTGCAGTGGCCGATCACGTCGTGCGCGGTCAGGCGGGCGCCGGCATCGGTCGAGACCACCGCCTTGATGGCGAGCCCGAGGATCGGGTCGGGCACGCCCACCACCGCCGCCTCGCGGACGCCCGGCAGCGCGTAGAGCGCGTTCTCCACCTCCTTCGGGCTGACCTTCTCGCCGCGCGTCTTGATGATGTCGTCCTTGCGCCCGACGAAATAGAGAAAGCCGTCCGCGTCGGCACGGAACAGGTCGCCTGTGTAGAGCACCTTTTCCCACGGATGCGGCCCGGGACGCAGCGCCCGCCCGGTCGCCTGCTCGTCCTCCCAATAGCCCTGCATCACGTGCGCGCCGCGGATCACGAGCTCGCCGACAACGTTCGGCGGAACGCGTGCGCCGTCATCGTCGACCACGTAGGCTTCCGTGCCCGGGATGGCGATGCCGACCGAGTCCGGCCGGCGCGCAAGCTCTTCCGGCGGCAAATAGGTGCAGCGCTTGCACTCGGTGAGGCCGTACATCGAATAGATGCGCGCCGAGGGGAACAGCGCCTGCAGCCGCGCGATGTGCGCCGGCGGCAGCGCCGCCGCCGTGTTGGTGATGTAGCGCAGATGGGGAAACGCGTCCGGCTCGCGGTCGCGCATCTGCAGAAGAATCGCCGCCATGGTGGGCACGAGCGGGAGGCCGGTGACGCGCTCGGCCCGCATCTTCTCGAGGATCGCCTGCGGGAACGCGAAGGATTTTTCCAGCACCAGACTGGCGCCGACCTTCGCGGCCATGAGGATCTGATAAAGGCCGTAGTCGAACGAGAGCGGCAGCACGCCGAGGATGACGTCGTCGGGCGTGTTGCCGAGATAGCCGGTGATCGAGGTCGCGGCCGCGACGACGTTCCGGTGCGTCATCATCACGCCCTTGGGGTGGCCGGTCGAGCCCGAGGTATAGATCAGCATGGCGAGGTCGAGATCGATGCCGGGCGCCTGCGGCGATGCATCGCCGGCGAGCGCCGCCTCGAAGCGCACGCCGCCGCGGATCGCCGGATCGGTCTTGCCGGCCGTGATCGCGAGGGCGACGCTCGGCGCGTCGGCGAGCGCCGCGTTTGCCACGGTGAGCAGCTTGTCCTGGGTGACCAGCGCGCGCGCCCGGCAATTGTTGATCACGAAGGCGAGCTTGTCGGCCTTGGTCGAGGGATTGATCGGGCTGAACACGGCGCCGGCCTTGAGCGCGGCGAAAATGGTGACCACCGCCTCCCAGCAATTGTCCATGAACACGACGACCCGGTCGCCGCGCGCGATGCCGCGTTCGGCGAGCGCGCCGGCCAGCCGATCGGACGCCGCGTCAAGCTCGCGGTAAGTCAGCCGCGTCGCGCCGGCGACGAGCGCGACCTTGTCGCCGTATCGCTCCGCGCTGTCCCTGAGGAATTGCTCGACGCGCATCTTTGCTCGGACCCTCCGCTTACCTCTCCCCGGAGGGGAGAGGTCGACGCGCGAAGCGCGTCGGGTGAGGGGGTTCCTGCACCATCAATAGGCCGGTAACCCCCTCACCCCGACCCTCTCCCCTGCGGGGAGAGGGAGAAGAACCTACGCCGCCGCCACCGCCCGCTTCCCCTCGACGAAATCGACGATCGCCCGCACCGAGTCGAGGTTCGCCGGCACGATGTCGGCGTCGGCGAGGCGAATGCCGAAGTCGCCTTCGAGAAAGGCCACGAGTTCCAGCACGCCGGTCGAGTCGATCAGGCCCGCATCGAGCAGCGAGTCCGTGTCGGCGATGCTGGCGCGGTCCTCGCGAAAGAGGAAATTGCCCTCGATGAATTTGCGGACCCGGCGCTCGGTGTCTGCGCGCATGACGTCTCCCCGTTTCAGGCAACCGCGGACGGCAGCGCCACGGCGGCGGCGCCGGCCCCCGTGACGAATTCGCGATGCCAAAGCTGGGTCGACAGGACGCCGACCAGCGCCGTGTTGTCGCGAAAGCCGATGAATTTCCGGTTACGGCATTTGGCCACCAGCCGCTCGACCGCCTTCGGATCGAAATAGCCGGCCGCGGCCAGCTCGGCGACGGAGAGCCGACGCGCCACGTAATCGGGGCGGTCCGGGCCGAAGAACGATTGGCTGTCGGGCGCGCGGTAGGGCTGCTTGGGACGGTTGCCGATGCTTCGCGGCAGCAGCCGGTTGGCGGCCTCGCGCAGGATGTGCTTCTCGCGCAGGCCCCTGATCTTCAGCTGCGGCGGAATGCGCGCGGCCAGCTCGACCACCCGATGATCGAGGAATGGAAAGCGCCCCTCGACCGCGTGCGCCATGGCGACGCGATCGCCCTGCGAGGAGAGGATATAGCCCGGCAGTAGATAGGCGGCCTCGAGGTACTGCGCCTGGGACAACGGATGCCAGTGCGCGAACTCGGCCGGCAGGCTGTCGCGCAACTCGGCGAGCGCATCGTAGCCATCGAGCGCGGCGCGCAGTTCGGCGGAGAAAAAGACCTTGGCGCCCGCGGTGGTGCGAAAGCGCGGCAGGTGCGAGAACAGCGGATCGCCGGTCGTGCCGAGGCCGGCGCCGAAGAACGCCTCGAGATATTTCTGCGACTGGCCCTGCAGCGCCGGAAGATAGGGGTAGAGCCGCCGCAACAGCAGCGGGCGCCGCCGCGAGTGCGGCTGGCGCGCGCAGAACCGGCGCAGCTTCGCTTCCTTGAATATGTCGTAGCCGGCGAACACCTCGTCGGCGCCTTCGCCGGTGAGCACCACCTTGAAGCCGTTGCGGTGGGCGAGCTCGGAGAGCGCGAGCAGCGGCGCCGGCGCGGTGCGCAGGATCGGCCGCTCGGCGTGGCGGATCGCCTGCGGAAACAGGCGGGCGATGTCGCCCGCCGCGCAGGCAACGCTGTCGTGCGCGACGCCGAGCGCGCGCACCATCTCGGTCTGGTATTTACTCTCGTCGAATTCCGGCGTCTCGAACGTCACCGAGAACGTGCGCAGGCGCCGCGGCACGATCCGCTGCGCGATCGCCCCGACGATCGAGGAATCGAGCCCGCCGCTCAGATAGGCGCCGACCGGAACGTCGGAGCGCAGCCGGATGCGCGTCGCGTCGGCGAGCAGATGCCCGACCTCGTCGGCGATCGTCTGCTCGGCACGATGATCCAGCGCACCGTGATCATCGAGCCGCGGATAATCGAGCGTCCAGTAGGGCCGCACGACGGTGCGGCCCGGCTCCGCGATCAGCATATGGGCGGGCTTCAGCTCGCTGATATTCTTGAACGGCGTGCGCGGAGGGAGCGGGAACCAGAAAGTGAAAATCTGATCGAGCGCCTGCGGATCGAGCTCGGCCGACACGCCGGGCACCTCGAGCAGCGCCTTGATCTCGGAGGCGAAGTAAAGCGCGCCGTCGCGCCTTGTGTAGAACAGCGGCCGCACGCCCATGCGGTCGCGCGCCAGCACAAGCCGCTTGCGCGGCGCATCCCACAGGGCGAGCGCGAAGTCGCCGTTGAACAGCGCGACGCAGTCCGGCCCCATCTCCTCGTAGAGGCGAAGGATCACCTCGGTGTCCGACTGGGTCGCGAAGCGGTGGCCGCGGGCGATCAGGTCGTCGCGCAGTTCGACGTAGTTGAAAATCTCGCCGTTGAACGCGACCCGGACGGTCTTGTCCGCATTGGCCATCGGCTGCTGGCCGGTCGCCAGATCGATGATGCTCAGCCGCGCATGGCCGAGCCCGACCGTGTCGTCGACGAAGAAGCCGCGCGCGTCGGGGCCGCGATGGGCGATCGCCCCGACCATGCGCTCCACGAGCGTTCGGGGCGGAACGGCCATGCCCGGTCGTCCGAAAAATCCGGCAATGCCGCACATCCGGCGCAGCTCCTGAGCGCACGACCCCGCATGAGCCGGAACCGATCGTTCCGGACCGCACTCACTGATAGCGAAACCGCTCGGAAATGCCGTAAACTTTTCGAATAAAATTTGATCTATTGTGCTTAATGCTTAATTGCGGATCTAGGTAAACGTATCGCCAACGAGCCGCGTCCAGGCATCGCCCGACAGGCCGGTGATCAAGGCGTCGCCGGCGCGGATCGCCGCCATCAGCTCGGCATTGGTCGAATGCACGACCGTCGCATTGTGGCGGAAGAAGAAGCAATTACGCCGCTGCAGCGCATCGAGCAGCCGCGCCTGGGTCCGCCCGCGCAACGCGACGCAGCTCTGGGCGAAGGCGTGGGCGAAGAGATTGTCGAGCACCTGATCGATTGCGTCCGGACGTGCCAGAATTTGCAGCACCCACGCCACGCCGCCGCGCCGGCCGTAATAGACATAACAGCCGAGCGGGCGCTCGTCCTTGCCGAGCACCACGCGCGCGATCATCGGGCCATGGCGTTCCTTGCGCGCCATGTGGGCGAAGATCCAGCGCAGCGTCGCTGCGTCCCACGCCGGCCGCAGCGCATAGGCGCCGGCGAATTCGGGAACGAGACGGATCAACTCGTCGTCGTTCGTTTCCCGATCGTGCGCTTGCGGGGCCGCGGGCTCGAACCGCAGGAAATCATGCGTGATCCGCCGTGCAACAAGATCGGCCGCGAAGGCGAGCGGCCGCGCCAGCCGCAGCGACGGCGCCGCATCGGCCGCAAGCGCGAGCACGGTGGCGGCAGGCCGAAACGCCCGCACCCACTCCATGCTCTCCGCCGCCGCCGCCGCGCCGCCGAGACGCTCCCACATGCCGAGCGATACGGCATTGGCGCTGTCGCTCAGCGAGAGATCCTGCGGGCCGCCGAGATAGGCGCGCAGCAGCCGCGCGCCGGCGAGCGGATTTTCCTGCGGCTTGTCCACCATCAGCGAGCCCGCCACCGCGGCGCGGATCGAGGCGCCGCGAAACGTCAGGCGCAGCGGCAGAATACCGATGAAGCCGCCGACCGTGCCGTCCGCCGCCACGTAGACCTTGGAGGCCAGCGCCGGGTCGTACCACGGGTGCTCCAAAAAAAGGTCGCGCAGATAGGAGTGCAGCGATGGCGGGGCCGCCGCTTTCGGATCGCGAAAAGTCCGTTGGAACAGTCCGGCCACCGCCGGAATGTCGTCGCGCGTGCAGGAACGGATCTCGGTCATCGAACAGGCCACCCGCCGGCCACGACGATAAATCACATTGTTTCATAATGCGTTACGGCCGCACGGGTGGCCGGCGTTCGTCCTGCCGATCAGGCAAATCCCGTCGCCCACGACTGCGGCCGAGCGTTCATCCTTCCGGGATGACGGCCGTCGCCTCGATCTCCAGGCGGGCGTCCGCCTCCACCAGCCGGTTCACCTCAACCAGCGCCATGGCGGGAAAGTGCCGCCCCATGGTCTCGCGGTAGATCGGGCCGAGCTCCGCACGCGCGCCGAGATATTCGTCCATGTCGCGCACGTACCAGGTCATGCGCACGATGTGCTCGGGCCTGCCGCCGCCCTCGGCCAGCACGGCCAGGATATTCTTGAGCGCCTGGCGCGTCTGCGCCGCGAAGCCGGTCGGAAACCGCTCCTGCTCGTCCCAGCCCACCATGCCGCCGACGAACACCATTTCGCCGCGCGCCTTGATGCCGTTGGCGTAGCCCTTGGGCTTGGGCCAGCCGGCGGGCTGCAGCGCGGTGTGGGCAGCTGTCGAATTGTGCGTCGACGTCCCGGACACGTCCATCCTCCTCATGAAGCGAGCTTGCAGTCGGCGCCCTCGGCCGCCAGGCGGCGCAACGCGAATCGCTGGAGCTTGCCTGTCTCGGTGCGCGGCAGCGCGGTGACGTAGTCGATCGCGCGCGGATATTTGTACGGTGCGATGGTCGCCTTGACGTGCTCCTGCAGGGCGCGGGTCAGCGCCGCGTCGCCGCTCTCGCCCTGACGCAGGACCACATAGGCCTTGATGATCTGGCCGCGTTCCGCGTCGGGCGCGCCCACCACGCCGCATTCGGCGACGGCCGGATGCGCCAGCAGCACCGCCTCGACCTCGGGGCCGGCGATGTTGTAGCCGGCCGAGATGATCATGTCGTCGGAGCGCGCCTGGTACCAGAAGAAACCGTCCGCATCCATCGTGTAGGTGTCGCCCGTCACGTTCCAGCCGTTCTCGACGTATTTGCGCTGGCGCTCGTCGGCGAGGTAGCGGCAGCCGGTCGGCCCGCGCACGGCGAGGCGGCCGATCGTGCCGGGCGGCACCTCGCGGCCGTCCTCGTCGATCACCTTCGCCTCGTAGCCGGGGACCGGACGGCCGGTGGCGCCGGGGCGGATCGCCTCCTCGGGCGAGCCGATGAAGATGTGCAGCATCTCGGTCGCGCCGATCCCGTCCATGATTTTCAGGGCGGTCGCCTTGAGCCAGGCGTCGTACGTCGCCTTGGGCAGCGCTTCGCCGGCGGATACGCATTTGCGCAACGAGGAAATATCGTGCTGGCCGATCCTGCTCAGCATCGCGCGGTAGGCGGTCGGCGCGGTGAACACGATGGTTGGCCGCCACAGCGCGATCGCGGTGACGAGATCGTCGGGCGTCGCGCGCTCCAGCAGGACCGAGGACGCGCCGACCCGCAGCGGGAACAGCACGAGCCCGCCGAGCCCGAACGTGAAGGCGATCGGCGGCGAGCCGATGAAGCGGTCGGACGCCTGCGCGCGCAGCACGTGGCGGCCGTAGGTGTCGCAGGTCGCCAGCATGTCGCGGTGGAAATGCATGGTGCCCTTGGGCTCGCCGGTCGTGCCCGAGGTGAAGCCGATCAGGCACACGTCGTCGCTTGCGGTGTCGCACGGCGTAAACGCCTCGTAGCCCGGCTTCGTCATCAGCGTTTCGAGCGAGTCGGGGGCGCGGTTGCCCCAATAGACGATGCGCGCGAGCGCGGGCGCCGCCGCCTTGGCCTTCTCCATCTCCTCGGCGAGGCGCGCGTCGCACAGGGCAAAGCGGATCTTCGCCTTGGCGAGCGGATAGCCGATTTCCTTGGCGCGCAGCAGCGGCATGGTTGCGACCACGACGCCGCCCGCCTTGATCACCGCCAGATAGGCCGCGACCATCATCGCGTTGTTGGGCGCGCGCAGCAGCACACGATCGCCCGGCACCATGCGAAGCTCGCGGGTGAGCACATTGGCGATGCGGTTCACCCGTTCGGCCAGCTCCGCATAGGCGAGGTTTTCGGCGATCGACAGCAGGCACGGCTCGCCGCCGCGTCCCGCCGCGATCCAGCGGTCGAGCAGTTCGGTCACACAGTTGAAGCGCTCGGGATATTGCAGCTCCGGCAAGCTGAACAGGAAGTCCGGCCATTGCGAGGACGGCGGGAGGTTGTCCCGCGCAAAACTGTCCACATGCGCCGACCGGATCATGCCATCTGCTCCTTCGCTTTCTTTTACCTCTCCCCGCTTGCGGGGAGAGGGAGTTCATTCCGCCGCCATGGCGCGCGCGGCCGGCCGGTTCTTCACCACCTCGCGGGCGATGACGATCTTCTGCACCTCGGTCGCACCCTCATAGATGCGCAACGCCCGTACCTCGCGATAAAGCTCCTCGACCTTCACGCCCTTGGTGACGCCGAGGCCGCCGAAGACCTGCACGGCCCGGTCGACCACCCGCTGCGCCATCTCGGTCGCGAACATTTTCGCCATCGCGGCCTCGCGGGTAATGCGTTGCGTGCTCTGATCGCGCAGCCACGCGGCCCGGTAGGTGAGCAGCGCCGCGGCGTCGATCTCGGTCGCGCTCTCGGCAATGGCGCCCTGGGTGAACTGCAGGTCGGCGAGCGGCGCGCCGAACAGGTGCCGCGCGGTCGCGCGCTCGACCATCTCGTGCAGCGCCCGCCGCGCGAAGCCGAGCGCCGCCGCGCCGACGGTCGGCCGGAAAACGTCAAGCGAGGCCATCGCCACCTTGAAGCCGTCGCCCGCGTTGCCCAGCCGCTGCGTGAGCGGCACGCGCACGCCGTCGAACCGCAGGGTCGCGAGTGGATGCGGCGCGATGATCTCGATGCGCTCGGCGACGCTGAGCCCCGGCGCATCGGCGTCGACCACATAGGCCGAGAGCCCGCGCGCGCCCGCGCCTTCGCCGGACCGTGCGAACACCACGTAATGGTCGGCGAGGCCGCCGTTCGAGATGAAGGTCTTGGTCCCGTCGAGCCGCACGTGCGCCGGCCCGTCCGGGCTCGCGCGCATCGCCAGCGCGGCAACGTCCGAGCCCGCCTCCGGCTCGGTGAGCGCGAAGGCGGCAATCGCGCGGCCGTCGCGCACCGGCGGCAGGTAGCGCGCCTTGAGCTCCGGCGAGCCGAACAGGGTGATCGCGCCGGTCCCGAGGCCCTGCATCGTGAAGGCGAAGTCGGCAAGTCCGTCGCGGAACGCCAGGATGTCGCGGGCGAGCGCGATCGTGCGCACGTCGAGCCGCGGCTTGTGTCCGCCGAACTCCGCCGGGATCACGGCCTTGAGGAAGCCCGCAGCGCCGAGTGCGGCGACGCGCGCCCGGCAGGCGGCATCGACGTCGCCGTGCGGCAGCGACGGCAGCGTCGCGTCGGCCCACCGCGCCAGCTCGTCGGCGAAGCGCCGGTGGCCGTCGTCGAAGAACGGCCACGCCAGCGTTTCAGCAAGATGTGCCGTGCCAAAACTCATCGGCCGGCTCCGCTGTCGATCGCCTTGCGGGCGGAGGCCTTGGCGCGCCCCAGGAGCTGCATCAGGCCGTCCATGTCCTGCGGCGTCAGGCCGGCAAACACCTCGGCGATCCAGTCCGCATTGGCGCGGGCCATGCTCCGGAAGAACCGCCGGCCCTCCGCCGTCAGGCTGACGATCTGCACGCGCCGGTCGTTCGGCGACGGCCGGCGGTCGATCAGCCCTTGCTTGAGCAGCCGCTCGACCAGCCCGGTGACATTGCCGTTCGACACCATCATGCGCCCGGACAACTCACCCAGGGTCATGCCGTTGGGCGCGCGGTCGAGCTGCGCCAGCAGGTCGAAGCGCGGCAGGGTGACGTCGAATTCGTCGCGCAGGCGCCGGCGCACCTCGCCCTCGATCAGCGTCTTGCAGGTAAAGAGGCGCAGCCACAGCCGCAGCTCCGCCTTGTGGTCCGCGGGCCGCTCCGCGACCCGCGTCTCAGCATCGAGCGGGATGGGCGTGGTGTCGTCCATGGCGTCACACTCTGATCTCTCGTCATTCCTCCCCCGCCTGCGGGGGAGGGTAGGGTGGGGGTCGCGCCGCACGCGCCGGCGTTGCGGGAAAAGCCCCCACCCGCCGCCGCTTCGCGGCGTCGACCTCCCCCGCAAGCGGGGGAGGTATAAGCAGTCACACTTCCCCGCCGGCGACCGAGATTGTCGCACCGGTGATCGCGGCGGCCTCCGCCGAGCACAGAAACAGCACTGCCCCGGCCACTTCCTCCGGCCGGATCAGCCGGCCGAGCGGATTATTCTCGACCATGGCGGCGATCGCCTCGTCGGCGGGGCGGCCGGTCTTGGCGGCGATGCGTTGCGCGTTCTCGCGCACCAGGTCGGTCTCGGTGTAGCCCGGGCACACCGCGTTGACGGTGATGCCGCTCGTCGCCGTCTCCAGCGCCAGCGAACGCACCAGCCCGACCACCGCGTGCTTCGCCGCGCAATAGGCCGACACGTAGGCGTAGCCCTTGAGCCCGGCGGTCGACGCCACCGCGACGATGCGGCCGAAGCCACGCGCCGCCATGCCGCCGAGCACGGCGCGGACCGCGTGAACGGTGCCCATGAGGTTGAGGTCGAACATGCGGCGGAACAGCTCGGGATCGGTCTTGGCGAACGGCGCGCTTTCGGCGCCACCCGCATTGGCGATGAGGATGTCGACCGGCCCGTGCCGGGCCGCCGCGCGTGCGATGCCGTCGCCGAGCGCCCGCGCATCGGTCACGTCGGCGGCGACGAATTCCTTGGCGTGCCCGTGCGCCACCGCCTCCTTGAGGCTTGCTTCGCTGCGCCCGACCACCGTGACGGTGGCGCCCGCGCCGGAGAGCGCCGCCGCGACGGCGCGGCCGATGCCGCGGCTGCCGCCGGTCACCACCGCGTGACGCCCCGCCAGCGCTGCCATGGACGGCCCTCATGTGCATTTCGAGAGATATTTTAAGCTTAAAATTTTTGTGTCTCAAGCGGCCGGGAACCGTTGCGCGTGAATTATTTTAAGCTTAAAATAATCCAGGTCCGAGTCCCGCGCCCCGGATCGCGGGACCGACGGCCCGCGGAGGCGCCCATGAAGGTCCACGTCATCGGCGGCGGTCCGGCCGGCCTCTATTTCGCGATCCTGATGAAGAAGGCCTGGCCCGACACGCGCATCACCGTGTTCGAGCGCAATCGGGCCGACGACACGTTCGGCTTCGGCGTGGTGTTCTCCGACGAGACCCTGGAGACCTTCGAGGCCTACGACCGCGAAAGCTATCAGGCCATCCTCGACCACTTCGCCTATTGGGACGACATCGCGATCCATTTCCGCGGCACCGTGCACCGCATCGGCGGCAACGGCTTCTGCGGCTGCTCGCGCACGACCCTGCTGCGCCTGCTGCACGAGCGCGCCCGCGCCTTCGGCATCGAGCTGAAATTCCAGACCGAGGTCGCCGACGTCGAGGCCCTGATGCGCGACGCCGACCTCGTCGTGGCGGCGGACGGGATCAATTCGCGCGTGCGCGAGACCTTCGCCGGCCAATTCCGGCCGGAGGTCGACCTGCGCCCCAACAAGTTTTCCTGGATGGGCTCGACCCGGCCGTTCGACGCCTTCACGTTCTTCTTCCGCGAGACCGCGCACGGCATATTCATCGCCCATTGCTACCAGTACGAGCCGGGCCGCTCGACCTGGGTGATGGAGATCGATCCGCACACGTTCGCGCGCGCCGGGCTCGATCCGTTCGACGAGATCGCCTCCGCGCGCTTCCTCGAAGGCGTGTTCAAGGACGAGCTCGAGGGCCATCGCCTGATCGTCAACCGCTCGATCTGGCGCAATTTCCCGACCATCCGCTGCGCGCGCTGGACCGCCGGCAACGTCGTGCTGATCGGCGATGCCAAGGCGACCGCGCACTTCTCGATCGGCTCCGGCACTAAGCTCGCCATGGAGGACGCGATCGCGCTCTACGAGGCCTTCCGGGCTTCCGGCGGGCGCAACGTCGCGAGCGCGCTCGCCCATTTCGAGGCGGCCCGCCGCGAGGAGGTCGAGAAGACCCAGCATTCCGCCGACGTGTCGCTCGTGTGGTTCGAGCACGTGAAGCGGTTCTGGCACATGGACCCGACCCGCTTCGCCTTCGGGCTGATGACGCGCTCCAAGGCCATCACCTACGACAATCTCGCGCTGCGCGCGCCCGAGTTCGTCCGCAAGGTCGACCGCCTCGTCGCCCGCGACGTGCGCGCCCAGGGTTTCGAGGTCGACGAGATGCGGCCGGCCGCGCCGATGTTCCAGCCGTTGCGGCTGCGCGGCATGACGCTCGCCAACCGCGTCGTGGTCTCGCCCATGTGCCAGTATTCGGCGCAGGACGGCCTGCCGGACGACTGGCATCTCGTCCATTACGGCTCGCGCGCCGTCGGCGGCGCCGGCCTGATGTTCACCGAGATGACCTGCGTGTCCGCGCAGGCGCGCATCACGCGCGGATGCGCCGGCATGTATTCCGACGCGCACGAGGCCGCATGGACGCGCATCGTCGATTTCGTGCACGCCCATTCGGCCGCGAAGTTCTGCATGCAGCTTGGGCATTCCGGCCGCAAGGGCGGCACCAAGCTGATGTGGGACGGCATCGACGAGCCGCTGCCCGACGGCGGCTGGCCGATCATGTCGGCGTCGCCCATTCCCTATTTCCCGCACAGCGTGGTGCCGCGCGAAATGGCCCGCGCCGACATGGACGGCGTGATCGCCGATTTCGTGGCCGCGACCAGACGGGCGGAGCGCGCCGGCTTCGACATGCTCGAGCTGCACGCGGCGCACGGCTATCTGCTCGCGAGCTTCATCTCGCCCCTCACCAATAAACGCACGGACGAATGCGGCGGTTCGCTCGAGAGCCGCATGCGCTTCCCGCTCGAAGTGTTCCGCGCCATGCGCGCGGCCTGGCCCGACGAGAAGCCCATGTCGGTGCGCATTTCGGCGACGGACTGGGCGGACGGCGGGCTGACGGCTGAGGACTCGGTGGAGATCGCGCGCCTGTTCGCCGACGCCGGCTGCGACCTCATCGACGTGTCGACCGGCCAGACGGTGGCGGACGCGGAGCCGGTCTATGGGCGCATGTACCAGACGCCGTTTGCCGACCAGATCCGCAACGAGGCGGGCCTTGCCACCATGTGCGTCGGCGCCATCACCACGGCCGACCAGGCCAACACGATCGTGGCGGCGGGCCGCGCCGACCTCGTGGCGCTGGCGCGCCCCCACCTCGTCGACCCGTTCTTCACCATGCGGGCCGCCGCCTGGTACGGGGCCGATACCATCCATTGCCCGCCGCAGTACCTCGCCGGCAAAGAGCAGATTTTCCGCAACGCCTTGCGCGATCGGGAGGAATTGACCGATCTGCGCCTGAAAGCGAAACCCAAGCCGCACGCGGACACCTGGAAAATCGCGGCAGAGTAACTATTCCTAAGCGGGGCCGGCGCCGCAATACCTCTTCCGTAACGGCCGCCCCGACCGCTACAATGCGCCTTGCATCCGCAGAATTCGGGGCAATGCGGCGCAGCCGATCAACCCGGGGACAACGGGAACAGTACTCATGCTCATGCCATCGCTGAAAGTGTGTGCGTCCGCCGCCGTTCTCACGCTGAGCCTGCCGCTCCTCGCTTCTCCGGGTTACGGACAATCCGGACCGTTCGCCGGCATGGCCGGAAACTGGTCCGGCTCCGGGACGATCACGACCACGGGCGGCAGCGAACGCATTCGATGCCGGGTGCGATACATCATCAGCGACGGCGGCATGGCGATGCAGCAGGAGCTGCGCTGCGCGAGCGACAGCTACCGCTTCGACGTGAGCAGCAGCGTCGCCTACCGGGGCGACGGCATCTCCGGCACCTGGAGCGAATCGACCCGCGGCGTCTCGGGCAACGTGATCGGCCGCGCCCGCAGCGGCAGCATTGCCGCCCGCGTAGACGGTCCCGGTTTCTCCGCTTCCTTGTCGATCCAGACGAGCGGCCAGTCGCAGTCGGTGTCGATCAAGCCCCAGGGCGCCGACATCACCAGCGTGGCGGTCAATCTGCGCCGCGGATAGCAGGCACTTCGTCCCGGGGGTGACGCGGCCATCCACGTTCTTCCTACGCCGCCTTCGGCTTTACTTCGAGCCGCACCCCGAGTGCATCGAGCACGCGGCGGATCGTGTCAAATTCG
>WNFB01010149.1_pt1 | contig 17279 bp, 21 predicted proteins | sample 5400501 | NCBI WGS metagenome assembly WNFB01 (sample SAMN13153341, study PRJNA577476) | soil metagenome | isolation source: 200 cm saprolite under Douglas fir tree site 2 hole 1 | place: USA:California | collected 2015-04-18 | reverse complement strand
AGCGTTAGCCCGTGCATCATCTTCAATGAGTGACAAACCTTACCCACCACAGTAGCTTATTCCTCGCCGAGTTTTTGAAGTTATCCAGAAGCAGGTTGCCCTTTCTGATTTGTCACACCCAACTCTTTCATCGCGTCGCACCAGGCTTTTCGAATTTTTCAGTAAAACAAGCCGGGGGAACGAAATGTTCACTAGAGAGTCTCAGAAGGTCGTGAGAGTCCCCGCACACGTGGATTATCGGTTTCCAGGATACGAGGTGAGGCTGGGCCTCACGAACTCCATTTCACGTCTCAACGTTAGTATTCGATTTCCAATCGGTTATGATATTCGCGAAAACAAAGATTTCTTCGCAGACGGGACGCTGCCTAGCTAGGTCTTCAAAGATCATGCCTCGGTCCAATACCTGCGTGTTGAACCTAACCTCGAACTTCACTGGCCCCTTTCCCAATATCGTCACACCCAACCCTTTCATCGCGTCGCAGGGCCGTCCGTTACGAGCTGCGAGCTCACAGCATCCGGAAGTTCTTCAAAACCCAACTGCTTAGCCTTGGAGTCCAAGAGAGCTATGTGGATTACATGATGGGCCACAAGGTAGACACATATTACGATATCGAGTCGAAGGGTCCCGACTTTCTCCGAGGAGTCTAGCAGCCAGCCTCTCCATTAAGTCAAGGACACAGCTAAGCCAGAAGGAGATGGCGATGAAGATGCTTGAGGCCTTGGGGATTAAGCCTGAAGAGCTGCTAACAAGGGAGGCCCAGACCTATCCTCACCGGAGCTATGTGTCAAGCGTCGAGAGCAACGGTCACGACTTGGACATTCTCACTGAAGCATTGAGGGACGCTGTGACGGCGAAGATACTAGAGAAGAAGCAGAGCCACACGTCAAATACTCGCTCCTTCTCCATAGTGGAGCACCCGAGAATTGAATGCTACCAACACTGAAGGCCGACATCGGTACACTGTATACGAAGTAATGATTGTCGCTCTCATAATTGTCCTTTCGACCGTAACGCTAGTCTCCTTGTTTCAAATCCAGTCCCTTCAGAACCAAATCAATGGTCTAAGACAGATTGGTCTTTCTGTAGTTTCGGGAAAAGTAACCACGTCCACTGACAATCTAGCGAACGTACCTTACGCTTCGACTATCATGTTTGACGCTGGATTCAATTACAAGGTAAACTCGACTATCATACTACAGAACTACACCACTTACCTCATAGACGGTCTAGGTTATGGCGTGATAATTGAATTCTCCGATAAGACGCTCTGTTATGTTGGGACTTTTGTTCCAAAGGGAGCATTTGTAGTGCACAGTTTCTATTGCCAGCGGCCAACAGTCTACTAGCGGCAGTATAAACTCGTGAATGTTGACTGGTAGCCCCGGGGGGCTATCGAAAAAGCCCGCTAGAAAGGAACAGTACACAGAAGAGCCTCGCGACTGAGGCCCTTCCAACCCTCCTTTTTTTCTCTCACTTCTTCTTGGGAGCTGACTGTCTCAGCCATCCCTCAACAGCGTCACGACACCGCAGGCTCGTCAATACTCAGATACTTCTCCTCGGCACGCATTGTTGCTCTGACACCTATCGGCAACGTCATCTGGGGATCAGTATGTCCAAAGTCCATGTTCATCATAATCGGAAAGTCATAGCCTCTCGTCTTCTCCAAGATTATCTTGTCAAGACCAATGCCTGTCGATGCCGGCTTGAAACCAGCTGTTAACGTACGCCCAACCAGCATCCCATTGATCTTGTCGTAGACCCCTTTTGTCCGCAGGTTCGCCAGGGACCTGTCTACCCAGGCCAGTGTCGAACCGTAGTCTTCGCAGAATAATATGGCTCCATCCAGTGATGGCATGTAGTCAGTGCCATTCTGGATGATGAGTGTGCTGAACTCGCCGCCGACGAGCGGACCCGTTGCGGTCCCGTTCTTTAATGCGTTCCATCCGGGAGTGGGCTGCATTGTTCTGGCCCGGTCATCTTGCTCATCGTATTCCAGTCTCTCCTCGGTCCACTCTGTCGAGGGCTTGATTGGACCCGGGATTGTAGGGCTGCACAGAACTTTCTCAAAGTTCTCGAACGTGTAAGGTTGAACGTCCGGGTACTCGCCGAACTGGCTCATCAAGTGCGGGCCATAGAAGCTTGCCAGCCCAGCCTGGGCGTGGATCGCGAGGTGAAGCGCCGAGACATCGCTGTACCCGATCAGTCCTTTCGGATTCTTCCTCACCAGCTCATAGTCTAGCTCCTCGAGCATATCGTTAGCATTGTAGCCTCCCAGAGCTGTCATGATTAGCCTGACAGTTCCATCCTCGTACATGCTGTGAATGTCAGCGAGGCGATTCTTCCGCTCGCCAGCCTTGTGGCCGAGATTATCGCGGACATGGGCCCCTAGCTTGACCTTGTACCCTTTTGATTCGAGGTTGTGGATGGCTCTCGCGAACCGGCGGGGAAACCAGGCGGGAAACGGGGAGGATGGACTGATGATGCCTATGGTGTCTCCTTTAACAAGCCTACGAGGGAGAACAGTCACACTCGGCTCCCACCAATTCCCGACTCGTTTTATTCTCCTATTCGCTTAGCTTTAAGACCCATCGCCTATTGTAGACCATGTCTATACCGGCGGCGATCGAGTTGAGCTTGCTTTTCCTCTCAAGAGACTCGGGAGTCCAGAAGTCCACCACCTCGAGGTACACCTTGATGCCGTCTTTCTTACTTTTGACGATATTGGGATTAGCGGCTCTGACTGCGGTTCCTGTTGGACCGGTTCCGAAGGCATCTGGACTTTCAGCCGATTTCGAGTTGTCAGCGTTTCCGTCCTCACTAACCCTCGGTCAGGGAGCGACTTCGTCATCCACAGTCACGGTAACCGGACGGGGAGGATACCAAGGCAACGTGGGCTTGTCAATAGCTGAAGTGTATGACTCATTGCACGTCGGAGTGCAGCCCAGACCCTCTCTTGTTGAGCTCAATACGACTCATCAGTCAGCTAACTCCATCCTTACGATATCCGTTTCGGCTTATGCGGTCTCCCGAAGCTATTTTATCGACGTTGAGAGCTTCGATGGCGTCGTCTCGCATCAGACGCAGCGGGCTTGACCAGAATCGGTGGGATGCCCATTTCAGATTTAGGGCTTCAGAGCCATTATCACGCCACTAAAGCGCCTCGGATAGTTCCTTGTGTAACTGTGGGTTAGCAGCGGCAATATTGATTGATTGAAAAGATATACATTTGCCACATTGTTGAAAAACAGCCGATGATCGATCGAGATTGGGCAGAAGCATTCGCCCGGGAATGGGTGGATGCCTGGAATGCGCATGATATAGAACGGATTCTCTCGCACTACACAGACGATTTTGAAATGACAAGTCCACTGATTGTCGAACGGAAGCTGAGTCCGAACGGCCGGCTAAAGGGAAAGGATGCAATTCGCTCCTACTGGGGAAAGGGACTCGCGGCAACACCTAATCTGAGGTTTGACCTCCTCAACGTGATGATAGGCGTGAATTCACTGGGACGAGCGGATAGAGTTTAACGATCAGCGACGAGCGATGCGAGCTGAAGCTCTTTACGGGCCTTCTGACTGAATTACAATGCAACTCAGCCGGATTCCTTCTGAAAAGAGATCCGTTGTCTTCTGAAATCGTTGTAGAAAGAATGAGAACTGATCGTAAAGCTTTCCTCCCTAAGTGTTCAGGCAAATGAGCCTCATCCACAGACTCGCACAGATTCCATTGACCAGGACGCTACGAAGGCGTGGACTAGCAAGCTCTCCTTCCCGGGTCGAGGGTAATGTACCGCGAAGAACAAAATCTTCATCCGGGCTTCGGGAGACAAGAAGGTAGAAAAGTACGGCTGGAAAAATACGAGCGGCAGGAGGTAACTGGGCTCGCCTAAGCTCGTCAGCGATATCGGGCACATTATTCTCCAAGTGGGCAATATGGATGAAGCCCTTAGGTTGTACAAGGATACTCTCGGCTTCGACGTGAAAGAACAATCACCAGAGTGGACTGTTATAACGACGAAGCTAGGAGAGCTGACACATTACAAGACCCCGAAAATCTCTCCGCTCATCCTAAGAGACTCCGGCGAAACCCTGATCAACCTACATGTAACAAGCTTCCAACAGGCAGCGGAAGCACTCGAAAACCAGGGTTATAGAGTGGAAAGACAGGGAAGAAGCTCTGGGATACTCCATGATCCCTGGGGCAACATGATAAGCCTCCACGACCACCTAAAACCCTGAATTGTCTGTAGATCGTGCAAAGACTATCAATTGTGCAAGATCTTTTGGCCAGGGCTGACTACAACATAGTAAAGAGAATAGAAAGGATGGCGTGGACGTTCAACGAGTACCGTCGTTATACGCGGGAAATTCTAAATCCACCCTGAAAATCTCATCCTATCACGCACTTATCCGTTCTGCGCTTTTGACCATCCCTAATCCCAGCATCTTTCGAAAGGCCCGCTAGAAAGGAACGGTATACGGATGAGCCTCGCGACTGAGGCGCTTCCGACCTCCCCTTTTTCGCAGCAACCGCCCAAACCAATAGCAGCATTAGCGAGATTCGGCAAATACTACTGACTCTCATGGGATGTCATTCCCCCATCGTCTCTGATTGGACGAACTAAGCCGTCTGTTTCGAGCCAGTCGATTGGCGAGAACATAATGCAGGCAACGTTGTACCGCTTTCCCAGGATGATATCTGGAATCGCTAGGACCTCGCATCCGCCATATTTGGCGACACCCGACAATACGAGCGAGAGGCCAAAGTACAGGAGAACCGCTAGGATTAGTGGAGGAGGAATTCCGGGAACATGCCCAAAAATAACTCCCCAAACGACAATCAGAGGCCAGTCCATTATTAGAGCGCCGAGCCAAGGATTGACCTTGGCAAGCACTCGATCCGCCAAGAGAATTGTATAGAGGATATAGAAAATGATGACCCCAGCAAGAGAGACCACTAAGGCGGCGGTCTCGGCGAACACTATCTCTGGATTGCCCGCCGAAAATCCGACAGCTAGAACGGCTCCGAAGATGACTCGAAGCGACCTTCCAACGATCCGAACCTCGGAGTAGTTCATATGTTAGTACTTCGCGCTGAAAGTGACCCTCCTTATAATACTGGCTAGGATTTCCTACGAACCCTGTGAGCTATGGGATGCACTTAGCGCTACTTCGCAAAGTGGGTCTCAATCTCGGTTCTCATGGGAATAGTTTGTGGACTCCCGGCACTCGCACTTCTAGTCGGAGTTCGGGAAGTATCAAGCCTCATGCTGGGCCTCACAGCTCACTATAATCCCAGCCGAACTAGTTTGAATTTGTACTGTTTGTGTAGGAGCGGTCGTACGGCGGTTTTCCCTCTACTTTCAAGACAGGATTGGTCGGGTGAATGTTGGAGGGGGCAAGAAATCTAAGGGACATGCGGTATCAATGTGGAATATCGTATTGTATCGAGGTCAGAACTTCCTGGAAATCCGTGATCTCTCGTGCAGGAATATTTTGTTGACGGCAGAGGCCCGCCAGTCTTGAGCCCTTGACTGCGAAGGGATAATCGGCCAGCTTGAGCGCTGGCATATCGTATCGGCCATCGCCTACGTACACGACTCTGCGTCTCCGACTATGGTGAAATCTGACCAGGTCATCTTTGAACCCAAGGCTTGTCTTGTCGCGTAAGCGCGGGAAGGTGAATCGTATTCCGTTGGGGGTGGCCTCTGCTTTAGCAGCGTAAACTTTCACGAGATGGTTCCAGCCCTTCATTCGCAGTAGATCGTTGATGACGAAGTCTATGCCCGCGCTTACGACTCCAATCGGGATCTTATTAATACGGCAATACGCAATGAGCTTGTCGAAGTGTGATCTGAAGCCGATAACACGTTCCATTTCAGCGACCAGGACCATTTCAGGGACCCTGATCATCGCTCCCTGTTTGTTCATGACTTCTCGAAGAGTGATCTCTCCGCGGTCGTATTGCTCGTCGTATTGTTGCCAGTTTCCCTGAGCATATTTTTTCAGCAAATATTCGAAAGTATCAGTGAGCGTAACCGTTCCGTCGAAATCGGAGAGAACGGCTAAACTCGCCGGCTTCGTCTCGTAGTGAATCACTCGGAACCGCTGATTTCTCTGCTGGAATCTAGTTTGTATTGTTTCCGTGTCGGGGATCATGACCAATTTTGTCTTGCTGCTTTTTCTTAGACAGGATGAGTCAGGTGATTTTACTGAGCTTGAGCTTCGTCATGATGCCTCGTAAGGTATCACCATAATCCTCACGGTTTCCTTAGGAATTCGTGATGGAGGCTACTCAAGCCCCCGGATTCTGAGATGGTCACTGTCGATACAACTATCTTCCCACAGCAAGTCAGTCGTGCTGGGCCTTTGTGCTCTTTCTCAAATCTTTAGGTCACCAGTAAGGGCGAGCGCTCTATAGCAGTTCAGTGTTATCCACTTGCTCGGTTTCCCAACTTGCTCCAGGTCAAAATGCGTCCAGCCCTTCAGCGAGTTTCCCCAAGGGTCCACTGGTTCGACAGATTTCCTACTCGTCTTTGTCATCAGCCACCTTGTGGAAGCGGCTGGTTGGCTGAACCAGTCGCTTTCCAAAACCCACTTTCCGTCGGGCCTTCTCTTCGACTTTACCAGGTGAACGGCGTCTTTCATCCGTTCATCATCTCCGTAGCCCAGCTTGGCAAGAACTCTTAGCCCGTGCAGGACGTCGTAGAAGTAGTACATTGGAAAGTGAAGGTCGGTGAAAGCCCGATTCATTGGCATCCATTCATGATGGTCGGCCTTGTACAGGTGATGCATGAGCAAGAACTCTGCACCTCTCTCAATCGACCGCTTCACTCGTCGAGTCCATCGTTGCCTTGGAATCTCTGAGTACGCCCACAGGGGCCCTATCGTGGACATGAAGGAGCTATGGCGTACCTGGACTCCTTGAAATTGCGGAAAGTCACAGTTCCACCCTCCATCCTCGAGTTGTGCTCCAATCATCCAGTCGAGAGCCTTGTCGATTCGGGGGTCTTTACCGTATCCGAGCGCGAGCAGTGTTCGAATCATGTTCCCGGTGGCGCAGACGTCGTCGTACAAGCTCTTCTTTCGAAGCCGGCTGACGTAGGAGAAGGCTCCATTATCAGTCTGATGTAGCCTGAAAAACCGTTCACACTCTTTCTTGACGCGATTGTCGGGAATAATGGCCATCTCACCCAGAAGGATGAGCATCCACATGGCTCCAGTAAACCTAGGACCGTTGCAGGTATCCTTTCTGGGCCAGTACCCTGCCTTGGTTTGAGCCGCCATGATTCGATTGAGAGAGCGGTATCGGGATACGAGGCTTCGAGCATCAGCCGCTTCCTTAGCCTCCGGGGAGTGGTGTAGTATGTCAACTAGGGCATGGTATCTTATAGGAGGGTCCCGGGGTTCGAGCAACCATTCAAGGGCAGGGTCACGCAAGTCCGAATTCCAACAAAAAATGTGGGCTCATTTACTAGGTATGTCCACTGTTGCACCTGTAGCAAGCCGGCTTCCCCGGCTTCTTGGAAACCTTCAGTTCCAAGCTTTCGGGTGCCTCGACCTGGCCTTAGGCTTCCTGTTCCAGAGTGCGTCTTTCGTATCTGTCTCTGCAAAGGTGGAGAGTGCCTTGCGCTTCGCTGATGATGTCATCTTGGGATTTCTTCGAACTGCCCTCATTAGTGCCTTTGGATTCCCCCTTCGCCTCATGAATTGAGACTAGGACCGGAGATTCTTATCAATATTGAACTGAAAGCGGGCGACGGCCAGAATGTGCCCTTCAAGAGGACGGATCCTCCTGCAAGACTCAACATGCATTTGGTTCGCCAGTCAAAACTATGATGCGGCAGGCCATCATCCCCATCTTTCATGTTGGCACAACCTGGAATTCGTTGGACTTGGTGAGAGTGCTTTGCGCGGAATGGTGAACTGGCTGATTTCGCCCAGTTTAATGAACAGGATGCGAATCAAGCAAACATGTTCACCCATTCTCGTATGTTACGTGTGGCGACCATACCTTTCAGCACGAAGGGGTCCTCTTTCACGTACTGCTCGGCGGCCTCTCGTGAGGTGAAGACGACCATAGTGCTAAGCGGTTCTTGCTTATCCAGGAGAGCGCCGCCCATTAGCAAACCTCCTTCTTCGTGCAATTTCTTCGAGCGTGCGATGTGGTCTGCGATAGTCTCCGGGTCTCTAGATTGTGCCTCCTCAAAATTCCTGTACTTGGTTACAAAGATGACAACGTAGTAAACGGATTGTCTCTTAGAATCCCCCATGATTACCATCAGGAGTTGATCGACAAATAGGTCTGGTATTATGTTACCGAGACACTAACTCTTCACTTGTTCGCCCTCTTTCTTACTTTCTCTCTAGACCTTCCATGTTCACTTCGCAAGCATTCTCGATGCTTCTTCTCGTAATGTCCAGAATCCAGTCCCAGCGGGAACAGCTTTCCGCCTGACCTTGGATCCATCAGGCTTGACCAAGACCACTTGTAAGGTCGAGACGGGAGCGCTCGCCAGGGAAGGGAGACAGATTCAAAACGCCTAAACGGTTTTTCCAGCGCCATTTTTAAACTATCAAATTGGTGGAAGGGTTGGATGGTGTCCGCCCTCATTCTAAAGGAGTTCCTCAAAGGAAGAAAGAAAGAAGATCAGGCGCTGGTACGAGAACGTCGCCAGGGGCTCGAAGTACACTGGGGACGTCTATCTCCAGAGGGCTCGGCAGGTATTGCAGTCAGCACAGCATAACGCCTCACCAGCTCTCCGCAAAAGGCAATAAAGAGCTGGCTTGCTTTCAATGGGAAAAAGGTAACAGTTCCCGTGAAGATTACAGGCACCCTGGAGATCCCCATAGTAGTAGCCGACTGGGGCGATGGCCGGTTCACCTCAGCCAAGAACGTGAGCAAGGTCGTCAGGCAGGCGCTCAGAAAGGCTGGCTTCTCGCGGAGGCCGTACGTGCTCAGAACCTACTTCGACACCGAGATGATGCTCGCCGAGTCGAAGGGCAGGATGCTGAGGGACTACAGGGTCTTCATGATGGGGCACAAGGGAGACATAGAACATAGGTACACGCTCAACAGGCAGAGGCTGCCGGAGCCGCTTTTGCAGGATGTCTGGCTGCGCTACTCTCAATCACAGAAGTTCCTACGGACGACGAGTGAGACGGACACCGAGGACTTGATGAAGGACCTGAAGACAGGCTGTAAAACACGTCTTTGTATGACCAGATAGGGAACAACTACTCAAGGACGCGTAGGACCGACCCGCGCATTCTGACTGCTATCTCGAAGGCATTGAGTGGGTGCAAACTAGTCCTGAATGTTGGTGCTGGAACTGGATCATACGAGCCAAAGGACCGTCAGGTTGTCTCATTGGACCCTTCCTTCGTTATGCTGGAACAAAGACAAGATAGATCCAATGTTATAAGAGGCATTGCCGAGCTGCTCCCGTTTTCAAACCAGTCCTTCGATGCTGCCATGGGTGTTCTTACCGTCGATCACTGGACAGACAAGAGCCTCGGGCTCAAAGAAATGCAGAGAGTGGTTCGGGACAAGGTGGTCATATTCACCTGGGACAGATCAAGAATTTCCGAATCTTGGATGTGGTGGGACTACTTTCCTTCGGGTAAAGAACTCGTCCTGAAACGCTCTGTTCCCATCGATACTTACGCAAAGGCCCTTGAGGGACCAGTTGAAATCATTCCTGTACCCATTCCAGCTGAATGTGACGATGGATTCGACGGCGCATACTGGCGAAGACCAGCCGATGTGCTCGAGCCAACTGTCTGGCAAAACATGTCAACTCTTCGTTTGATTCCAGATGAAGAGCGTACAAAGGGCCTGCAGAGACTTTCTTTGGAGCTTGGAAACGGAGCTTGGAAGCAGAAATATGGGCACCTGCTCTCCCTAAGCGAACGTGACATGGGGTATCGCTTGGTTGTCTGGAGCAGGAACAAGCCGTACCCAAATGCTAACTGATGGGTGACTCTGTCTCCTGGGAGAACCACACCGACTACTTAGCTCCAGTGGTCTCTTCTTCAACTCACTCAGTATTTTCTTTCGCAGTTCCTGGTTCTCAGCGAGGATCTTTCGGGCACTTCTCTTCCATGTTCCCCAAGAGTCGGAAATGGATTCCGGATATCTTCTCATCAATGAATAGTACAGTGGATAGTCCTCTGTGAGCACGATTGAAGCCGGGTTCCCATGTAGGAAGAGCTTCCTCTCGTCCCACAGCAACCCATCCAGGTCTGACAGCCGAAAATTGCCCACCCTACTCCAGAGGGCGATAACATGTGACGGTGCAACCACATCTATCGGGTCCCACTGAACGTAACACAGGTCCCGCACCACGGACAGAATACGTTTCCTCGTTGCCCTTGGAGGCAGGCTGCCGGCGAGATGCTGCTTCGTGACAGCAAGACGCCTTACAGCTTCCAGTGAGGCGGAAATGGTTGCTTTCCTGGCTTTGCCCAAACCGCTAGGTCACTTCCCGGCCGGCTACTCTTCAATGGCCCCTCCTATGGTATGCAGATGCTTGCGAAACGTGTAGGTGGGATCAATGGCACGCCTCCTCAAGTAATCGTCAAACTGGAGTTGGTCGCGGAGTTTCCTTCCCCTTCCAATAGCATCAGCCTGTCCCCGTTCCGTTTTCGCAATAGCGAGGGCAGCGGAGAAGGTCTCCTCGATATTCTTGCTCGGAATGAAGAGAACACCGTCATCATCGGCCAGAACAATGTCACGCTTGCTCACAGAAAAACCGCCGAAGCCGATCGAGATGAGGGCGTCCGGGTCGCGCGGGTCAAGCCTTTGGGGTCCTGCGGGACAGACTCCTTGGCTGAAAACTGGGAAACCGATTCGTAAGAGTTCCTCTGTGTCACGGTGACAGCCCCAGACTATCATGCCTGCCAACCCGCTGGCTTTGGCCTCCAGAACCGTTAGGTCCCCCACGCAAGCTTCATCCATTCTGCCACCATTGTCTATGACGAGAACGTCATCTCGCTTCGCACTGGACATTGCCTCGAGAAAGATATCGACGCTTCCATAGTGTCGCGCTGGGAGGACACCACCAGCAATCCGGCTTCCGGGCAACAATGGACGAATGCCAGTGGGAGCTACACGAAGTGGTTGTTTCAGCCGCAAACAAGCGTCGGCAACTAGAGGCGTTGAGAGTTTGGAAAAAACTTCCCTGAAATGCGCCAACTATTTCGCTCCAGAATAATCGAGCAACGGAACACCAATTTACGCCTGCTCACTGTATCCCTTGCTAAGTCTTGACTCCTCTAATGACGGGGTTATTCTCTGTTCAGCCGAGCGGGCCGATATTTGACTAAGTACCAGTGGTCCGTCCGACCACGCAGAAACCTAAAAAAGAGTTGAGAGACGTGGTAGTGAAGGCTGAGGGCAACGCCGTGAAGATCTGAAGGCCCGTTTTCAAAACCGGGGATAATCACGCGGCACTGCATGCCAAAATGGGGGTGGGAAAGATCGGGGACGGAAAGATTTCACGCCCTGAATCGGGAAAATCGCCCGTTCTCCCTGCCAGACAGAAAACGCCCTCTGAGAAGAGGGAAGTATATTCACGGATTTTCAAGACGTGAGAGAGGCGAGTCATCAGGGGTTAGCGCATTAATGCCCATCATCGAGGGCACGGTAACGAAACTGGAAGCAAGGTATGGTCTTATACGTCCATTCTGGCTTTTGCCTAGCTCAAAGGTCGGAACACTTTTCGTAGAACGTTTTGTACCATGGGAAATAGCCTGGTGAACGTATCCTAGCCTGCGGCTGCGGTGAATTGGCGCAGTCTATTCCTTGTGCCCTTATTTCATCTACGAGGATCCCTCCGACCATTTTGCCTATTACTATGATGTGTTTGGGATCTGGGCTGAGACTCCTTACCAGCGGTCCAGTGAAGTTATTCCAAGAATATCTGAGGATTTGCTTTCTCACGGCCACATCTTTCAGATTATTGACACTGACGATGCTCGCATCGACCAGCCAGATCCCAGTTTGCTTCATCTTCATGAGTAGGTCTATCTTATTCGTAATCCTCTCGTGATTAGGCGTTGAATGTTTAATTGGAGCGAAGTCGCTGCTGTCGCGAACCCTGTTTAAGCAGCCGTAGAATATCTTCCAGAACTGTAGGGTTCCAGTGTTACGGCTAACTCCCGGTGCTAGGCACTTCTCACCATTCGCAAGGCAATATACAAACCTCACAAAATTCCCTCGATATTCCGTATCGGGAACATGCCAACGGTTGGCAAAATCCTCTTGGCTGGTGCGCACGTGAGACTCTGCTAGAAGAACGACCCGAACCTTTTTCGGTCTCCATAACTCGCGAATCCTTGAGACCTCTTCAACCACTTCGTAGGAATCGAGGTCTAGGTTTGGGGTCAGTCCTTTGATTCCATCGTAACACTGTCGTAAGTCCAATTCTCCAGCGTGCATCAGACTTGCCATTCGGTCTGAGAACTACTCGATGGCGCCTGTCTGACGCATAGTCGGTGGGACCTTACCGTATTTCTTCATGGAGTACTCCCGATAGGCCTTCAAGGATAGTTCATCTGCAACGGTATTTTCCTCGCGCCGTACCCATCTAGCAGTCCACTTCAATTCGTTAAGAAGCGAACAAGCCTTCCGATAGAGAGGAACAAGTCGAGGGGCACGGACCTTATACTCACCAGTGAGATGTCGAATCACTAACGTGCTATCTCCAATGATCTCCAGTTCTCTGTCGTCGGCATTAGTCCGAACCCACTCTAACCCCTTGATGAGACCAGCATATTCAGCTACATTATTGGTTGAATCAGGACCCGGTTCAGCTGCTACACCAGAGTCCTCGACCAGCTTCTTTCTACCACTTGGGGACTCAAGATAGACAACGTATCCATAGCAGGCGACTCCTCCAGGATTCTTAGGCTCACACAACCCGTCGAAGAAAAGCCTCAACATCGGACCATCAACGATTGCCGAGCCCTGAAAGCAACCACTTCACGTGCAGAAACATATCTGTTAATATACTCGCGCGGTCCCTGCCGAAACGACATATCCTTTCTATCTTTGGGAGGTGAGGTTTTGGGGAAGGGAGCTTCAAAGGCAGCTCGAGACAATCGGGCTAACCAATTGAACCCTCAACATCCAGCCTATGCACAGAGCAGACAGTCCAGCAGTGTTGAGAACATCAATCGAAGCATGCAATTGAATCCGGAGACTGAAACGTACCGCAAGTCCCGCGAAGGATCAGAGAAGTCTTCGAAGGAATATTCGACTGAAGAATAGGTAACAGGTCAAAGAGCTGCGAAGGAAATGCCCGAGGGGGCTCGAATGGCTCGACAAACACAACGCCGAGTCATTGAACTAGCTCCACTCGATGGTTCGAGAGATATCTCATTCGAGACCAAGAATCTCTCGGATCAAATAAAGGAGGCCCATGCATGGATTTCCGACCATTATCACGTTCCACAGCCAAAGACCCAGGTCGCGGATGGTCAATTGAGCGCTCGCGGGATATGGCTGGATGGAATTTTCATACTGGCCGCGGCAGAGAAGGGAGGACAGAAGGAACCGGTTATCCTCCTCTCTCGCAAACCCCGAAGCCAGATCGTCTTTGTTCTCTTCCACGAGTTCTGGCACTACAGGGAATATTTACGAACAGGCATACTTCCCAACTTCATCGCTCTCAATTTCCCCGACGAGGCAAAGGCTGACCGGTCAGCGAGACTAGACCTTCGAGCGTACAGCATGCGGCCCTAATGACACTCCTCGGAGGGGCAGATCTGAGATTTTCGCTAATCCCGCTCACCGTGCGAATGAGATTTTCTTCGTTGTGCGGCACGCGATTCACAGTTTTGCTCTCGTGTCTGAGCAATAGCCGAATGATAGCTCAATCTCAGAGATGTCGAGTCAGCGGAGCGACTGGCGCGAACGGCTACACGCTAACCCGTTGCGTATGGAACAGGAACTAGCCATCAAATTACGGGAAGGTCAAATTCTGTACCGGACCCAAGCGGAGATCCCGGTTACTACTGCCGATTTCTATTTTCCAATAGAGCCACGGCCATTGCTGGTATTTGTTGACGGCCGGGTCCACTTGGGACTGCGTCAAACGGTGAAGGACGAAGAGTTACGGTCACTCCTACGGAAACGAGGATACAGGATTCTTGAATTGTTATACGAGAGCTACTCTGATAAGAAGAGGGACCGACTCTATGAGGAAATTCTGCATAATCTAGGGAGAAGTGTTTGAAGAGATGGGTGCGGTCAAATATCCAACTATTAATGAGCTCATTGAGATCAATAAGCTTGCTCTCAAACTGATCAGAGCAAAGAAGGCTGATCAACACAAGGTTCTTTCGCGAAATGCGCTAGATTTCGTCCTGAGGTCCATGAAAGAGCAAGAAGGCGACATTTACGAGAAGGCTGTGACTCTGCTTACAGGTCTTCTTCGAAGTAGTCACCCATTTGCCAGCGGCAACAGGCGCACTGCTTATTTGGCTGCGCGGGGGTTCTTAGAGATTAACGGGGAAGAGATTGGGGTCGAACATGACCCAGATGTGCTACAGGGGATACGTGAAGACTTTTATACGCGAAAGGAGATTATTTCATGGTTGAAGGGTAATGGAATCAGGAGATTCCGACGCGCATGATTCAGAGCTGTTAGAGATTATCATGCGCATTATAGAAGAAGATAGAGAGTTTCTCGAGCAGATAGGCAGACTATAATCCCCTAACCCAGTTCTCGCACCGGACAACCAGCTAAGAATGGAATCCAGCGTCAGCTGTTTCGTCTTAACCCTGCAGAACGGCTTCATCCACCTCTCAAAAGACATTTGTCGATCAGCGGAGCGACTGGCGCGAACGACTACACGCCAACCCCTCCCAGGTGGACCAGGAACTAGCCTTCAAACTACAAGCCGATGGGATAAGCTATCAGACCCAGGTGGAGATTCCTGTAACCACGGCCGACTTCTACTTCCCTCTGGAAACTAGGCCATTACTCGTGTTCGTTGACGGCCCTGTTCATCTTGGAAAGTCCCAGAGGGTCAAGGATGAGGAGTTAAGGTGCTTGTTGAGGAAGAGAGGGTATAGGGTTCTGGAATTATCCTACACTAGCTACTCGGACCGTAAGGGAGACGAACTGTACCAGGAAATCCTAGACGCCTTGGGGAAAGACATTCAGGCTGGGGGCTACTCCAACTCTATCTGGACCGATGCAGCAGTATCCGGTCAACAAAACCACCGCCAGCCCAGCCTTCTCCGCCAATCTCTTGATCTCTAGGTCCCGTAGCTTGTTCGGGTCAGAATCCTCCAACCCGGGCTAGTCGTCTCCCTTCTTGGGCTCGGGGAGCTTCTTCCTGGCCTGGCTCTGAATTGTCATTTGAGGGGTCTGATCATCGTGCAGGGATTTCTCCCAAAGATTCAAGACTTTCAAGACCTCGCCGCTCATCATTCGCAATTCCTTCTCTTCCACGTCTTTACCACCAGACGCCTCGCCCAATCGCTCCAGAACAGTGTCGGTGAACCGCTGGAGTCGGGCCAAGAACTCGGCCCTTGAACCAACCAAGATGTTTTCATCAACCGGTCCGGTCTTCTTCCCAGGACCCCGCGCGTCTTCTCTCGTAGGACCCTCAACAACTGCCAAAACCCATCACTCTCCTCGTATTGAATCCAAGACGAGTATGTCATGACTGTCCGCGACGGAAATATATTAAAGGAGTCCTCCGGAAAAATCCAGAACTTGGATTTTCCCTGGATTTCCCCAGGGGGCATTCCTAGATGGATCTCTCCGTCAAGTACCCGAGTTCCACAAGGTGATCGCGAAGCAGTCTTCGCACAGCATAGCTCACCGATACTTCACCAATGGAACGACAATATGCTCTGACCGCTTCCAACAATTCCACTGTTACCGTTAGGTGAACCTCCCGCCATTCTCGTTTATCCGTGAGCTGAGGCCTGCCGGGACGCTTTGGCTCGAGACTCATCCTCTCGGCCCTATTCTACTAGGCATGCGCGAACGTAACGGAGCCCCTGTCAAGTGCAGGAGAGTGGGTCGAAACTGGGAAACCTGTAGACCTCCCCTAGGTCTTCTCGTTGGGTCTCATGCTGGAATTGACTGCTGTCCCCACCATTAGAATTGTTGAAGAGGCCAAAGGTGAAACGGGGGAAAGAAACCTCAGGAATTCGAATAGACCGGCCTACTGTATCAAGCCCTGCTCCCAGACCAGGAACCCAGAACCTGCACTCTGAAAACCGTCCCGTGAAATCGCTGTTCAAAACCCTCCGTCAGAAACAGCCTCTCGTATCAGCCCTTGAAAACGCCCTCGCTGAAACGGGGTCCTGAAAAATGCCCTCTTGAAACCAGCAATTCAAAACAAGGGTGGCTGAGACCGCCCTCCTGAAACCGGATATTTGAAAACGTATAGCTGAAATCAGCCTTCCAGAAACAGGCGGCCCAAAAACGGCTCCCTGAAATCAACCCTTTCAAAATGGCAGGTCAAAATCAGCCCCCGAAAACCAGCCCACCTGCGATTTTTTCCGGCCCCCCCGGGGCCTACTCGAAACTCGCGCCGCAGAGACCTGCACAGCCCCAGAGCCGGAATACAGCCCCATTATCAGCCCCGTCTCCAGCTCTTAAAACCAGAAAGCCAACCCTCACACTCCAGACTCCCAGACCCCAGAAGGCCCAGCCCCCTTGACAGTACACGTACTCCTCACCGCTGACAATCACCTGGACATCAGCGCCGTCCAGTACGGCCCCCGCCGGTTCCAGCGCAAACGAGACTTCCAACGCTGCTTCGAAGCACTGGTCACCTTCGCCCTGGAAAACAGGCCCGACCTCCTACTCATCGGCGGAGACTTCTACGACACCATCCTACCCGGCAACCCAACGAGAGCCTTCGTAGCAGAACAGTTCAAACGGCTCTACGAGAAAGACATCAAAATCCTACTCGTCAGCGGACACCACGACACCCCGAGAAGCCTCGAACAAGGCGTCTCCCCCCTCGCCGTCCACGCAAAAACTGGCCACGCCTACTTCTTCCAGAACCCAGAACCAACCAACAAAACCCTCCAAGTCCAACAAACAACCGTCAACATTACCGGGATGAATCTCAACCCATCCCTCTCCCCAGAACAAGACCCTCTACAAGATAGGCCTCTTCCCAATCACAGCGGCATCAACATCTTCCTAACCCACTATCCAATAGAAGGATTCCAGGGATACTTCGGCCAAGAAACGCACATACAATCCTCTTCAATACCGCGAAACTGCCAGCTCTTCGCC
>WNFB01002099.1_pt1 | contig 17282 bp, 9 predicted proteins | sample 5400501 | NCBI WGS metagenome assembly WNFB01 (sample SAMN13153341, study PRJNA577476) | soil metagenome | isolation source: 200 cm saprolite under Douglas fir tree site 2 hole 1 | place: USA:California | collected 2015-04-18 | reverse complement strand
CCCCCGCCGGCGCCCGGGCGCCGGAGCCGGCTGGGTGGGATCGCCGGCAAGCCATCGCTTGACGTCGTAGTGGTAGAACTGTCGGCTCCACAGCATGCCGGCCAGGGCCTGGCGCATGACGAGGTGGCCGTCGGCGGACAGCGTGCGCGGGATGACGAGGTCGTAGAAGTCGTCGGCCTCCCGGATGCGCCGGCTGAAGATCTCCTCGAAGTCGAGCCCGAAGGCCGCCCCCGCCCGGTCCGGATCGGCGGCGGTGAGTCGGAGCCTGAGCGTGATCTGACCACCCGCGGGCACGCTCGCTCGATACCAGGCCGCCGCCTTGGTGCCCACGCGGGCCGGGTTGACGGCATCTTCCTTCCCCGCGACCACGCGCTCGCCGATGCTGTCCTTGACATACGTCGAGCGGGCGGGCACGCCGAAGAGTCGCGCAAAGTTGGTCTCGTTCTCCGTGAAGAGCAGCTCGGGCGCGCCCTCGGCGTGGAGCCATCGTGCGCCGAGCGTCTGATGTCGCGCGGCGATCACCGCCTGGCCGCGCGTGGATGCCGTCGCCTGAAGCTGCGGCCGGGCCGCTCCCACGTCCCAGGACCACGTATTGCGAAACCAGAGCGTGGGCAGGAGGTGGAGCTCGGCCGCCTCGGGCCCGCGGTTGGCCGCGGTGATCCGGATCAGCAGGTCGTCGACGCCCCCCTTGGCATACTCCCCGGTGATGTCGAAGTAGCGGTCGTCATCGAAGGCGCCGGTTTCGAGCAGCTCGTATTCGGGCTGCCCGCGGCCTCGTCGCCTGTTCTCCTCGACGAGGCGATCATAGGGAAAGGCCGCCTGCGGGTACTTGTAGAGGCATTTCATGTACGAGTGCGTGGGCGTGGAGTCGAGGTAGAAGTAGTATTCCTTCACGTCCTCGCCGTGATTGCCCTCGGGATTTCCCAGACCAAAGAGGCGCTCCTTGAGAATGGGGTCGCGCCCGTTCCAGACGGCGAGGGCGAAGCACAGCCGCTGGTGATTGTCCGATATGCCGCAGAGACCGTCCTCGCCCCAGCGGTACGCGCGCGACCGGGCATGGTCGTGCGGGAAGTAGCCCCAGGCGGTGCCGTGCGGGCTATAGTCCTCGCGGACGGTACCCCATTGCCGCTCCGAGAGGTACGGGCCCCACCTGCGCCAGTATGCGCGCCGCTCCTCGCTCTCGATGAGCCTGTTCTGCTCTTCGATCATCGTCTCTCCGTCTCGGGAGTGCGCCCTCCCCGGTGCCCATGAAAGCGGCCGCCCCGCGCGCTCGGTAGCGGGACGGCCTCCAGCATACTCCGACCCTTCGGGCTGGGTCTCAGCGGAGCCGCGCGGCGAGGAATTGCCAGGTTCGCGGCGCGGCCTTCCCTCCGCTCGCGGCCAGCTCGGCCTCGAGCCTCGCCAAGGCCTCGGGCGTGTCCACGTCGTAGCACGGCGGGAGCAGGGCGACGCGAAGCTGAAGGCGTCGGCACCGCGCGATCGTCTCCTCGAAGACGCCCGCCGTGCTCCACGACATGGACTCGAAGAGCTCGCGCTGCAGTCGTCGGAGGCCGATCAGATAGTAGCCGCCGTCCTCGCTCGGCCCGAGCGCCACGTCGTGGGCGCCTTCGCCGAGGAGCTTCACGGCGAGGCGGATCTGCTCGGCGGGGACGTGCGGCGCATCGGTTCCGATGAGGATAACCCCGGTGGCGCCCGCCCCGAGAACGGCGGCGACACACTCGGCCATGCGCGCGCCCAGATCGGGCCCATGCTGCGCCCGGAGGCCGAACTCCGGCGCGAGCGCCGCGAAGAGGGGCGCCGACTCAGGCGGGTCGTGAGCGATGACGGGAGTGACGTCGCGAACCTCTCGCACGCGCTCGATGGTGTCGAGAAGAAAGCAGCGCGAAAGCTCGGCCGCCTCGCCCGCGGACAACGGAGGAGAGAGACGCGTCTTCACTCGACCCGCCTCGGGTGCCTTGGCCATGATGACGAGAGCCACGCGCCCCCTCTGCGTCAGGTCCACGCTCAGGCTCTCGACCCTCTTGCCGCCGCGTCGATCTCCACCCAGGCCCGCCGCCTCTCGGCCACCGACCACGCCGGCGCCGGACAGGCGGCGGGGCGGAAACGTGGATCGCAGACCTCCCCGAGCCTTTCCTCTCGAACCTCTCGGGCCGTGGATCCATATACATAACTATATTTCAATATGTTAGGAATCGCTTTCTGTCCAATCACTTGAGCTTGATCCCCGTTTCGGCCCGACATTTCAACTCGCTTTGTGGCTCGACCACCGCTTGAAGTCCCCGCACCCTCCGGAAGTGGCCCGGGTCAGCCGATGACGAGGGTGGCACAGGACACACTAACGCGCACCGGGAGGCATCGTGAGTCAAGTCGACGCATCTGGAGAGTGGTCAGGAGAGCCCAGGCAGGACAGGCTGGCGCTCTTCGCGCGGGCCCTCGAGGCCGAGGTCCGCGATCTCCGCGCGCAGCTGGCCGCCGAGCAGCAGGCTCTCGTCGCGTGCCACCGGATGATGACGCTGGGCCGACTCCTCTCGGATGTCGCCCATGAAGTCGCCAATCCGCTGACCACGCTCGTCGCGCGCAGCGCCATGATCCGGATGAGCACGACCCTCGAGGACGCCCACCGTCACGCCGGCATCATCGAAGAGCAGGGGCAGCGGGCGGCGCGGTGCATGCGCACGCTCTCCGTCTTCGGCCAGCGTCACGAGCCCGGACGCGTTCTCATCGACCTCAACGAGGTCGTCCGCGCCGCCCTCGAGCTCCAGCGCCACCAGCTCGCCGGCAGCAATATCACGGTGGCGGCCGAGCTCGAGCCCGGGCTGCCCCACGTCTCCGGTGAGGAGCAGGAGCTCCAGCAGGTCGTCCTCAACCTCGTGCTCAACGCCTTCGAAGCCATTGCCGCCGCACGGCCGCGAGGCGCCATCACCGTCTCCACGCACGCCGACGAGGAGAGGGTATGGGTCTCCATCCGCGATGACGGACCAGGAATGCCGCCCGAAGTCGCCGACCGCGTGTTTCAGCCGTTCTTCACGACCAAGGAGGCACGCCTCGGCCTGGGCCTGGGGATCGCGCGTGAGCTCGCCATCACTCATGGCGGCGACATTGCCGCGCATTCGGTGGAAGGGGTGGGAACGATCGTGACCTTGACCTTGCCTCGACCCGTCGCCGCCGCGCCTGCCGAGAGCGAGCACGCCGCCCCTGAAGGCGCCCCCGCCGCCCGACTGCTCGTCGTGGACGACGAGCGCGATGTCGGCGAGCTTCTCTCGGATATCCTCCGGACCCGGGGCTACGAGACCCAGTACGTCGCGTCGCCGAAGGCTGCCCTCGAGCTGATGCGCGATCGTGATTTCCAGGGAGTCCTCATGGATCTCCGTATGCCAGAGATGAGCGGAACCGAGCTCTGGCGGGAGCTGCAGCGTGAGCGGCCGGCCCTGGCGCTGAAGACCATCTTCATGACGGGCGACTACGCCAGCCCCGATACGGCGGCCATGGTCGGGGCGACCGAGCGGCCGTTCCTCAGCAAGCCATTCCGCCCCGACGAGCTCGACCTCGCCCTCGCTACCCTCACCCGTTCGGCCAAGGGCGCCTGATCGCGATGGCCAAGCCACGGGCGCTTCTCGTCGAGGATGATCCGGGCGTCCGGAGCACGCTCACCGAGCTGCTCCAGCACGCCGGCTTCGAAGCCGCTGCCGTGGGAAGCGCCGCGGAGGCGCGCCGGCACGTCGCCGACCAGGTTCCAGACCTCGCGGTGCTCGATCTCGTGCTCCCGGACGCCGACGGTGTCACGCTCCTCTCGGACCTTCGCACGGGCAGCCCCGAGCTACGCGCCATCATGGTCACGGGTCACACGGATCCGCGCAGCATCGTGGCCGCCATGCGGGGCGGGGCGCTCGACTATCTGTCCAAGCCTGTCGGTCCCGAAGTCTTCATGCGTCTATGCCGCTCGGCGGTTGCGGACACCACCGCCTCCTCCTCCGCCACGGCCTGCGAGGCCCTCGTGGGCGGCTCGCCCTGGACGGTCCGCATGAAGGAGACGGTCGAGCGGCTGGCCCGGAGCCGCCCCACCGGCGCCCTGGTGAGCGGCGAGCCCGGCGTCGGCAAGACGCACCTGGCGCGCGTGCTACACGCCACCACGGGCCGGGGCGCCCATCCATGCCTCGTCTACGCGTGCGGCGACTCCGCCAATCCCTCCGTGGACCTCTTCGGGGCCGCGGCATCTGCGGACGCCGGGCTGACCACGGCCGTTCAGGTCGGCACGCTCATCCTCGACGATGTCGAGAAGCTCGACGCACGCCTGCAGGAGCGTCTGACGAACTGGATCGCCTCGCGCGCCGAGGCCTCGGGTGGCATGCCGCTCGTCGTCGGTCTCACCACGGGCATGCGCAGGGACGCCCCGCTCCTCGACTGGCTCGGCCGAGTTGCCCTCGGCATTCCTCCCCTGCGCGAGCGCAGCGCCGATATCGAGCCTCTCGCCCGGCACTTCCTGGCCCAGAGCGCGGCCACGCTCGGCCGGCCCTTCGAAGGCTTCACGCGGGGGGCCGTCCACCGGCTCGTGGGGCATGTGTGGCCGGGAAATGTCCGCGAGCTCGCCCTGGCCGTGGCGCAGGCGGCTCAGACGATGCCGGGCGGCGCCCTGCAAGCCGACCACTTCCTCGCGGCCGACCGTGGCGCTCCCGGGCCCGCCTGGGCCCCAGCCGGCGAGCCCCGCCCGCTTCGCGAGATAGCAGACGCGTACATCGACCACGTGATCGGGCTCTGCGGGGGCAACAAGACGCGCGCCGCCAAGATCCTCGGCGTGGCGCGCGAGACCCTGCGCATCCGGCTGACCGCTCGACAGACCCCCGCCTGATATCCGGTCTCGCTGAGAGCCACCGCCCAGATTCTGGAATTCTTCCTGCCCTTCTTCGGCAACGATTGCCGGGTTTTCGCGTGTCAGCAGGGAAACAGCTAATCGCATCCACTAGTTAGACTGCCTGGAATACGGCTTGCTCTAAGGTTGGTGCATGAGACACCCAGAGCCAAGGAGCCGCCAATGAAAGCCGTGAGCCAGACTTATCGATGGCCCTTCGAAACCGCTGGCAAGGCCGTGAGCCGCGAGGAAGTGGATGCAGCCTGGACCGCCTATCGGACCCAGCCAACCGCCGAGGCCCGGGACGTGATCGTCGAGCGCTACATCCACCTCGTGCGCTACATGGCGCGCCGGCTGGGACGAGCCTTGCCGCCTTCGGTGGACACCGATGACCTCGTCGGGGCCGGCGTCGAAGGCTTTCTGGGCGCCGTCGAGCGCTTCGACCCGGACCAGGGCACGGACTTCAGCGTCTACGCGCTCACGCGAATCCGTGGAGCCATGGTTGATTTCGTCCGCGAGATCGATCCGGTGGGGCGTACCACGCGCCGGCGCCTCCGTGAGGCGGGACGCGCGGTCGCGGCCCTCGAGCAGGATCGCGGTCGTGAGATCTCCGATGCGGAGGCCGCCGAGCACCTGGGGCTGTCCATGGATCGCTTCCACGAGCTGATGACCTTCCAGGCCGCGGGGTCTCCCCTCTCGCTCGAGCGGCTCGAGGGCGGCGATGAAGACCATCGCGGCGCGGCCTCGCAGGGACGCCTGGCCGACCGGTCGGAAGGGGATGCCCTGGGCCACGTTCTCGACTCCGAGCGCGCCTACGACGTCGTCGCGCTCGTCAGCGGGCTGCCGCGGGGTCAGCAGCTCGTGCTCCAGCTCTACTACGTCGAGGACCTCAACTTCCGGGAGATCGCCATGATCATGGACATCTCGGAGTCGCGGGCTACCCAGCTCCACACCGCCGCCGTCCAGGCCCTCCGCTCGGACGGGGGCTGCCTCGAAGCGGCCGGAGCGCTGACGATCGCCTAGGACTTTTGGGGGGAGGCTTCGGAAGGAGGGCGGAGCCCCTCCCATCCGAGCTAGCTACCCCGCGGGCGGGCTGTACGCTTTGAGCTTGTTGTAGAGCGTCTTCGGGTCCACGCCCAGGACCTTCGCGGCCTGCGTCCGATTTCCCCCCACGTGCTTCAGCACCTTCAAGATGTGCCGGCGCTCCACCTCGTCCAGGGGGGGCAGCGCTCCCTCCACGTCAGGAACCGCGTTCGGCAGATGGAAGGCGACTTCTTCGGCCGTGATCTCCTCGCCCGCCGCCATCACGGCCAGGCGCTCGATCATGTTGCGGAGCTCCCGGACATTGCCCGGCCAGCGATGACTGGTGAGGACCTTGATCGCCTCGGGAGAGAAGCGGATCGCGCGCCCGCGGGGCTGCGCCACGCGCTGGGCGAAATAGCGGATGAGCATCGGAATGTCCTCGACGCGCTCGCGGAGCGGGGGCACCTCGATGAGCACGACGCCCAGGCGGAAATAGAGATCGTGACGGAACTCGCCAGTCGCGACCGCCTGGTCGAGCCGCTTGTTGGTGGCGGCGACGATCCGCACGTCCACGTGAAGGGTGCGATTGCCGCCCAGGCGCCTGATCTCGCCACTGTCCAGCGTGCGGAGGAGCTTGGCCTGCATGGCCTGGCTCATCTCGGCGACCTCGTCGAGGAAAAGTGTTCCGTCGTGGGCGAGCTCCAGGAGGCCTTGACGCTGGCCGGCCGCGCCCGTGAAGGCGCCCTTCTCGTGCCCGAACAGCTCCGACTCGAGCAGCTCGTCCAGCAGCGCGGCGCAGTTGATGGCCAGAAACGGCTGATCGCGCCGCTCGCTGACCCGGTGCACGTAGCGCGCGGCCAGCTCCTTGCCGCTGCCGCTCTCGCCCTGGATGAGGACGTGCGAGTGCGAGTGGCCCGCGCGGGTCAGGAGCTCGCGCAGCCGCTCTATGGCGCGGCTCTGGCCCTGCATGGCGGGCTCGGGCTCGTGCTGGAGGACGACCCGCCGCAGGGCCCGGTTCTCGTGGCGGAGCCGACGGTGCTCGGCCGCCCGGGCCACGACCTCGTAGAGCTCGCTCAGTCGGAAGGGCTTGGTGACATAGTCAAAGGCGCGAAGCTTGAGGGCCTCGATGGCGGTCTCGACCTCGGCATAGCCCGTGACGATGATGACCTCGGCGTCATAGCCCTCGGCCCGCATGGCCTGCAGGACCTGGATGCCGTCCTTGCGGGGCATGCGCAGATCCATGAGGACGACGTCGAACTCCTCCCGGGCGAGGGTCCGGAGGGCGGCCTCACCGTCCCGGGCAGTGCTGACGAGGTACCCCTTCCGCTCGAGCCCGGTGACGACTGTGTCGGACAGGGCTGGGTCGTCCTCGACGACCAGCAGCCGAGTCGCCTTGACGGCACTTTCTACGACTTCGCTTTCCATGCGTCTCGGGCAGCCTTTCGGAGCCACGACAGGCACAGCATGCCGGGTTGTCCTCCCCGGAAGACCCTCACCACGGCCCGGCAAGTATGCCGCAACCCCCCGGAATGTCAAACGTCCTGGCAGTCTCCGGGAGGAGACGCCCCCGGCCGATAACCTCGACATGGCCGAGGGATTGCCTGGACAGCAGGATCCTGACGGACAGGAGCCCGACATCCTCCCCGTGCGATTCTTACGGGTGGTCGATGCCCGGCGGCGGCTGGCTCAGGGCTGGCTCATCCCTCAGCCCGAGGTCATCGCTCGCGCATTGATCCTCCTCGCCGCGCTCGACTGAGCTAGGCCCTTAGCCCTCGCTCAGCAAGCCGGGGAATCCCGGGGGTGAGGTGGCCTGCCCCTCCCGTCCCCGCCTGAGCTCGCCCAGAATCTGGCCATCGACCGACGCAACCTCGCCCTGGGAGACCCGCAAGAGCCAGCGCTGCCCGCACGAGCAATCGAAGACCACCGTGCACTGGCATCCGCCCCTCGCCCCGGTGGGTACGTGTATGCGGTGCAGACGGAGGCCATGGGACCCGGCGCACTCGCGGAATCGAGTCGTGTGATCCTGCGCCTCCAGCGTCCCGTTCGAGGGCCGAGCTCGACTCATGCTTCACAGGGGAGCAAGAGCCGTTCCACCACCTATCTGGCTGATCTTACGGTACTAGATGCACAGGAAGCGAACGGCACCCCGGAAAGGCTCCCAAAAATTGGCAGGAAAGCTGCCGAGGCCCGGCATGGCGGAGCGCCTCAGGCGGGGCGGAGCTGATAGATCGCGGTGTGCCGGACCGAGGCCACGGGACGGGAGCCCTGGGCGACGAGAAGGAGATCGAGCTCGACGAACTGATGCCCCTTCTTCTCGAAGAGACTCTGGATCCGGGCGCGCATCGCGAGGTGCTCGCCCACGCGCGCCACGCTCCAGTGGCTCCCCTGGCTCTCGACGTGGATCCAGGGGCTGACCCGCACGTTGCCGCTGAGCGCCCGGTTGGCAAGATCGAGGTACGTGCCCGGATGCGCCGGAGGCTCCGCCTGGCGATAGAGAGGCAGCGTCTCGCCGAAGCGCGTGAGATACATGGCCGCGCTCTCAGGGGTGAGTTGAAGCTCGGGCGTGCCCAGGACGCGCAGGCCTTCGAGAAGCGCGCGGCTCACCTGCGGTCGCTCGCCGGGCATGGCGGCCGTCGCGTAGGCGCCCGCATCGGGCGGCTGGGGACGAGGCGCTCGCGACAGGCTCATCTGGGCCGTGCCACAGACATCGCCCGCCGCATTGTGCGCGGCGGCCTCGACGATCACGCTGTCGCCGGTGCGCGCGGCGACGCGCGCGCGGATCACGGCCGGCTCCTCGAAATAGATGGGCTTGGTGAAGCGCGTCCGGAAGCTCCCCTTCTCGAGCCATTCCGCGCCGAGCGCCTCGACGATCGGATGGGTGAGCCAGCCATAGACGGTGACCCCGGGCACGAGCCCGCCCTTGAAGCCGTACTGCCGAGCCACGTCGTCCTCGTGGATCTTGTTTTCGCGCGGCTCCGTCGGCGCGGCCGCACTCACGCGGAATTCGGGCAGCTCCGCGCCGGGAGACAGCGAGTCGAGGCTCATGGCATCCAGAGACTACCTGTCTGCTCACTCGAGGGCAAGGCGGAGAGCGAACGCGAGAGCGAGCGGCGGCTGCGTTGGAACTCACGGTGATGTACAGTCGCGGAGAGACCCTTGCACTGTGAAGCGTGGTCCTGGGCCAAGTTGCTCGCCAGACGAGGCCCGAGGGAGCAAGCAATGCGAGGCGTACGTGGGTGTACGTTGAGCGTTGCTGGCGACCGAGAACGTGGCGTTTCGAGCTGAACGGCTTGCCGCGAGGCGAGAGCTGAGTAGATCTGGCGAGCAACTTGGCCCAGGACCCGGGAGGCATCAATGGCGCTCGACCGCATCACCATCTCCGTCATCCAGCATCGTCTCGAGTCCATCGTCCAGGAGATGGGCGAGGCCATGCTGCGCACGGCCTACTCGCAGATCCTGAACTCGAGCCGCGACTTCTCGACGGCGGTCTTCGACGGCCAGGGCCGCCTCGCTGCCCAGGCCGAGCACGTGCCCATTCATGTCGGCGCCCTCCCGTGGGCCGTCGCCGCCGTCAGCAACGACTTCGCCGGACGTATCCGGCCCGGGGACATGTTCCTGCTCAATGACCCGTACCACGGCGGCAATCACCTGCCCGATCTCACCGTGCTCCTGCCCGTCTTCGTGGGCGAGCGCCTGGCCTTCTGGTCCATCAACCGCGCGCACCAGAGCGACATCGGCGGGGCCACCCACGGTGCCTACAATCCCGCGGCGACCGAGATCTGGCAGGAGGGCATCCGCATCCCTCCCCTCAAGCTCTACGACGCGGGCACCCTGCGCGACGACGTCATGAACATGGTGGCGACCAACGTCCGGCACCCGCGCGACTTCCTGGGCGATCTCCGCGCCATGATGGGCTCCGCGCGCGTGGGCGAGCGACGGCTCCTCAAGCTGGTGGAGGAGTACGGGATCGAGACGTCGACCCTCGCGGTGGGGGAGGTGCTCGACTCGGCCGAGCGCCAGAGCCGCGCGTGCATCCGGCAGTGGAAGGACGGCGTCTACCGTGGCCTGTCCATCCTCGACGACGACGGCCACGGCATCGAGGACATCAAGCTCCGCGCCACCGTCACCAAGAAGGGCGACGGTCTCATCGTGGACCTGACGGAGTGCGACCCGCAGGTCATCGGCTTCGTCAACTCCTCCTACCCGAACACGATGTCGGCCGTGTACATGGCCCTGGCCTACCTCATCGATCCACGCATCCCGAAGAACGAGGGCACGTTCCGGCCCGTGGAGGTCAAGGCCAAGCAGGGCACCATCGTCTGGCCGCACCCGCCGGCCCCGGTGACGCTCGCCACCAATCATTGCGCGCAGGAGGTGGCGGAGGCGGTGATCAAGGCGCTGGCGGGCGCCTGCCCCGAGCGCGCCCTCGCGGGCTGGTCGCGGCGCTTTCGCATCGCCATCTCCGGCAAGAACCCGCGGAGCGGGCGACCCTTCATCTGGCACCTCTTCCACGCGCGCGGCGGCGGAGGCGCCTCGTCCGCGGGCGATGGATGGGAGACGGCGGGAGAGGGGCAGGCGGCGGGAGGGATCAAGTTCGGCAGCGTGGAGGTGGCGGAGGCGCGCTTCCCCCTCTTCTTCAAAAACCACGAGTTCCGGCCGGACTCGGCGGGCGACGGCCGCTTCCGCGGCGGCGTCGGCTCGGTCCTCGAGCTGCGCATGGAGACGACGGAGCCCGCGCGCGGGAACACCGCGGGCGACGGCGTGCGCCACCCGTCCTACGGCCTCCTCGGCGGCAAGGACGGGCTTCCCCACCGCTACGTCATGGTCGCCGGCGGCAAGAGGCGCGTGCTCAAGACCAAGGAAGCGGGCATTCCGATTCCGCCGGGTGCCGTCTTCGACATCGTCTCCGCCGGCGGCGGCGGATGGGGCAGGCCCGCTCGTCGCGATCCCAAGGCGCGAGCCAACGATCTCGAGAACGGCTTCGTGACGCGAAAGAACGGTTCCGCTCCCGCTCGGCGCGCGAAGCGCCGCCCCGGTCGCTACGCATGTATCGTATCGGGATAGACGTGGGCGGCACCTTCACCGACCTCGTCGCGGCGGACGCGGAGGGGCGCGTCACCATGGCCAAGGCCGCCTCTACGCCGGAGGACCAGTCGCTCGGGGTCATGGAGGGCCTGACCCTGCTCGCCCGCGAGCACGGCCTCGACCTTCGCGCCTTCCTGGAGGCCACGGACCTCGTCGTCCACGGCACGACCGTCGCGACCAATGCCCTCCTCGAGCGCAAGGGCGCCGCCGTCGGCATGCTGACCACCGAGGGGCATCGCGATGTGATCGAGATGCGCGAAGGGCTCAAGGACGACCGCTACAACCTGCGCATGCCGCCTCCCCTCCCCCTCGTGCCCCGCGCGCGCCGGCTGGGCGTGAAGGAGCGGGTCCGCTACGACGGCAAGGTCGCCACGCCGCTCGATCCACGCTCGCTGGCCGCGGGCATCGAGAGGCTCAAGCGCGCCGGCTGCGCCTCCGTCGCGGTCTGCTATCTCCACTCCTATCGCAATGCCCGCCACGAGCAGGCGACCCGGCGGGCCCTGGAGCGGCTGATGCCGGGCGTCTACATCTCGCTCTCGTCGGAGATCCTCCCCCAGATCAAGGAGTACGAGCGCTTCGGCACGACCGTGGTCAATGCCTATGTCGGGCCCGCCCTCGGGGTCTACCTCGGCCGCCTCGAGCACAGGCTCCGCGAGGCCGGCTACGCGCGCGACGTCCTCATCATGCAATCGCACGGCGGCGTGGCGGGAGTCGCCGACTCCGTGCGCCTGGCCGCCGGAGCCGTGCTCTCGGGGCCGGCGGGGGGCATCGCGGGGGGCCGGCATGCCGCGCGACTGCTCTCGCACGGGGACCTCATCACCTTCGACATGGGCGGCACCTCCACGGACATCGCGCTGCTCCAGGGCGGTGAGCCGCAGCTGACGGGCGACAAGGCGGTGGGGCCGAGCAAGGTCGCCCTGCCCGCCATCGACATCCACACGCTGGGCGCGGGCGGCGGCTCCATCGCTCATGTCGACGAGGGCGGCATCCTCCACGTCGGTCCCGAGAGCGCGGGCGCCGTGCCCGGGCCCGCCTGCTATGGCCTGGGCGGCACCGCGGCCACGGTCACCGACGCCAACGTCGTGCTGGGCTTGCTCGATCCCGCCAATTTCCTCGGCGGCCGCACGCGCCTCGACGCCGCCCGCGCGGAGACCGCGGTGGCGGCCATCGCAGAGCGACTCGGCACCCTGCCCGTCGCGGCCGCCGAGGGCATACAGCGCGTGGTCAACACCAACATGGCCGAGGGCATCCGCATCGTCTCCGTGCGGCGCGGCGCCGATCCGAGGCGCTTCGCCCTCCTCGCCTTCGGCGGCGCGGCAGGTCTCCACGTCACCGAGGTCGCGCGCATGCTCGAGATCTCCCGGGTCGTCGTGCCGCGCGTGGCGGCCGTCCTCTCGGCTTGGGGCATGCTCGCCACCGATCTGCGCCACGAGCTCGTGCTGACGCATGTCGGCGACGCGCGCAAGGTGGGCGGGCCACGGCTCCGCGCGCTCTTCGCCGAGATGGAGGCGCGCGGGCGCGAGCGACTGAGCCGGGAGGCTCCGGGCCATGTCGACGTGCATCGCGCCGTCGACATGCGTTACGGCGAGCAGACCTTCGAGATCACCGTCCCCCTGGACGGCGTGGATCCTGACGCGTCGGACCTGATGGACCAGGTGATCGAGCGCTTCCATCGCCGCCACGAGGAGCTCTACACCTACAGCGCGCCGGGACAGGACGTGGTGCTCGTCAACGCGCGGGTGGCCGTGGTCGGGGCCCTGGGGAGCCCGCCCGCCGATCGCCCCGTGGAGCTTCGCGCCGGAGCAGGCGCGGCGCCGCGGAGTCGGCGTGTCTACCTCGGGCGCTGGGCGGAGGTGCCGGTCTACGATCTGGACGCCGCGCGACCCGGCCTCGAGGTCAAGGGGCCCGCGATCTTCGAGTCGGCGACGACCACCGTGGTCCTCCGCCAGGACGACCGCGCCGTCGTCACGCCCCGCGGCTGGCTCGACATCACCGTCGCAGGCGGCTGATAAAGGCCCATCTGCTTCGTTGTCGCCCTCGGCTGCACGCTCAACGTACAGGGAGTACGCCTCGCGTGCAGCCTTCGGGCGACGCCTCGCATCTGGGCCTTTCTCAGCCGCCTGCCTTAGCTGATGGCGCCGTCGAGGGCGGTGCGGGCGGCCTTCAGCAAGCCATCCACGGAGAAGGGCTTCTTGAGGAAGACGCCGGGCACGGCCGTCTCGCCCTCTCGCACCATGGGGTCGTCCGTGTAGCCGGACATGTACACCACGCGCAGATCGGGACGCACGGGGGCCAGGGTCTCGGCGATCTCCCGTCCCGTCATGCGCGGCATGACCATGTCGGTGAGGAGAAGCTGGATCTCATCCGTGTACAGGCTCCACAGCCGCATGGCCTCGGCCGCGTCCGCGGCCTCGAAGACTCGGTAGCCCGCGCCCCGCAGCACGTCCCGGGCCAGCTCGCGGACAGCTTCCTCGTCCTCGACGAGCAGGATCGTCTCGCGTCCCGTGGGGCCTCGCTCGATGACCAGAGGACCTTCCGGCTCCGCCACCGCTGCCTCCACGGGAGGCAAGTACATGTCGAAGACCGTGCCGCGCCAGAGCTCGCTGGCCACCGCGATGTAGCCCTCGTGCTGCTTCACGATGCCGTAGACCGTGCTGAGTCCGAGCCCCGTGCCCTTCCCCGGCTCCTTGGTGGTGAAGAAGGGCTCGAAGATCTGCGCCTGCACGCCGGCATCCATACCCTGGCCATTGTCCCGCACGCTCAGCTGGACGAAGCTCCCGGGGTGCGAGCCCGGGTTCTTCCGCGTGAAGGCCTCGCCCAGCTCCACGTTGGCCGTGGAGAGGGTCAGGCGGCCGCCTTTCGGCATGGCGTCCCGGGCATTGACGGCGAGATTGATCAGGACCTGCTCGATCTGGCCCCGATCGGCCTTGACGCGGGCCAGGCCTGGATCCAGCACCGTCACCAGCTCGACGTCCTCGCCGATGAGCCGCCGCAGCATGACCTCGGTGTCGGTGACCACGGCGTTCAGGTCGAGCACGGAGCGCTGAAGCATCTGGCGCCGGCTGAAGGCGAGAAGCTGGCGCGTCAACCCCGCCGCGCGGTCCGCCGTCTTGTGGATGAGGTCGACGTCGCGGCGGTACGGGCTGTCGGTGGGAAGGCGCTCCGAGAGCATGGTGCTGCGTCCGCTGATGACCGTCAGCAGGTTGTTGAAGTCATGCGCGACGCCTCCCGCGAGCCGTCCGATGGCTTCCATCTTCTGGGCCTGACGAAGCTGAGCTTCTCTGTCGTGCAACGCCTGCGCGGCCGTCTCCGTCTCGGCCCGGGCTCGCTTCTCGCCCTCGAAGGCTCGGGCATTAGCGATGGCGATGGCCGCGTGGTCGGAGAGTCGCCTGAGGACGGCCTCGTCATGGTCCGTGAAGACGCGCGTGCTCCGCTGATCGACGTAGAGGAGTCCCTCGACGCGCCCCTCGATGGAGATGGGCACGACCATGGCGGCCCGGGCCGACTCGGCGCGGGCCACCTCGTGAAAGATCGAGGTGACACGAGGATCGTGGAGATAGTCCTCGGTGCGGAAGGGGCGGCCGGTTTCGAAGACGATCCCACCCGCCCCCATGCCCGGCACGATGCGCAGATCCCGCCAGCCCTCGTACCGAGCCTCGGGCCAGTAGCGAAAGCGCATGGCCTCCTCGTCGTCCTCACGAAGCGCCACCCGCACGACATCGGCGCGGCACAGCTCCCTCGCGCTCTCGCCGATGCGCTGGAGCGCCGTATCCAGATCGAGCGCGGAGGAAAGGCTCTGGGCGACGTCGTCGAGAACCTCCGCCTCTCGCCGGCGCTCGTCGGCCTCGCCGTACAGTCGCGCGTTCTCGAGCGCCAGGGCCGCCTGATCCGCGAACGCCTCGAGCATGGCGATGTCCGTCTCGGTGAACACGCGCCCGAGCTGAGCGGCGATCATGAGGGAGCCGGTGATCTCGCCCTTGACGCGGAGGGGGACGCCCAGGAGCGCGCGGTCGCCCGTGAGCTCGAGGCGCTGCCGTTGGGCCTCCGAGAACTCGAGCAGGGGGTCGTTCAGCGCGTCGGCTGACCAGACGGGGTGGCCCAGGCTCGTTGCCCGGCCCGCGACACCGGCTCCCGCGGGAGACACGCCGCCCTGTCCACCCCCAGGACCCACGCTGCCGCTCCAGGCCACGGACCTGAGTGAGCCATCGGGCAGGCGGCGGCGCAGATGTGAGAACGTGCCCCCGAGGAACGCCAGCACGCCGTTGACGATACGCTCCCCGACCTCCGTCTCGTCGAGGCTCTCCGTCAGCCCCCGCGCCACCGCGGCCAGCGCTTCGGCCTCTCGCCGCCGCCGCTCCGCCTCGCCGTAGAGGCGCGCGTTCTTGATGGCCAGCGCCGCGTGGGCGGCGAAGAGATCGATATCCTCACGTTCTTCCTCGGTCGGCGGGGCCCCTTTCGGCACGGAGAGGCTCAATACACCGAGCACCTCGTCACCCTCCGTCAGGGGCACGCCGTAGAAGATGGTGAGGCCGCGAGCCTCGTACCAGGTGGTGTCGACGAAGCGGGGATCCTGAAGGATATCGAGGACCAGGAGCGGCTCGCGCGTCTGCGCCACCACCTCGCTGAGGCCGGTGCCGAAGGGAATGACCGTGGGCCGGTCCGCCATGATTCCCAGCGTTCGCGCCAGGCGGTAGCCGCCCGCCTCTCGGTCGACGAGTCGCACGAGGCAGACGGAATCCGACCTGACGGCCATGACCGCGGCGGTGATCTCGGCCAGAACGGTCTCGAGGTCCAGCACTCCCGAGATCGCGCGCAGCAGCGCGGCAAAGCGACGGTGGGGTCGATTTCGTGCCGCCATGACCACACCTGGCTCGACGCAATCCATCACCGAGGTCATCGGCTCCGGCCGGCAGAAATCGGAGACCTGGCATGGCCCGGGGCGAGCGGTGCCGCCGCGGGCAACACCGAAGCCTAGCGGGCGAGGAGCGTGCGCACGGCGCGCGCGATGCCGGCGCCGTCGATTCCGTAGTGGGCGTAGAGGTCGGACCGCCCGCCCGATTGGCCGAAGTGATCGACGCCGAGGGGGATCTGGGGCACGCCGAGAGCCGAGCCCAGGAAGGCGAGGCCATGGGAATGACCATCCAGCACCGAGACGATGGGCACTCCCTCCTCCTCGGAGGTGACGAGCTGCTCGAGATACGGACGCGACTCGCGCAGGCCCCGGTAGAGCCGGTCCGGGCTCGTCACGACGAAGAGGCTCGCAAGAATCCCCTCGGCGCGCAGGAGTCGAGCCGCCTCCACGGCCTCCGGCACCATGACGCCGGCCGCGAAGAGACTCACGGCACTGTCCTCGGGATCCCAGCCCGGCTCGGCGCGGGCGTCGATGAGCCGGTAGCCTCCGCGGAGGACCTGGGCGCGGTACTCCTCGCTCGCGGCGGGCGCCAGGGATTGCGCGACCGGCTTGGTGGAGAGCCGGAGGTAGAGGCTCTCGCCTCGCTCCCGGTCGAGGAGGCCGCGCAGCCCGTCGAGCAGGATCCACTCGACTTCGAGCGCGAAGGCGGGCTCGTAGTAGGCGAGCGCGGGCAGCGCGATGCCGATGCCCGGCGTGATCACCGACTGGTGCGCTCCGCCCTCGGGCGAGAGGCTCACGCCCGACGGCGTGGCCGCCACGATGAAACGGCCGCCCGCGTAGAGGGCGTGGTAGAGGGCATCGAGCCCTCGCGTGACGAAGGGGTCGTACAGGGTGCCGATGGGAAAGAGCGGCACGCCCGTCAGCTCCGTCGCGAGACCGAAGGCTCCCAGGGCCAGGAAGAGGTTGTGCTCGGCGATGCCCAGCTCGATGTGCCGGCCGCGGGGGGACTCGCGCCAGGGAACGGCCTGGGGCACGTCCGCGAAGAAGTCGGGCCGTGCCGTGGGCGAGTAGACGCCCGTGCGGGTGATCCAGGCGCCGAGGTGGGTGGTCACCGCCACGTCGGCCGAGAGGGTGACGACGTGCGCGCCCACGGGCAATCGCGCGAGTCGGGACAGGGCGCGGCCGAAGGCTTCCTGGCTCGAGGACGTCTCCGGGTAGCTCTCCTCGAGCGTCTCGGGCAGCTCCGGCGCCTCCACGCGACGAGCCGGCGACCGGAAGGGCGCGGGGCGTGCACGGATCCATTTGCCCTCGGGACTCGAATCCGGGAAGCGCTCCCACTCCGCGCCGGGCCCGATCCCGAGCGAGTCGCGAAGAGCCTCCATCTGGGTGGCCGTCAGGAGCGCGCCGTGATTCATGGGATCTCCCGCCATGGGCAATCCCCAGCCCTTGATCGTCTGGGCCAGCACCACGCACGGC
>WNFB01008807.1_pt1 | contig 17284 bp, 19 predicted proteins | sample 5400501 | NCBI WGS metagenome assembly WNFB01 (sample SAMN13153341, study PRJNA577476) | soil metagenome | isolation source: 200 cm saprolite under Douglas fir tree site 2 hole 1 | place: USA:California | collected 2015-04-18 | reverse complement strand
GTTTGGGAAAGGACTTTGATCAGTTCGTCGCGCACCTCCTGCGCCAGCTGCGGCAGATCTTGTTCGCGCAGCGCTTTTACATCAGCGGGCGAATGGATCCCTTCGAGCAGCCGCGCTGGCGCCGCTCCTTCAGAAAAGTCTGACTTCATTGGTTTGTTCTCCTCTTTCATCGGCCGCTTTGTTGTCGATCTCTGCCTCCGCCGCCGGTTCAAAATCTTTCACGATTGGTTTGCCGGCGCTGTTGTGGGCGATGATTTCGATCTTTTGCTCGGCGCTGGCCAGTCGTTCCTGACAAATTTTTACCAGATTCATTCCCTCTTCATAACGAACAATCAAATCTTCCAGTGGCAATTTGCCGGATTCCATCTGCTCCACGATCGCCTCCAGCCGATCCATCGCGTTTTCGAAGTTCAACGCGGGGTTGGACAGTTTCGGTTTGCTGCTCATGGGGAAACTCAAAACTAAGCACAGCGTCGCCGAAGGGAAAGCGCGAGTTCTGCCGTCACTCGCGTCCCGTGGTGATTGTCGCTCTTCGGCGCGGCGCGAATGCGGCTTGCCTCGCTCAGCGGATGTTATTTAACTGGCTAACGTATGGCGCGCGTTCTCTCTTTGATTTCGCGGCAGGACGCGCGGCACCGTTTGTTTCTCGGCCTCGCTGGCGCGATCGTCGTTTTTCTTTTTTTGCGCGGTCGCGTCCGCCTTTCCACCGAAACGATCGCGACCTGGGATGCATTCGCGTTTTGCGTGCTCCTGCTCGCGTGGCTGACAATTTTAACGACGCCTGTCCACAAACTGCGTTCGCGCGCCAAAGAACAGGATCTTAGCCGGTTCTTGATTTTCATTTTTGTTGTCATCGCGGCTTGTGCCGCGCTTTTTGCCGTAGGTTTTCTGATCAGTGTGAACAAGGCCGAGGGACGCGGTCATCTCACGGTCCATTTGGTTCTCGCTCTCGCCACGGTCGTCTTCTCCTGGTCGGTCGTGCACACAGTCTTCGGGTTGCGCTACGCCCACACTTTTTATGGCGATAGCGATGATCCCGGCGCTGATCAACACGCGGGCGGTCTCTTATTTCCGGGCGGGCGCACGCCCGACTATTTCGATTTCGCCTATTTCTCGTTCGTCGTTGGCATGACCTGTCAAGTCTCGGATGTTCAGGTCGCTTCGCGGAGAATGCGACGCCTGACGCTGCTGCACAGTGTCCTTTCCTTTGGCTTCAACACCGTCATCCTCGCGCTGCTCATCAACACCATCTCGAGCCTGCTTTGACCTGCGGCAACTTTCTAAGTTGCAGACGCAAGTTGGAAACTTGCGCCACGGCAGAGTTGGCACATCGGATGCTCGTTATCTCGGAAACAATCAAACCCCTCTGCTCACGTTTCCCAAAAAGATCCTTTTGATCGATCACGAGCCGGGAGTCACGCGACTCGTTAGGCAAGCTTTAGAAAAAGCTGGCAAATATCTGGTGCAGGAAGAACACGATGACCGATTGGCATTGCAAGCTGCGCGCTCGTTTCAGCCGGATTTGATCTTGCTGGACACGCCTGCGACCAGCCTCGACGGCCAAATTCTCGAACGGCAACTTCAAACAGACACCCTACTGCGCGACACGCCATTACTTCGGTTGAGCAGCCTCAAGTCGGAGAGCCAAATGGTCTCCGGCGGCATTCTCAGCGGCTATAGTTTTTTCGCTGGGCCGATTCGCATCGAAGAAGTATTGCGTGGAATCGAAGATCTTCTTTTCGGCAAAGCTTGATCGTCGCCAATTGGCAGCGACGGCGCGCCGTCGCGTGATTTTTCTCAAGCCACTTCCGCAATTCCGATGGCGTTCGAAAGAAGGAAACCTTCATTCCTAGTTCACGAACCTTTTGGGTCGAACAGTTGCTCTTCGACAAAGATTGATTCTGCCGAATTTGGGATTGAGTGTTTGGCTTTTGCTTCTTTCGAAAATTACTTCGCGTCTGGTTTCGGCAACGGCAGCGACGCCTGTCCAAAAACATATCGCCAGCCTGCCGGCGTGCGGACATACGTGTCGCTAAACCACAGCTTGTAATCGAGCGATTTTCCTGCTGCCACGCCCTTGATCCACAACAGCGCCGTCACTACCGCAGTGTCGCCCCACACCCGTACCTTTTGCGAACCAGCTTCCTCGTCTTGCTGCTCGTATGTTGTCTCTTTGGCCTGCGCTTCCTTCAGCAGATCGGCTTTGTTGGAAACACGACCGCGTCCAGTTACGAGAACAAAATCATCGGCCAAAATCCGGTCCATCGTGGCCGCATCGTTCGCCTTCACCGCTGCTTGGTATTGCATGTCCAATGCCGCCACTGTCTTTGCATTCTCGTCGGAAGACGCGTTTGCATTGATTGGCGCGATTAACGTCGTCGCCATGAATCCCATTAGTAATAGTTGGCCCATCGCGATTTGAATTGAACCTAACCGATTTGTTTCCGATATGCCGCCGCGTCTTTCAATTGTTTGAGATCGTTCGCGTTGTCGATCTTGAGGACGAAGATCCAGCCTTCGCCGAATGGATCGGTGTTGAGGAGGGCCGGGTTTGATTCGAGCGCTTTGTTTGCATCAACCACTGTGCCCTTCACCGGCGCGTAAATGTCGCTGGCGGCTTTGACCGATTCGACCACCGCGATTGCTTCCTTTGTGTTCGCTTGTCGATCTTTCTTTGGCAGCTCGACGTAAACGACATCGGTCAATTCGGACTGGGCGTGGTCGGTAATTCCGACGCGCACATTCTCGCCTTCGCGTTTAATCCATTCGTGCGTCTCGGTGTAAAGCAAATCGTCGGGAACGTTCATGATTTTTTGTAGAGCGGTTTCTTTTCGATCGTGGCCGGGAATTTTTGCCCGCGAATTTCGATGTCGATCTTCGATCCGACCTTCGCGTGCGGCGTTGAGACATACGCCATTCCGACGCCCCAGTTCAAGCTCGGCGAAAGCGTGCCGCTGGTCACTTCCCCAACGCATTCGCCGTCGTTGAAGACAGAATAATGCGGACGCGGTGGCGGCCCTTTATCTTTCATTCGAAACGGCACGAGTTTTTCTCGGGGGCCATCTTTTTTCATTCGCAGTAGAACTTCGCGACCGATGAAATCCGGCTTCGTTAGATCGACAAAAGAGCCGAGGCCTGCCTCGATCGGATTGCGCTCCGGCGACAGATCTGAGCCGTTGAGCGGATAACACATCTCCAATCGCAACGTGTCGCGCGCGCCGAGTCCGCACGGTTTGATTCCGAACTTTTCTCCTTTTTCCAGAACGAAATTCCAAAATTTTGGCGCGGCGCTTGCGGAAAAGAAAACCTCAACCCCATCTTCGCCGGTGTAACCCGTGCGCGCGATTGTGAGGCTCATTCCTTCCAACTTAAGATCGACAATCTGATTTCGCGCTGGAAGATCGACATCGTCGCCAAGCAGCCTGTGAAAAAGATCGACCACGCGCGGACCTTGAATGGCGACGCCGCCAAATTCCGCGCTGCGATTCCTTAGATCGACATCGTGCGAACGATGTCGATCTAACCACGCGAAATCTTCATCCGTGCGCGATGCGTTCACCACGAGCAGAAATTTTTCTTTGCCGATTCGATAAGCGATCAAGTCGTCGATAATTCCAGCGTGTTCATTGAGCAGAAAAGTGTATTGGCCGGAGCCGACATCCAGCTTGTCAATGTTGTTTGTCAGCATCTTGTTCAGCCACTCACGCGCGCTCCTTCCATCGACAATCAATTGCCCCATATGCGAAATATCGAACATGCCGACATTGTTCCGCACCGCTCGATGTTCCTCGACGATGCTGTTGTACTGCACGGGCATGAGCCAGCCGCTAAACGGAATCATCTTCCCGCCGCGACGCACATGCTCATCGTAGAGCGGGGTTCGTTTTTGCGCGCTCTCGCTCACGCGAGGAGGCTATCAGTGCCCCGGGCGGGCCGCAACATTCGCCCATCAAACGCGGATCCAACCAATGCTGTACGCGAATCACGTATAGCAAGGTCGTCGTCGCGAGGATTTTCAACGGAGAGCGCGCGATGGAGAGAACCGCGCCGGTTGCTTGAAGATCGTAGCGGCTCCTCTTACCGTGTCTGGAAATGCGTTGGTTGGATACACTCGAGCGCCGTTTTGGATTTCTTGGAATCCCCGGACTGATCCGTATCGTCGTTGCATTCAGCGCGCTCGTCTTCCTCCTTGTGCGCTTGAATCCGGATTTTATATCTGCGCTCGACCTCAACCCGGAGCGTCTCCGCCACGGCGAAATCTGGCGGCTTATCACTTACATTTTCATTCCGCAAACGTTCAGCTTTTTGTGGATCATTTTTGTCTTGTGGTTTCTTTGGTTCATCGGCGAGGGACTCGAGCGTGCATGGGGAGCGTTTCGACTGACTCTTTATTTCCTGGTTGGGATGATTGGCACGACAGCCGCCGCGCTTTTCTTCGGCAGTTACTTTTCCAACACGATGCTGATCGCGTCGTTGTTTTACGCCTTCGCGCGATTCTATCCCGATCAAGTTATCTATGTGCTCTTTATTTTGCCGGTCAAAATCAAATGGGTGGCATGGGTGTCAGCCGCGTTCTTATTGCTCGGATTTTTCTTGAACTCGAACTCGTATCGCATGGCGACAGTGGCAGCGTTGAGCAATTATCTGATCTTTTTCGGGCCGGAAATTGTTTACGAAGCGCGCCATCGCCACGAAGTCTCGACACGGCGGAGACGTTTGGAGTCGCATGCGCGCAGCGAAACCGAGCCGCTGCACCAATGCGCAGTTTGCGGCGCTACCGAATTAAGCGATCCGAACCTCGATTTCCGCGTCGCGCGGGACGGAGAGGAATATTGCGTGGCACACTTGCCGAAAACGGAGAGCGCCGCGCGCTTATAAGATCGACATTGTTGTGGCTACCGCCGTCTCTGGCGGCAGAAACTTTCAAAAACTGCCGCTGAGGACAGCGGCTGCTACAACCCGCGTCAGCTTGACCAGCGGACACGACGGATGAAACTAGCGCGATGACCGACAAAAACGCGGCGCTTGTCCTGGAAGAGGGCTGGCATTGCCTGCATTTGTTCTACCGGATTGAGTATGGGCAATGGCAATTGCTCAGTCGCGAAGAACAGAACGCCGCGAAGACAAATCTGGCGTCGCTCGTCCAGGAAATTCGCGCGATGGACTCGACGCAGTTGCTAACGCTTAGCGTCGTGACACCGAAGGCCGACCTCGGCTTCATGTTGGTCACGCCGGATTTGCAAATCGCAAACAAGATCGACAAGCAACTTTCGCTTTCGCTCGGCCCGGATGTTCTTAGCCCGGTTTACAGTTATCTCTCGCTGACCGAGGAAAGCGAATACATCACAACCGAAGAAGAATACGCGCAGACATTGGAGAAGGAACAAAAACTGGAACCAAGTTCGAAGAAATTTACCGAAGCAATGACTTCGTTTCGCGAACGAACGAAAAAATATCGGCAAGAGCGCGTTTACCCGACGCTACCCGATTGGCCGGTCGTCTGCTTTTATAATATGAGCAAGCGTCGTGGCGAGCAGCGAAACTGGTACGTGCTGCCCTATGAAGAACGGCGCAAATTGATGAAAGGACATGCTGCGGTTGGGCGCGAATTTGCCGGCAAAGTCAAACAGCTCATCACCGGTTCGACCGGTCTGGATGACGCGGAGTGGGGCGTGACGCTTTTTGCGCGCGATACTTTTCAGATCAAAGCGATCGTTTACAAAATGCGCTTCGATCGGGTGAGCGCGGAGTACGCGGATTTCGGCGAATTTTTCATCGGCATCCAACTGCGGCTCGACGAATTGTTCCAGCGGCTGCAACTTTGATTGTCGATCTTGTCCGCGTGAGGCGGATCGATCTTAGGGATGGGTGACAGAGCGGTCTATTGTGCACGCCTGGAAAGCGTGTGTGCCGAAAGGCACCCGGGGTTCGAATCCCCGCCCATCCGCCACGCGAAATTTTTACCAGCTTTTGAAAAGCTAACTCTCTCTTTGATCGCGCCGTTCCAAGATTTGCAGTTCCTGGCGTAACTTGACCACGCTGGCCTGGGGCAGGACGCCGCGAAAATTTACTCCCGGGTAAATGATGCAATCGCATCCTAAAATCGAACCGGGATTGATCACTGCATTGCAACCAATTTCCGTCCGGTCTCCGACGATAGCTCCAAATTTCGTGAGACCGGTCGCAATGCTTCCCTCCGGAGTCGCGACGGCAATTTCACGATGATCGAGTTTGACGTTTGAGAGAATTACCCCGGCGCCGAGATGCGCGCGATAACCAAGGATCGAATCGCCCACGTAGTTGAAATGCGGCGCCTGCGCCTCGTCGAAGAGAATGCAATTTTTGAATTCGCACGAGTTTCCCATGACCACGCCATCGCCCACAACGACGTTCTCGCGAACGTAACAGCCGCTGCGGATCTGGCAGTTTTCGCCGATCCAAGCTGGCCCTTTCACGATCGCGCCTTGCTCGACGATCGTTCCACGACCGATGAAGACCGCGTTACTGATGAACGGTTTCCCCACGAGCTCGCCCAATACGCCCGGCTTCAGACGGAATTGCAGATAACTGGCGATTTGCTTGAGCGCGTCCCAAACGTAATTCTGGTTCTCAAACAGCTTCGGATGGGCCGTATGTTTGAGACTAAGAAATTCAGCAGGCGCAAACATCTCTTGCGGACTAAGCGCCGGCGCGTCGCGTGATTTTCTGCCCGTCCTTTGTGTCACGCGTTTCCCAGCCGCGGGCGTTTAGTTCGTTGCGCAATTCATCACTTTTTCGCCAGTCTTTTGCAAGCCTTGCTTGTTCGCGCTCTCTGGCCAGTTTCGAAACATCCGCCGGAATTTCGTTTTCGCCGTCGGAAATCGCGAGCACGGAATCGACGCGTTCCCACCAATTTAGCCACGCATTGGCCGAGGCAGGATCGAGTTCGCCTCGATCCATCGCACGATTTGTCTCGCGAATTGTTTCGAACAAAAAACCGAGCGCCGCGGAAATGTTCAGGTCATCGTCGAGCGTTTCCTCAAAGTTGTTGGCAGCGTCGGCGCGCTGCGTCGTCCCTGCCACGTCGATCTTGTTTCCGGCAGTTTCGCGCAATCGCGTCAGCCAATCATCGATGCGACCTAACGACTGTCGCGCTTCCTCCATTCCGTCCCAGGTGAAATTGAGCGGTGCGCGGTAGTGAACGCGCATGAGCGCGTAACGAATTTCGCGACCGGTGTAACCTTTTTCGAGCACGTCGGCGAGCGTGTAAAAATTGCCGAGCGATTTCGACATCTTCTGCCCATCGACCAGCAGATGGGCGCAATGCAGCCAGTAGCGCACAAATTTTTTTCCGGTGCAGCCTTCGCTTTGCGCAATCTCCGCTTCGTGATGCGGAAAAATATTGTCCACGCCGCCGCAGTGAATGTCGATCTGATTGCCGAGCAACGCGGTTGCCATCGCGCTGCACTCGATGTGCCAGCCGGGCCGACCGCGTCCCCACGGACTTTCCCAGCCAACGTCGCCGTCCTCTTCGTCCCACGCTTTCCAAAGCGCGAAGTCGCCGATGTGTTCCTTGTCGTATTCGTCGTGCTTCACCCGGCCGGTCGATTGCAATTGCGTAAGATCGAAATGGGCGAGCTTGCCGTAATCTGGAAATCTGTTGATCCGAAAATAAACCGATTTGTCCTCGGCTTGATAAGCAAGGTCGCGCGCGATGAGCGTGCTGATCATCGCAATCATCTTGTCGATGTAAATCTGATCGGTGGCGGCCGGAAAATCGTCCGCTCGTTTGATCCGCAATCTTTCGATGTCTTGAAAGAATGCCTGCTTGAACGGTGCGGTGAATTCCTGGAGCGGAATTTTAGCTTCGCACGCGCCGCGGATCGTTTTGTCGTCCACATCCGTGATGTTCATGACGCGATGCACTTTGTAACCGCGCAATTCGAGGTGGCGCTGCAACAGGTCCTCGAAAATGTAGGCGCGAAAATTTCCGATGTGTGCGCGGCTATAAACAGTCGGCCCGCAGGTGTAGATGTCGATTTTGCCGCTGTTCGGATCGCGCGCGCGGAATTCTTCCAGTTCGCGCGAGTAAGTATTAAAGAGACGAATCGGCATCTTCTATTTTGTCATGTCGAGCGAAGTCGAGACATCCCGTTGCGAATCGTTGCGGCAACATCACGGGATTCCTCGACTCCGCTCGACCCCGTTGCGAATCGTTGCGGCAACATCACGGGATTCCTCGACTCCGCTCGACATGACGGAAGGTTCATTCTTGCTCCACAGTCGCAATTGCCATTGCGGCGATGCCTTCGCCGCGGCCGAGCGCGCCGAGTTTTTCGTTTGTCGTCGCCTTGATGCTGACGCTCGATTCAGCCGTGCCGATTGCGTTCGCGATTTTTTTCCGCATCGCGGAAATGTGCGGCGCGATCTTTGGTGCTTCCGCGATGACCGTTGCATCGACATTCACTACGCGCGCTTTTTCTTCGGCGAGAAGTGCGGTCACGCGTTTCAAAATTTCGATACTGCTGATGCCGCGAATCGATTCGTCGGTATTTGGAAAATGCTGGCCGATGTCGCCGGCGCCGATCGCGCCCAGCATCGCGTCGGCGATCGCATGGGCGAGGACGTCGGCATCGGAATGTCCTTCGAGGCCGCGCGGGTGCGCGATCGCGATCCCGCCGAGAATCAATTGTCGATCTTCGGCGAGGCGATGCGCGTCGTAGCCGATTCCGCAGCGGATCGTGCTCACAGCTTCAAGTCGATCACGCCATTGGAGGCGACGATGCTGTATTTGTCTTTCATGTCCTGGCGCGGCCGCAAGTCAACTTTGCCACCGGCCGTCTCCACCAAAATCCATCCGGCGGCGATGTCCCACAAACTGATTCCGCGCTCGATGTAAACGTCGAATCGGCCGCAAGCGACATAGGCCATGTCGAGCGCGGCGCTGCCGAGCACACGACACTTGCGCACGCGATGAATCATTTCCTGGAGCAACGGAAGATTCGAATCGATCATCTCGCCCGTCTTGGAAAGTCCGACGGAGATGACGGCTTCGGCGAGATCGGCCCGCTCGCTGACGCGAAAGTGGCGGCCGTTCAATCTTGGGATTTCGCCTTTTTGTCCGCTCCACAGTTCGTCGCGCATGGGATCGTAAATTACGCCGAGGATGATTTCACCCTTGAAACGCAGCGCGATCGAAACACAAAAATGCGGAATGCCGTAGAAATAATTCACGGTACCATCGAGCGGATCGACCACCCATTGGTGCTCGCTCGATTGGTCGCCCACGATTCCTTCTTCGCCGTAAAGCGAGTGCTGTGGGAATTGTTCGAGGAGAGAATGTGTGATCAGGTCCTGCGTGCGGACATCGATTTCGAGTTTGATGTCGTGCGCTTCCGCTGAATTGACGCGGAGGGGCCGCTGAAAATTTTGCCGAAGTAAATCGCCGGCGGCGCGCGCAGCTTTCTCCGCCGCGTCGAGATAGTGCTTCATCACGAAAGATTATCTCGCACAAAGGCCACAAAGTGCACAACGGAAACAAGGACCGCAATTCGTAAGCCGTTGCGACCGTTGTCGACATTGTGCGAATTCAATCGGCTCAGAAAAAAACCGGGAGGAAAATAAATTCTCCTCCCGGGTTGAGGTTAGGATCGTGACCCCGAAAGCGTTCGGGGTCGTTATTGAGGCGTTAATGCCTCTTTCTTTTTGCTGATTTTTTCTTCGCGGCTTTTTTGCGTTTCTTGGCCATCGACTATTCCCCCCTTTCAATCCGCAGAGGCGGAGGGTTGTGAAGATTTCGAGATGAATTCAACTTCACTTACACGAGTCAGTTAATCGTCACATTTTTTTTGTCAAACATTTTTCTCGCATGTTTGAAATTATTTTTACGAGCTCGCGCGCGATAATTTTTTTCGGCGCGCGCGAAATTTTTTTCTTTTCGCCGTTGCGAAAGAGAATCGTGACTTCATTTTCATTGCTCTCCATTCCTGAATTCGCGCGGCTCACATCGTTTGCCACGATCATATCGCAATTCTTGTCGCGAAGTTTTTTTTGCGCGTTTTCTTCAACGTCATTTGTCTCCGCGGCAAAACCCACGACGAGAAACTGGCGGTCTTGTTTTGAGAGGGAGCCGAGAATGTCGCGGGTCGGAATCAATTCGAGCGAAAAATTTGTGTCGCGCTTTTTGATTTTGCCCGGCGAAATGTTTTTCGGTTTGTAGTCAGCCACGGCGGCGCACATCACGAGAACGTCGCAATCGCCCAGATGTCGATCTATCGCATCGAACATTTCATCGCCTGTTGAAATGGAAATGAAGCGCCCGCCGTGAGGTGGATCGAGATTCACTGGACCGGAAATCAAAGTGACGTCGTGTCCGGCTTGGAGCGCCGCTTCAGCGATGGCGTAGCCCATTTTTCCGGATGAACGATTGCTGAGGTAGCGAATGGGATCGATCGGCTCGCGCGTTGGGCCGGCCGTGATGAGAAATCTCACGCGATCAAATTTTCCTGGCGCGCGAGAAGAAATTCAGCGCGGAAGGCGATGTCGTCGACTTTCCAAAGCCGGCCTAGACCTTCGTAGCCGCAGGCGAGCATTCCCTCTTCCGGTCCGATAAACTCGACGCCGCGCGATTTTAATTTTTCCACGTTCTCGACGGTCGCGGGATGCGACCACATTTTTCCATTCATAGCGGGCGCGAGCAAGATCGGCGCGCGCGTGGCGAGCGCGATGGCCGCGAGCGGATGACTGGCGAGACCGTGCGCGAGCTCGGCGATGATTTGCGCGGTGGCTGGCGCGATGAGAAGGAGGTTTGCGCGATCGGCGAGCTCGATGTGACCGGGGCGCCAATTTTCCTTTTCGTCATAGAAGCTGGTCGTAACCGGATTTTTGGAAAGCGTCTGCAGGGTGAGCGGCGTAATAAATTCGGTCGCGTCCTGCGTCAGCACGACAAAAACTTGATGGCCTTGCCTGACCAGGAGACTCGCCAGCTCCGCGGATTTGTAGGCGGCGATCGATCCGGTAACTCCGAGCACAATTGATTTCATGCCGGGCCGAATGCGCACGACTTTTCGCGCGCTCATTTTATCGCTTCTGCGTTTGGAATCTTTTTCCATGAAAGATCGACAGCTTACTCGCGAATGTGCTGTAGGGGAAGCTGTTAGCTTCCCCAGTTGGATTCGGAGTTACTTTTGGACGAGACGCCGGCTCAAATAACGCTCCGCGCCCATAATGTGGCGAAATTTTAGCAAATCTTCTTCGACCGATCGACTGATGATGGTGTAGCGATAGTCGCGCCATAATTCCATTTCGCGCGCCGCGGTAACGAGACGCACTTCAATTTGCGTTTTGGTTTCTGTTCCGCGCTTGGTCAGGCGGCGGCGGAGTTCTTCGAGGTCGGGCGGCATGATGAAAACGTCGGTGAGCGCCTGTCGGACGAACTCATCTTTGCAATTTCGAATCGTGGCCGCGCCTTGCGTGTCGATGTCGATCAAAACATCAACGCCATTTTTCAAGTTGCTGATGATCGGCTTAAGCAGCGTGCCGTAATAATGACCGTGCACCTTTGCATGTTCCAAAAATTCGCCCGCTTTGACACGCGCGAGAAAATCGGTTTCGGACACAAATTGATAATCTTCACCTTCAATTTCGCCGGCGCGCGCGGGACGAGTTGTGCAGGAAACGGAATAAACGAAGTCCCGTGTTTGCCGCAGGGCGTCGCAGAGCGTCGTTTTGCCCGCGCCTGAGGGCGCGGAAATAACGAAGAGAATTCCGTAACGGCTGAACTGTTTATTCAAGGTTCTGGACTTGCTCGCGAATTTTCTCCAACTCCGCCTTGCCGGCGACAACGCGCTGCGAAATAGCGGCATCGTTGGCCTTGGCGCCGAGGGTATTGAGTTCGCGAAAAATTTCTTGGATGATGAATTCAAGCGTCCGGCCGACCGGCTCGTTTTTGCGCAGATGATGCGCGAACTGCGCGAGATGACTTTCCAGCCGCGTCAATTCCTCCGAGATGTCGGCGCGGTCGGCGAAAAAGGAAATTTCCTTCATGAGACGTTCGTCGTCGGGCGCGATCGGCAGTCCTGCTTTTTGAATGCGCTCGAGGAGCGCGGCGCGATATCTTTTCACAACCTCGGGGTGAAGGGCGCGGATTTCCTTGAGTTGTTTCCGCATCGCTTTGAGCCGATGGATCAGGTCTCTGGCGAGATGTCGGCCTTCGCGTTCGCGCATCTTGATCAAATCCGCAAGGGCGGCGTGAAGCGCTCTCTCAATGGCGGGCCATACCTCCTGCGCGCTCACCGCCTGTTCCGGAAAACGCATGACACCCGGCGCCTGCAAGATGGCGCCAATAGTGATCTCGCCCGGCGCGTCCAATTCCTGTTGCAATGCGCGCATTGCTTCGTGGTAGGAGCGGGCCAGCCCGGTATCGAGAGCGAGTTTGCGCGCACCGTTTTGACCGTCGTGAAAAGTGACGACAACATTTGTCCGCCCGCGCGAAATATTTTCATTAATCGCCTGGCGAATGCGCGGCTCGAGCTCGATCAGATCGCGCGGCAGATTGACCACGATATCGCTCTGTTTCCGGTTCACGGAATTGAGTTCGACGCTGAACTTGGTGCCGTTGTGATCGACCTCCCCGCGGCCGTATCCGGTCATGCTTCTCATTCGACAGAAGAAGATGAACGCTCAACGTCCAACGCTCAACGTCCAACTTTCAATGAACAAGAATTTGTGCCCGTTGAAAAGCGGCGTGCCATCCGTTATGCACGCTTGTGAAGCACTGGGAGCAGGAGCTGGTCGCGACCGTAATCTTTGGGATCACTTACGTCCTGATCAGTGGCCGGCAGCTCAAAATCCTGCCGTTAAACCGGCCCGCGGCGGCTTTGCTGGGCGCGGTGTTGATGATTTCTACCGGCGTGATGACGCCCGAGCGCGCGTATCGCGCGGTCAACTACGACACCATCGTGCTGTTGCTCGCGATGATGATCATCTCCGCCTATCTTTACCTCGCGCATTTTTTCGAATGGGCCGCCGACGCGGTGTTGGAATTCTCGCGCACGCCGCAGCGGCTGCTCCTTTACCTCACGCTGACGTCGGGAATTCTCTCGGCGCTGCTGGTCAATGACACCATTTGCTTGATGCTGACCCCGCTTGTCATCGCGGTGATCAGGCGCGGGAGATTGCCGATGCTGCCGTATCTCGTCGCGCTCGCGACCAGCGCTAACATCGGCAGCGTGGCCACGCTTGTGGGCAATCCGCAAAACATGATCATCGGGCATTTTTCTCACATTCCGTTTGCGCAATTCTCGCGAACACTGACGCCAGCGGCGATCATAGGACTCGCGATCAACTTCATCATCTTGCGCGCCGGTTTTCGGAAGACTTTGCGCGAAGCCGAGATCGAACGAGAGCCCCACGTTATTCCAACGCTCGACCGCAATTTGTTCGCGATCGTTTGTGTTGTGCTCGTGCTGATTTTCGGCTGCTTCGTCGCGGGATTAAACCTCGCCTGGACGGCGCTGGCGGGCGCGGTGCTCGTGATGGTGCTGGCGCGCCGCGACACGCATGACGTGCTCAAACTGGTCGATTGGCACTTGCTCGTGTTTTTTGCCGCGCTCTTTGTCGTTGTCGACGGACTGAGCGATACCGGCTTGCCCGATGCGATTTATCGGCGCCTGCAACCGATCTTCGGATCAAGCGCGACCGCGCAGGCGTGGAACCTCACCTGGTTCTCTGCGATTGGTTCGAATATTTTCTCTAATGTCCCGTTTGTTCTTGTCGCGGGAAAATGGATTGCGCGTTTTGCCGAGCCCGAGTTGATGTGGAAAGTGCTGGCGCTGGCCACGACATTTGCCGGCAATCTCACCATCATTGGTTCGGTCGCGAACATGATCGTGGTCGAATCGGCGCGCGAACATTTCGAAGTCGGTTTCTGGGACTACGCGCGCTTTGGCATACCGATCACCATTCTCACAACCGCCGCCGGCGTGATGGTGTTGCTCGTGTTGCGTTGAGAAGATCGACAATCGCGCGGCGATGCGGCGAGGGCAGTGGAATCGAAGCGAGCTGAACGGTTGAGAACCAGCGTTGCGCTTTCGTCCGCAGGCGAGGCGGCGGCTGCGCAAAAATTTTCAAGGTGATGCGGTGGTTCGTGAAAGGAAAAATCGACAGGTGAAGCGGCGGGCGGCTGTTTGTCGATCTTGCCCTTGGGAGAATCCACATGCCGCGCCAGCGTCCGCTCGATTGCTCGAGCAGAATTCGATTGCGATGGAAGACGAAAGCGTGCCCTTCGGTGAGCTCTTTCGGCGGCGGCCGACGTTTTTTGATGGGGAGAGCTTCCGGATTCCGCGCGCAGCAAAATTTGTTTACCGGACAAATTCCACACTTCGGCGCGCGCGATGTGCAGACAAGCGCGCCGAGATCCATAAGCGCGGAATTATGCGACGCGGACCCGCGCGCGGGGAGAAGATCGGCGGCGCAACCCCAAATTTTTTCTCGGCCTCTGGTTGCATCGATGGGATCGCGCACGTCGAACAAACGGGCAATGACGCGCGCGATATTTGCTTCGACCAGTGGAACTGATTGATCGAACGCGAATGTGGCGACGGCATTTGCGGTGTAGCGGCCGATGCCCGGAAGCGCGCGAAGATTGTCGATCTTGCCCGGCAGCGCGCCGCCATGTTTACGGATCACGATTTTTGCGAGAGCGTGCAGATTGCGCGCTCGGGTGTAGTAACCCAGCCCCTGCCAGCCGTGGAGGACGCTCGATTCCGGCGCGAGGGCGAGGGAGCAGAAATCGGGGAAGCGGCGCAGCCACTCATTATAATAAGGGAGGACAGTGGTGACCTGGGTTTGCTGAAGCATGAACTCGGAAACGAGGATCGCGTAGGGATTGCGGGTGCGGCGCCAGGGAAGGTCGCGCCCGTTCGCGCGGTACCAGCGCATGAGAGAACGACGGAAGCTGCGGACGTCTTGTGGCGAGGTCAAGCTGAAGCAAACGTTCAACGTTCAACGCTCAACGTCCAACGCCGAATGCAGAAGATCATTGAACGTTGAACGTTGGAAGTTGAACGTTGAACGTTTTATTCGATGAACTCGTACACACAGCCGTTGACATCAGAACAGGCGATGAAGCTTCGCGCATTGCTCGATGAGCTGGGTTTCGAATTTTCGCCGAAGCAGTACACGATTTTTTTCGCGCAGAAAAATAAGCTCAGCGTCGGGGTTTACGAGAAGGGTCCGAAAGTTCTCGTGCAAGGCAAGGGGGTGGAAGAGTTCGTGCAGTTTGAGCTGGAACCGAAAATTTTTGGCGAAGCCAAACTTGGCTACGAGGAAGTGCATTTACCGAAGATGTTCGAGCCGCACTTCGGCGTGGATGAAAGCGGGAAGGGAGATTTCTTTGGACCGCTCGTGATCGCGGGCGTGTATGTCGATCGTGGGATTGCGCGCAAGTTTCTGGACGCGGGCGTGCAAGACAGCAAACGGATCGGCTCGGATGCGCGCATTCGTGCCCTTGGCCAGATCATTCGCAAAACTGCCGGCGGTTTGACCGAGACGGTGCTAATCGGGCCCACAAAATATAACGAGCTTTATGAGAAGTTCGGTAATCTGAACAGTTTGCTCGGGTGGGGACACGCGCGGGTCATCGAAAATCTGCTGGCAAAAAAGCCGAATTGCCCGCGCGCGTTGTCGGACCAATTTGCCGATGCGCGTGTGATTGAGCGATCACTTTTGCGACACGGCCGCAAGGTCGACATCGAACAACGGACCAAGGCGGAGTCGGATATTGCCGTGGCAGCGGCGTCAATTCTTGCGCGCGAGGGATTTATCAATTGGCTGGATCGTCATGGAAAAATCTTCGGTTTGCGTTTGCAACGCGGGGCGTCGGCCAGTGTGAAGGAGACCGGGAGAAAGCTCGTGGAAATGAAGGGGCCGCAGATACTGCGCGAGGTGGCAAAGGTGCACTTCCGGACGGCGCACGAGATCGCGCCGAGTGACTATGCCGCGCCGCCTCCCGGAAAAGATTGGCAGAAGTGAGGGCGGGCGGCCGCTTGCCCTGGTTTCGGCGAGGTTCCTGCTCCACGCTCGCTTTGCAATTGTGGAAGCCCGGCTTCTTATTCTTAACGCAGATCCCGTCTTCCAAGATCAATCGCTCGCGATTTTCGATCAGATAGACGAGGTCGAAACGCACATTGCACGGACGCTTTCCGAAGCGGTATCGATTCTTCTGGGTGAGAATTTTGATGCTTTCGTCGTGGAAGGCGAATCCGCGCTCGCCGTGGAACAGGCAACGAATTCCCCTCGCTCAACATCGTGTGCCTGGTGCCGGAGGTGGGCAAAGCGGAAGGAGCGGCGGCGGGCCAGCAGAACATCGCGCTCATTGTGAGCAGGCAGAGCGAGCGCCGACTGACGCGCGTGCTGAAGAGTTTCGTGCGTTCGCTCGAGAAACGCTCCGGAACGCTGGCCGAGGGATCGATCCCTGCCATTCGCTCATTGGCAATTTGAATCAATTTTCGGCAGCGGAAATTCTACAGACGAGCTGTTGAGCCAGCGGAGCGGACGTTTCACATTCAAGTCCGGCGGGGCAACGGTGAGATTTATCTGCAGCACGGGTCGATACGTCATGCCCTCCTTGGTTCATTGGAAGGCGAAGCGGCGCTGGCGAAGATTTTTCGATGGCGACAAGGCCGTTTTTACTTCGAGGAAGGGATCATCAGCCGGCTGCAAACAGTCGATCGTCCCTGGGCACATCTGTTGATCGACAACCTGGAAAAGCTCGACGAGACGCTCGAATTGGTCAGTTTGCAATCATAATCATGAGAGATAAAGGGCTCGAAAACAAGCTTCGTCTCCTCACCTTGCAGCTGGATAACTGGAAGAAGCTGCATGACTTCATCACTTACGGGCTCGATAAGGCGAAGCCAATCATCTCGGTCGAGCAGGAGCGCAAGTTTACCGAAATTCGCGCCCATCTCTTGCAGGAAACGGAACATGTTTTCAAGAAGCTAAACATTCTGGGCGAGCTCTCTGGCAAATCGATGAATGTATCGCAGCGTGGCGTTTCTATTCGCGGTGTGCGGCCGGCCACGGCCCGCTGATTCATGCGGCCAGGAGGCTTGCACCTTCTCACCCAACAGTTTAGCGGCGCAAAAATTTTCCTTTCTTTGTTTAATTTTGCCGCCAATTTGGCGATGAGAGGCGATTCCTCTTGTGATATGGCAAAACTTACCAAGCGCGACATCGTGGTCGCGATCAGCAACCAAACAGGAATGGTTCAACACGAAGTTTTCGACGTGGTCCAGCGGACGCT
>WNFB01002743.1_pt1 | contig 17296 bp, 18 predicted proteins | sample 5400501 | NCBI WGS metagenome assembly WNFB01 (sample SAMN13153341, study PRJNA577476) | soil metagenome | isolation source: 200 cm saprolite under Douglas fir tree site 2 hole 1 | place: USA:California | collected 2015-04-18 | reverse complement strand
AGTTCATAGCTTTCTACTTCCAAGCAGCCCGCCCGCCGGTACAGCCTCCCACGAATGCGCGCCTTCTTCCCTAGCAACAAAGCGTTGTGAATGAGTTGTTCTGCGCGCTCGCCCTCCATCAAATTCCAGATCTTCCCGTCAGGCGTCTTCAGAGCACCGTGGTGGCCCTTGAGGCGGCACATACTCGCGGCTCCATACAAGTCGTGTAACTCGCAATCCCGACAGACCACCTGACCTTCCAGAACGAGGGTCCGCGGCGTATCCAGGTGAAAGGCAATCCGTTCCATAGCGTTGGCCACATGCACACGAGCGGAACTAATCCGGTCCAGCCCCGCCAGCAAAACCAAAGCAAAAAATATCACCAGGGTGGGCGCTAACACTCGGCGCCAAGGTGAGGAGAGACGGCTGTGGATGCGGTGTGCAAGGTCGGGTGGCGGCTGATGCTGGGCCAAGGCAAGCTTGACCCCACGGCGGAGCCGCAGAAGTTCTTGATGTACCCTGCGGCATGACGCACACTCGTTCAGATGCACGCTGGCCGAGGCAGCGGCATCCGCAGAGAGCTCGCGGTCCACGTAGAGATCAAGAACTTCACGAATTTCCTTGCAGTCCATTACAACTTCTCCTTCGCCTTCTTCGTCAGGTCGCTTGCCCTGGCCACTTCTTCGGCATAGGAGCGGAGCAGGCGCGCCAGCATTCTGCGCCCCCGGTTAATCCGCGACATCACGGTTCCAATCGGGCAACCCATGAGCTCTGCGATCTCTTGGTAAGAGAGCTCTCCCACGTCGGCCAAAATCACAGCCCAACGAAACACGCCGGGCAACTCAGAAAGCGCCCGCCCAACTTCCTGTGAAAGCTCGTTCCTGATGAGCCCATCCTCCCATTCGTAGTACGGTTCCACGAACGTTGCTTCGTTCTCCGGCAGAGGAATCTCCAGGCGAAAGTGACGGCAGCGGTCGTTCCACACATTGTGCAGGATACGAAGGAGCCAAGCCCGGCAGTTTGTCGCGGGATCAAACGTGTGAAAGTATTTCCACGCCCGGAGATAGGTCTCTTGAACCAGATCCTCCGCTGTATGCGCATCAGCCAGTTGCCGCGCTACTTGGTAGACCAAATCCAGATGCGGAAGCGCCGTCCGTGCGAAGCGGTCGGTTCGCCTTGTCCAAAAAGCCTTCAACGGACACAGTCTCCTCTCTACCTCCCTAAACCGATCCGTGGGCTCATTTTATTCCCGCGGAGTAGAAAACTCTGCCGGAGGGCAGAGCGGGCCAGCAATTCGAGATTCGCATAATCGAGTGCTGGCTTATAAGTTCTTTGACAAGGTCAGTCGGTCCCCCAACTTGCGAGCTCGCCCATGGCTCCGATGGATTATGCATGTTGCATCCCTGGGGTTGTGGTACTTTTCTTCGCCGTGAGTGAGCATGCCTGAACTGCCCGAGGTCGAAACCGTCGCCCGGGGCCTGCGCCGCTCGCTGCGCGGCCGGCGCATTGTTTCTGTGCGTTTGGGCAAGACCGATTTCATTGACGATCCGGCCGCGCTCGAACGCGACCTCCCGGGAACGCGAATCGAGTCCGTCGCGCGCTACGGCAAATTCCTTCTGCTGCATCTGGGGCCAAGAAACGGCGCGGGCGCGCGCTCCTGCTTTGTGATTCATCTGGGCATGACCGGCCAGCTCACTCCGCGCAAGGCTGAAGAGCCGGTGGCTCGGCACACGCATGCATTGTTTCTGCTCGATGACGGCCGGGAATTACGGTATACCGATATCCGCCGCTTCGGTCGCCTGGCCCTGGTGCCGGAGACGGCGCTCGAAGGGTTCCTCAGCCGCCTAGGGGCCGATCCGCTCGAGGCCACCGAGGACGAGTTTCGCCAGCGGCTGGCCGGACGGCGCGCCAGGATCAAGGCGCTGCTGCTCGACCAGCACGTCTTTCGCGGGATGGGCAATATCTACGCTGATGAGAGCTTATGGCGCGCGCGCATCCATCCCGAGCGCCACGCGGCGCGGCTCACCCGCGAACAGGTGACGCGGCTGCATCGGACCATCCGCGAAGTGCTTTCTGCTGCGATTCGCCTGCGTGGGTCGTCGGTTTCGAACTACATCGATGCAGACGGCCGGCCGGGGGAGTATCAGCGGCGCCATCGCGTCTATCGCCGCGAAGGGGAATTTTGCTACCGCTGCGGCGAGAAAATCCGCTGCATTGTGGTGGCCGGCCGCAGCAGCTACTTCTGCCCGCACTGCCAACCCGCCCCGCGGCGTGGCAGAGCTATGCAGCGACGCAAGGCAAAGCCAACCCAGTCTCAGGAGGGATCGTTCAGCGCCCGGCGGCGCTTTGCGCTTTCTCGGCGGGACGCAGGAGCGGAGCAGCCGCGGCGAAAATGAGTTCCCCCCAGACGCGCCGGTCGCGCCGCTCAAGCCACAATACGCGCTCGCGCAGCGAATGAAACGGCGCCTCGGCCAGCAGATGGCCGAGCAATTCGTGGATGCGGTGCTGGAACTCCAGGTTCTCCGACCGGAAGCCGTCGGGAGGGATGCCATCGGCGAGCGGCGGCACGGCTACCAGCAGCGAATAGGTGTTCATCCACCAGGCGAGCCACTGTTCGAGCCGGGGCTGCCGGCTGAATTTGTTCACCAGGTAGCAGTAATTGTCCAGCACCGCGCGGTCGCAGATGACGTGCGGAGCGCGGGCGGCGGCGTCGAGTTCGGCGGCGATCTGCGCATGCAAGATCCAGAGTTGGCCCTCGAGAGTGGTCGCTTCGTTCACCGGAAAGGGCGAGCGGCGCGCCACCTCGGTTACCAGCTCCACGTTGTGGTCCGCTTTTTTCAGCAGCGAGCAGATTTCGTAGGCGAGAGTCGTCTTGCCGACGCCGTGCGTGCCGATCAGTGCGAGCTTCAAAGTGCTTACTTTTCCTTGCGTGATGGCGCCTTTCTAACACAGTTTGGCGCGGGTGAAAACAGATTTCCGTGTAACCGCCAGCGGCCCGTTGCGTCCAAACAGTTTGCCGTCCGGGCGGGGAGACGAAGTCGGCGTGCTCCCGCCGGCCCACCTGGCATAGAATCCGGTCGCGGGCACTTATCTTTACTTGCGGAGGAATGAACCAGTGAAGCAGCGAAGGCTTGCGCTTGTGGGGTACGTGATTGTGCTGGCAGTGGGCGGCTGGCGCGCAGCGGGACAACAGGCCCAGCCCGCCGAGGATCCTATGACCGCGGCGGATCACAAGATTCTCGCCGAAGTCAAAGAGAGCAGCGAGGTCATGGCCAACCTCGAGTACTTGGCCGACATGATCGGTCCGCGGCTGACGGGCACGGAGCGGCTGGCTCAGGCCAACCGCTGGACGATGGAGATGTTCCGCAAGTACGGCTTGGCGAATGTGCATCTGGAATCCTGGACCATCGCGCACGCCTGGTATCGCGGCACCGCCCGTGGTCGCATCGTCAGCCCCGCCGAGCATGCCTTGACGCTGTTCTCGGCAGGCTGGTCGCCGAGTACTGCCGGTGTAGCGCGCGGGCCGGTCGTCTACGTCCCGGGACGCCGCGAACAGGAGCTCGAAGCCTTCAAGGGCAAGCTGAGAGGAGCTATTGTCATCACGGCGGCGCCGGGGATCCTGCCCGGGCCTTACGAAGCTCCGACTCCGCCGGTGCTGCGGCCGTTGCCGCCGCCCCCCACACCGGCTCAGGTGGCCGCGGTGACTACAGATGTTGAAACGCAGCGGTTTGGCCGCGCGCGGGATGCTTTCTTCAAGCGTGAGGGTGTGGCCGCCGTGTTGCTCGATTCAGATAAAGACTTCGGCCTGCTCAACATGCGCGGCATCGGCGGGCGGAACTATGACATCGGCGCTGTGCCCACGGGGTTTGTGACGCCGGAGAACTATCGCCTGATTTGGCGTCTGCTCAATCGGGGGCGCGTCGAAGTCGAGCTTGAAATCACCAATTCGTTCAGCGAGCACCCGGTCGAGGTGTTCAATACCGTCGCTGAAATTCCGGGCAGCGACAAGCCCGACGAGATGGTGATCCTCGGCGCGCACCTGGACTCCTGGGACCTGGGTACCGGCGCCACCGACAATGGCACGGGCTCGATGGCCGTGCTCGAGGCCGCCCGCGCCCTGCAGAAGCTGGGTCTCAAGCCCAAGCGCACCATCCGCTTCATCCTGTTTGCCGGCGAGGAGCAGGGGCTCAACGGCTCGCGCGCCTACGTGAAGGCGCACCCGGCGGAGCTTGCGAAGGTCTCCGGCGTGTTCGTGCACGACTCCGGGACGGGTCGCGTGCTGAGCATCGGCTTGCAGGGCAACTACCAGGACCGCGAGGTGATGGACCGCATCGTGGCCCCGCTGCGCGAAGTCGGCCTGCTCGAAGTGAGCCTGCGCAGCGGTTTCGGCACCGACCACGCTTCGTTCAACGCCGCGGGTGTCCCAGGCTTCTACTGCCTCCAGGACCCGGTGACTTACCCGAGAACGCACCACAGCCAGTCGGACACGTTTGACAAGGTTCGCGAGGACGATTTGGTGCAGGGCGCGCAAGTGCTGGCGGTGTGGGCCTATAACGTCGCTGAGTGGCCGACAATGCTGCCGCGCAGGGCGGCGGCACACACCGGCGGGGAGGAGAAATAGCTCCGCCCTGGACGAGCCGGAAGGGCACGGCTTTGGCCGGGAGAACAACCCTTGCGAGCTGTGGTGCAACGCGTCAGCCGCGCACGCGTCATGGTGGAAGGGCGCGTCAGCGGCGAAATTGCCGCAGGGCTGGTGGCGCTCGTGGGCGTAGGCCGCGGCGACACCGCTGAGTCGGCCGCCTACCTGGCCGAGAAGGTCGCCCACCTGCGCATCTTCGACGACGACCAGGGCAAGATGAACCGCTCGCTGGTCGAAACGGGCGGCGCGGCGCTGGTGGTCTCCCAGTTCACACTTTACGGCGATGCACGAGGCCAGCGGCGGCCCAGCTTCATTCAAGCTGCGCCGCCGGAGGAAGCCAATCGGCTCTATGAGGAGTTCGTGCGCGCGTTGCGCGCGCTGGGCGTGCGCGTGGAAACCGGCGTCTTTCAAACGCGCATGGCGGTCGAGCTGACCAACGACGGCCCGGTCACCATCCTCCTCGATTCGGGAAAACAGTTTTAGGCCGGAGCCCAATGACATCGCGCAGAACTACTGTCCGGGCAGTGCTGAGCGAGCTGAAGGCCAGCGGCGACCCGCGCGTGCGTGCGGCGATGGCGCGCTTTGGGGTTCACGTGAAAAAGGCGCACGGAATTTCGATGCCCGTGCTGCGCAAGCTGGCCAGGCAGATCGGCACGAATCACCGGCTGGCGCAGCAACTGTGGTCTTCGGGCGTTCACGAGGCGCGTATCCTCGCGGGCATGGTGGATGATCCGGCAGAAGTGACCCCGCAACAGATGGAACGCTGGGCGCGCGACTTCAATGCCTGGGACGTGGTGGACGGCAGTTGCTGCCATCTGTTTGTTTTTGCTGCGCCGGCTTGGCATAAGGCCCTGGAATGGAGCCACCGCGAAGAAGAATATGTCAAGCGCGCCGGGTTCGCCCTGATGGCCTATCTCGCTGTGCACGACAAACGTGCGCCGGACGCAAGGTTTGCGCGGCTGCTTGCGATTATCCGTCGCCACGCGGCCGAGGAGCGCCACATTGTCAAGAAGGCGGTGAACTGGGCATTGCGGCAGATCGGCAAGCGCAATGCGCGGCTGAACCGTTTGGCCATCCGCACGGCAAACCAGATTCGCGCGATGGACTCAAGCGCGGCGCGCTGGGTGGCCTCGGACGCGCTGCGGGAATTGACCAGCGCGGCGGTGCAGCGAAGATTGCGAGCGGGGCTGCGGCCCAGCGCCTGACGGCCCCCGTTGCCCCGCACTCTCTCCCTGCCTGTATTAACCAGCACGCGCCGGCGTTTTCTTTTTCTATCGGTATACGATAAAATAGAAAGTGGATGAGTCACACGGTTAGCTCGGCCGATTACCAGGCGCTCGCCGAGTTTCGCTATCAGATCCGCCGGTTCTTGAATCTTGCCGAACGGGGCGCCCGGGCAGCCGGCTTGGAGCCCCAGCAGTATCTCTTGCTGCTCGTGCTGCGCGGCCTGCCGGACGAGCAGCAAGCCACCATCGGCAACCTGGCCGAGCGCCTGCAGGTGCGCCATCACAGCGCGGTCGAGCTGATCGATCGCCTGGCAAAGCGCGGGCTGGTGCGGCGCGTGCGGGGAAAGCAAGACCGGCGAAACGTTCTCGTCCACCTCACGCCGCGTGGGGACCGTGTTCTGACCAAACTCGCGCGGCAGCGCCTCAAGGAGCTTCGCGGGACGGGCCCGGCGCTGATCCGGGCGTTGGACGCCGTTGTCGCGCGGACGCGCAAGCGGGCAGGCCTGCGGCGCGGGGCTCGTCGAGGCGTCGAAGTGACTCGGGGGACGCAACAGTGAGCGCCTCGAAATCCCGGCCGGAGGAGAAAGTTTCCCGGGCCGCATGGCCCGAACACGGGCAGGTGGTCAGAGCTTTCGCTCTGACATTCGAGAAGGGTATTCGCCGGAGCTTCGGCCCCAGAAGTCAAGGAGCGGTCGCGCGCCTTCAGCGGGCGCGCGAGAAGTGCTCGTGCACGATCCGCCAGTTTTTCCCTGCGCGCACGAAGACGTGGGTGCCGCGGCCCCGGACGCTGCGGCCCTTCCCCAGGCCCACGGTCCAGTAGAACGTCGCGACGGCCGTCGCGCCGGCTGCGTGGATGTGCGGCTGCTCGATGCGGTAGGTCATTTTTGGTGCGCGCTTCAGGTAGTAGTGGAAAGTTTTTTCGAGCGCGCGCAGGCCGCGGATGCGCTCATGCCGCGTGGAAGAAAACCCCACGAAGTCCTTGTGAAACATCCGCAGGGCGTTGCGGACGTTGCCGCGGTTGATCGCGCGGATCTGTTCGCGTTCGGCTCGCAGGATTTGCTGGCGGACGGCTTTTCTCATGGCTCACCTCGCAGGCGCCGGCGGTGGCGATTCTAGCAGGTTCCTCGCGCGCGTACACTTTGGGAGGGCTTGTGGCGCGCCACAGCGCTAGAAACCGCCGCCGCCGCCGCCGCCGAAGCCGCCGCCGGAAAATCCTCCTCCGCCGAAGCCCGATCCGCCGGAGCTACGCGGGGACGAGGCCATCACCGTCCCGGCGCGCTCGGACATCTGATCGAGGTCGTGCACAAAGCCGATGGGATAAAAATTCGGTCCATAGGAGCCCTGGTACCACGCCGGCGGTTGCCGGTAAATCTCCTGGAACGCCGTCACCCATTTTTTCTCCACGCCCAGGGCCATGGCAAACGGCAGAAATTTTTCAAACATTTCCGGCGTCTTGATGGTGCGTTCCATGCGGTCGGCTTCGACGTGCCCGAGGAAGTCCTCGAAGCCGAGCGCGCCTTCCAGCGCCCGCGCGCCTTCCAGCGTGCGCGCGGGCATGAACCAGCCGAAGCCGCAGATCACCGCGCCAGTCGCAACGCCGGTGAGGATCATGGTCAGCGGGGCCATGCCGAATCGCTGGCCGATCAAGCCGCCGCCCCAGACCATCACGAATCCGACGATGACCCCGCCGGCCAAGTATGCCAGGCGAACCTTGTCGGGCCGGTGCAGGTAATAGCGGTGGGCCATCAGCGAATCGAAGATGCGGTCACGGATGCCGGGCAGGTTCTTGTAGAACTTGTTTTGCAGGTCGGAGAGGCCGACCGAGTCGGATGTGCCGCCGGTAAACAGCGCGCTGAGCAGCTCGCGCTCGTGCGGCTTGAGGGATCCCCACTCCTCGATCTTCTTGCGCAAGTGGAAGGTGTAGTCCTTGTTGGACCACAAGCCCATCAGATGCGGTTTTTCTTTTTCCTCGATCAGGATGTAGCCGCGGACGGCGAGGTCCACGATCATCGCAGTGATGTCGCGCATCCTGGCCGAATTATCCACCAGCGTGCCGACTTCCGCCGGGGTCAGTCCCTCCGGGGGCGCGTACTGCGGGGCGATAGGGCCCAGCCGCGGGTCGCGCCCGCGCGTGTACCACAGCCAGAACATCACCGCGAATGCGCCCAGAGGAATGGCGAAGGGCCAGTTGCTGCGCAAGAAGAGCGCTGCTTTGGCTACGGCTCCGGGCTCTCGGACGAAGCCCTTGTCCCACCCCACCACCGCGGTCAGGCCTTCGTGGAAGGCGAGCCGGCGGCGCATGCGGATCTCCACGCCATTGCCCGCGACTTCGACATAGGCATCCTGCTGAAGGGAGCCGTAGCTCCCAGTGAAGTCGAGGGCGCGCAGCCCGGTCACGCCGGGGGGCAGGAGGATCCGCGCGGTGGCCGACTCGATGGGGACTTCCCATTCGTCGCCGGTGACGTTCCAGTAGAGCTCGTCGTGGTCCTCGAAGAACTTGAGGGCGTCGAGCACTCGGTAGCGCAGGATGACGGTGCGCACCGCATCTTGGGCACCGGGCACGTAGATCTTGAACTTGCGGTAGTGCCGCTCGCGGCTGCTCTCGTAGCGGAGCGCGCCCCCGCTCTCGTCGGTCACGCTGATGGGCTCGAGCAGCAGAGTGTAGTTGAAGCCCTGCGGGGTGCGGTATTCGACAGGGATGGTGCGGTAGATGCCGCGCCATGAGCCGATGAACCGCGGCTGGATGACTTCGGTGACCTCAATGGTGCCGTCCGGCAGGACGGCAATCTCGGCATCGAAGCGCTGGATGACCAACTGCCGCGCCGCGCCGGGCGCCGGCGCGGCGAGCAGCAGAAAACCGGCCAGGAGCGGGCCGGCAAGCGTCCGGCCGAGCGTCCTCGCTTTGCTCATCGGGCGGCCCTCACTGCGGTTACGAGGACGTGGTGCCGAAGCTGACCTTGGGCGCTTCGCGCTCGGCTGGCGTGGCGATCTCGAAGAACTCGCGCGGCTTGAAGCTGAACATCCCGGCGATGATGTTCGACGGGAACTGAGCGACCTTCGTGTTGAGGTCGCGGACGGCAGCGTTGTAGTAGCGCCGCGCGTTCTGGATGGTGTCTTCGATTTGGGCCAGTGTGTTCTGGAGCTGCGTGAAGCTTTCCACCGCGCGAAGTTGCGGGTAAGCCTCAGCCAGGGCAAACAGTTGCCGCAGCGCGCCGGCGAGCATACCCTCCGCCTCGCTCTTGGCCGCGGGGCCCTGGGCACTCATGGCGCGGTTGCGCGCGTTGACAACCGCATCGAGCGTGCCCTTTTCGTGCGCGGCGTAGCCCTTGACGGTTTCCACCACGTTGGGAATCAGGTCGTAGCGTCGCTTGAGTTGCACGTCAATGTCGGCCCAGGCATCGTCGCATTGCACCTTCAGGCGCACCAGGCCGTTGTAAATGCCACCAATCAGCAGTACCACAGCCAAGACGATAAGGGTCACGATCAGCATCGGGAACCTCTCTTGCTTCTGCGAATAGGTCCGCTTGCTCGACCGGCGGCCACTATAAGCCCCGCCGCTGTGCGGTGTAAAGTGCTTCCTGTCTGGCATTGCCTGCGGCGCTAGCCGACGAACGCGCCGCCGCTATTTCGTCGCCGTTTCCGGCGGGGGCTTCCGTTGCGGGTCGAACTGGCTCTCCGCTGGGATGGGGCACGCCGAGGGCTGTCAGGCGGCCTCCCACCGCGCTGACCGCGCTGGCTTCCTCTGGCATTGACGTATGGTTTGAGTTAATCTTGCGCGCGAGGTTTTCGGCTTCCCTGGTCCAATGCTTTTCAAGAGCGTAAGCGCCGCCGTGTACGGGATTGACGCCTACCTTGTGGAAGTCGAGGTGGACGTCGGGTCGGGCCGCATGGGCGATTTCAACGTGGTTGGCCTGCCCGACCTGGCGGTCAAGGAGAGCCGCGAGCGCATCAAGGCGGCACTGAAGAACTGCGGCTTCGATTTTCCCGCGCCGCAGAGCGTAACCATCAACCTGGCACCGGCAGACATTCGCAAGGAAGGCTCGGCGTTTGACCTGCCCATGGCGCTGGGCATCCTGGGATGCCAGGGCACGTTTTTCGGCAAGGCGCTGGATGGGTTTGTCTTTCTGGGCGAGCTTTCACTGGATGGGGGCGTGCGGACCGTGCGTGGCGCGCTCTCGGCGGCGCTGGCCGCGCGCGAGCGCGGCATCCGCACGCTGGCCGTGCCCGAAGGCAACGCGCGCGAAGCGGCCGTGGTGGAAGGAATCGAAGTGTATGCTCTGCGCTCGCTGCCGCAGGCCGTGGACCTGGTCAACTCCCCAGAATCGTTTACGCCGGTGCGCGTGGATGCCTCCGTGTTGCTCGCCGAAGCGGGCCAGTATCCGGTGGACCTGCGCGACGTCCGCGGCCAGCAGGCCGCCAAACGCGCCCTCGAGGTGGCTTGCGCCGGCAGCCACAACATCATCTTCATCGGGCCGCCCGGCGCGGGAAAAACGATGCTGGCCAAGCGCATCCCCACCATCCTCCCGCCGATGTCGCTCGAAGAGGCCATCGAGACGACGCGCATCCACAGCGTGGCGGGGTTGCTGGAAGACTCGCGCGGGCTGGTGGGCACGCGGCCCTTCCGCTCGCCGCACCACACGATCAGCGACGCAGGCCTGATCGGAGGCGGAGCGGTGCCGCGGCCCGGCGAGGTCTCGCTGGGGCACCACGGCGTGCTGTTCCTCGACGAGCTGCCGGAATTCCAGCGCAACGTGCTTGAGGTGATGCGCCAGCCGCTCGAAGAAGGCTCGGTCACCATCGCCCGCGCGGCCATCTCGGTTACCTTCCCCGCGCGCTTCATGCTCGCCGCGGCAATGAATCCATGCCCCTGCGGCTTTTTTGGCGACCCGACGCGCGACTGCCACTGCTCGCCGCCGCAGATCCAGCGGTACGTCTCGAAGATTTCAGGTCCGCTGCTGGACCGCATCGACATCCACATCGAAGTCCCGGCGGTGAAGTACAAAGAGCTGCGCGGCGAGCAGGCCGTGGAAGATTCTGCCGCAGTGCGCGAGCGCGTGGTCGGCGCCCGGCAAAGGCAGCTCGCGCGCTTCGCCAGCGAAAAGAAGATCTACGCCAACGCCCAGATGCCGCCGAAGCTGATCCGGAAGTACTGCGCGATCTCCGCCGACGGTGAAAAGCTGCTGGAAAATGCCATTACGCGGCTGGGGCTTTCGGCGCGCGCCCACGATCGCATTCTCAAGGTGGCGCGGACGATTGCCGACCTCGACGCCTCGGCCGAGATCGAACCCCGCCACCTGAGCGAAGCCATCCAGTACCGCACGCTCGACCGCACCTACTGGGCGTAGGTTTGGAGTGGGGGAGCCCAGAGCCCGGAGGCACTATTCCCTTGACTCGACCGGCGGACTACGCGGGTGCTGCCTGGGACCCTCTGATTTATTACGGCAAGTTCAGCGAGAGGGTCGAGCAACATCCCGACCCACCGCACGAGTGGTGGGGCCCGTTGCTGCTGCAGACCGGCGCCTGCGGCCCGCCGAGCGACAGCGACCCCGAAACTCCGAACTTCCGCTACATCAGCGTGGATGATCATCTGCTGATCCGGACGCTGCGCCCCAGGCATCTGTAGCCTGCCGGGAATCTGTTTGTGTTGTGGGGGCATATTATCACCGTAAATCCGGGCTGGCCGAAGTCGGCCCCGACACAACCGCGTCTGGGGAAGCCGCCCGCCGGGGCTCCACCGCTGGGTCTCCCTTTTATTGACTTCCCCGTGGGCGCTGTGTTACGGATACACCGCCTTGCCCGCGAAACACGACGGCCGGATGAGCACTGAAACGCAGCGGATCGAAGTCACCTTGGAGACGCTGCTCGACAGTGTGGCTCTGGCCGAGGAGATTTGTTTGCGCATCGCCGATGCGGCGGGCTTCGACGACGACGACTGCCACAAGATCGGCATGTCGGTGCGCGAGGGCGTGATCAATGCCGTGCAATACGGCAATCATGAGCAGCGCGACAAGAAAATCTATCTGACGTTTGAACTGGCCGCGGACAAGATGGTGATCCGCGTGCTGGACCAGGGCAGCGGCTTTGACGTGGAAGATGTGCCGGACCCGTTGGCGGAAGGGAACCTGCTGAAGACCTCGGGACGGGGCATTTTTCTGATGCGCGCGTTCATGGACGAGTTCACAGTGCGTCGCGGGCAGCAGGGAGGCGCCGAGCTGATCATGGCCAAACGCTATCCCGCGTCCCGCGCCGCCGGCCCCCGGACACCGACCGCGCAGAATCAGGAGGAATAAACCCGTGACCTTCAGAGCTACCCCACGCGAGGCGGATGGCGCCACCGTGGTGGACCTGAGCGGACGCATCACGCTGGGAGAAGGCAGCGCTACGCTGCGCCAGATGATCCGCGACCTGCTCAACAAGGGCCAGAAGAAAATCGTGCTGAACCTGGCCGACGTCAACTACATTGACAGCTCGGGCATCGGCGAGCTCGTGAGCGGCTTCACCACGGTCAAGAACCAGGGTGGTGAGCTGAAGTTGCTGCACCTGACCAAGAAAGTCCACGAGCTGCTTCTGATCACCAAACTCTACACCGTGTTCGACGTCCACTCCGACGAGAAAACCGCGCTGCGCAGCTTCGGCTAGTGCCCACCCATCTCACCAATGCCCGTGCGGTCTGAAGCGCCATGAAACCGAGGGGTTATACCCTCTGGACACCGCCAGGGTTTTATGCGAGCATTAGTTTGCGTTTGTGGGTCTTGTAATACCGCAGGTGAACGGGAGCCCGCTGCGGCGGGCTTTTTTGTGCCACCGATTGGCGTTACAGGCAGCAAATAGCAACATTTCTTGAAACAGGAGTTACGAAGTTGGCGAGAGAACAAGGTGTGGTGAAGTGGTTCAACGCTTCCAAGGGGTACGGTTTCATTCAGCGCCAGTCGGGCGAGGATGTGTTCGTTCACTTCTCGGCCATCCAGATGGACGGCTACAAGAGCCTGACTGAGGGCCAGACGGTCGAGTTTGAAGTCCGTCAGGGTCCCAAGGGCTTCCAGGCCGAGAACGTCACCAAGGTCTAGTGGGGTTACCAACCTAACAGGGCAAGGCCCGCCTGGGCGGGCCTGCGCGCCCGCTGCGGCGGGCTCTTGGTGCCGACCCCGTATGAATCCCATACGGGGCCCAACAAAGTTTACAGGCCCTGTCCGCTCCCGAGAGGATTGGGATGCGGATGGGGCTTTTGTTTTTTGGGCGCGTGTGGGTGCCAGCGCAGAGAACTCAGCGGATGGCCCTCCTGTGATAGGATGCTGTGGTTGGATGCGGATGGAGGAGCGATTCCGTGGCGCACATTTCGCGCAAAGAGCTAAAAAAGGACGAGATCCGGGAGACGCTGCAGCACGGCGCCGAAGCCGTCATTTCGCACCAGCGGGTGGTTGGGACGATTCTGGGCGTGGCGCTGGTGGCTGGCCTGGCCATAGTGGGCTGGCGCTTCTACAGCGAGCGCCAGACGGCGAAGGCGTCGGCAGCACTCGAAGACGCGATGAAGGTCTTCCAGGCGCGTATCCGCGCTGCGGGCGAACCCGCCGAGACGGGCGAGGTGACCTATGTCGCAGAGAAAAACAAATACGCGGACGCGGCAAAAAAATTCTCTGAGGTGGCCCACAACTATCCTCGAACGCGCCCCGGGCAGGTGGCTCGGTACTACGCGGCCGTTTGCCAGGAGCATCTGGACCGCTACGACGACGCGCTGAAAACGTTGAAGGAGCTCGAGAGCAGCGGCAATGAAGAGTTTGTTTCGCTGGCGCGCTTCCAAGAGGCCCAGATTTATGACCGAACCGGCAAAGCCGACCAGGGCGTCAAACTCTACCGGCAGCTCGCCGACAAGCCCACGGTCTTTGTGCCCAAGGCGCTGGTTCTGCTCGCGCTGGCCGATGATCTGAGCAAGAGCAACCCCCAGGAAGCGGCGAAGCTCTACGACCAGCTCAAGAAGGATTTCCCGGATTCGAGCATCGCCGACGAGGCGGATAAGCGGCTGGCGATGCTCGGTCCGAAGACCTAGGGCGACGCAGAAGCGCGAGCGGTTCCTGAGCGCTCGCCGCGGCTTGAACTCGAATGAAATGGCGGCAATGGCGCTGGCCCCCCATGCGATGGATGTGAGCTGCTCGCGCGGCCGCCGCTATCCGGAGCCGCCGCATCCCTACCGCAACGATTTCGCACGCGACCGCGACCGCGTGATTCACTCGCGCGCCTTCCGCCGCCTGGAAGCGAAGACGCAAGTCTTCACCACGCGCTACTCCGATCACTTCCGCAACCGCCTGACGCATACGCTCGAGGTCGCCCAGATTGCCCGCACCGTGGCCGGCGCGCTCGGGCTCAATACCGACCTGGCCGAGGCTTTGGCGCTGGTGCACGACATCGGCCACCCGCCTTTCGGCCATGCCGGGGAGCGGCGCCTGGACGAGTTGCTGCGGGCGCACGGCAACCGCTTCGACCACAATCTCCATGCGCTGCGCATCGTGGAGCAATTCGAGCAGCGCTACCTGGATTTTCCCGGCCTGAATCTCACTTTTGAGGTGCGCGAGGGCATCATCAAGCATTCACGCGAATATTCCGCAGCCGAGTTCCCGGAGCTCGCCGAGTACCTTCTGGAGCTGCGGCCGCCGCTCGAGGCGCAGTTGATCGATTGCGTGGACGAAATCGCCTATAACACCGCGGACCTGGACGATGGCTTCGAAGCGCGCCTGCTCGACCTCGACACCATCCTTGCCGGCGTGCCCGTGTTCGCAGAAACCTACGCCGAGGTCGAGCGGCGGTATCCCGCCCCCGGGCGGGACCGCGCCAAGCTCGAGTTCAACGAGGCGCTCAAACGCGTGCTCGACCGCCTGGCCACGGATTTGATCGAGAATACGCGCGAGCAAATTCGCGCGAGCGGCGTCCACACCGTCGACGAGGTGCGACAGCAGCCGGCGCGCCTGGCGGACTTTAGTCCCCCAGCGGCGCGGGTGAACGCAGAACTGAAGGAGTTCCTCTACACGAAGCTTTACGAGCAGGCGGCGATTGTCGAGGACCGCGAACGCTCGGTGGAAGCCCTCGAACAGCTTTTTCGCTACTACCTCGACCACCCCGAGGCCATGCCGAAATATTATTTTGAGCAGCTACAATCCCGCTCGGCGGGACCCCCGCACCGCGTGGTCTGCGACTACATCGCCGGCATGACCGACCACTTCCTTCTGCGACAGCACAGCGAGCTGCTAGGCAGCGCGCCTGTGGCCCCGCTGCCGACGCGCGCCGATTAGGCGCTTCAGCCTCACGTAGCGCCGGGTTTCAGCCCGGGATGTACGCTTGTCAGACGGCTTCGGACTGCGAGGTGAAGGAGGCTGAGCCCTGCGCCTCGCTACTGCCCACGCGCTCGGGTGCGCCAATCAGCTCGACATTGCCCGGGGACAACATTTCGAGCAGGCTCTGGTTGAAGCGGAAGTTGCGCACGGGGTACTGGATTTTTCCCTTCTCGACGTACCATACGCCGTCGCGCGTCAGCCCGGTCAACAGAAGCGTTCGGGGGTCGACGAAGCGTAGATACCAGAAGCGGCTGACCAGCAGACCGCGATCGGTCGAACTCACCATCTCCTCCACGCCAGCAGGCGGCTGCGCGCTTTCCAGGATCAGGTTGACAGGCCCGGGCGTGGGCTCCTTCTGTTTTTGCCTGGCCCAGTAGCGCGAGTAGACCAAGGTCTCGAGCACACCGTTGCGCACCAGGTAGAGCTTCTGCGCGGGGATGCCGCTCGGCGCGGCCTGCGAGCCAGGCAGTTCGGGATGCGACGGGTCGCTGTAGACGTGGATGCGCGCGTCAAAGATCTTTTCTCCGACCTTGGTCTTGCCGCCCGGAGCGGAAAAGGGGCTGCGGCCTTCGTCCGCCGGGCGGGCGTCGAAGAAGAAAGCGCCGAGGCCCAGCAGGTCGGCCACCGCCTGGGGCTCGAGAATCACGGTGTAGGCACCGGGCTCGACCGCGCGAGCGTGGCGCGAGCGGAGCGCCTTCTGGATGGACTCGTGGGCGATGCGCGTGGTGTCGAGCTTGGCGACATCGAAATGGTTGCGCAGAAAATAACCGGAGCCGTCGCCTTGGCGCGTGCGGGAAGTGAGCGAAAGGCTGACCAGGGTCGAGCGCGCGTAGGAGAAGTTGCCGTTCTTCGTGGCGTGCGCCGCGGCCACGCCGCGCGCCTGGTGAAACCCGGCGCCGGTCACGCTTTCTTTTTCGCACGCAGCAATCACGTCGTTGATGGTCTTGGCGCGCGCCGTGAGTGAGATATTGGCGGTGGCTTCGACGTAGCCCTGCGAGGGCTTGTACGACTGGGGCCCGAGCGTGGGCAGGTATTCGCGGTCCACCGGCGAGAGGCGCGCGAGTTGCTCGGCCTGGCGGACCGCGGCTTCGAGCTGAGCGTCGTCCAGCTCATTGGTGGACGCGGCGCCTTTCTTGCCTTCGACCCAGCACGTTACGCCCGCTTCGATATCTTCCCGGCGGCCGCTGGTGGTGAAGTTGTTGTCGGCAAAGCGGAGGTGCGAGGAGTCGCGGCTCTCGACGCTCACCGCGGCGTCTTCGGCTTTGACGTAGCCCAGCAGTTTCTGGCAAATGGCTTTGGCATCGGGCTGACTGACCAGCATCGGCGTGTCCTAGGACCGGCCCCGGGCGGGCGCGGTGTTGAGTACGTTGATCTGGCGGAAGCGGGCGACCGGGCAGCCGTGGCTGACGGCGTTGGACTGCGTCGGTTCGCCCTTGCCATCGTTGAAGGCGCCGTTCAGCTCGTAGGTGGCCTCGCCGCCCAGCGCGTCACACGCGCCCCAGAAATCGGGCGTGCGGGACTGGTAGGCCACATCGCGCAGCATGGCGCCCTTCTTGCCGTCTTTGACCTCCCAGAAGGTCTGGCCGCCAAACTGGAAGTTGTAGCGCTGCTGGTCAATCGAGAAGCTGCCGTCGCCATAAATCAAGATGCCTTTCTTGACATCGGCCAGCAGATCGTCGAGCGAGATGCTTTCCTTGGCGGGCTCGAGCGAGACGTTGGGCATCCGCGGGAACGCCACGCTGCCCCAACTGTCGGCGTGACAGCAGCCGTAGGATGCCTTGCGGCCGATCAGCGTGGCCAGATCGCGCGTGGTCTGCCAGTCCACGAACACGCCGTCGCGGACCAGATACCAGCGCTGCGTGCGGACGCCGTCGTCGTCGTAGGCGACGGTGGCCAAGCCCGCGGGTTGCGTGCGGTCGGCGACGATGTTGACGCGCTTCGAGCCGAACTGGAATTTGCCTGCCTTGTCGGGTGTGAGAAAGCTCGTGCCGGCGTAATCGGCCTCCCAGCCGAGCGCGCGGTCGAGCTCGGTCGAATGCCCTGTGCTCTCGTGGATGGTGAGCCAGAGGTGCGTGGGGTGCAGCACCAGGTCGTATTTGCCGGGCTCCACAGGCTTGGCTTTCAGTTTC
>WNFB01002095.1_pt1 | contig 17308 bp, 19 predicted proteins | sample 5400501 | NCBI WGS metagenome assembly WNFB01 (sample SAMN13153341, study PRJNA577476) | soil metagenome | isolation source: 200 cm saprolite under Douglas fir tree site 2 hole 1 | place: USA:California | collected 2015-04-18 | reverse complement strand
ATCCCCGCTGGCGGGGCCCGAGGTAGCTGCTCCCTGTCGGCAGCCCGGGACAGGTGTCGCCGTTGATCGCGTGAAGCATGGGGCTGCCCCGTTTTGAGACAACAGCAACCCTACGTCGCTCGGGGGGGATCATCAACCATCAATGACGGTGCCGAAATCAAGTTTCACCGACTCCAGATGCCGCGTCGCGGAGCGGACAAGAAACCTCCGAGGCAGCAGTCTGGGCGGCATGCTCCTCGCCGGGATGCAGCCCGTGGTGGAGACCGTCAGCGGCTCCTACCCGTCACCGACGTTACTCATCAACGGCATTGACGTAGCGACCGGCCGTCCACCCACTGACCAGGTCTGCTGCCGCCTCGATGTGCCGACACGCCAGCAGATCGTCACCGCACTGCAGAAGGCGGGCCGATGAGCACCGGACCACCGCCCCAGACGCCAGAATCGCAAAAAGAGTGCTGCACCCCTCGAGCGCTGGGTGGCTGGTCGCCGTCGCGGCTGCCCGCAAACACTGGGGCCAAACGGCTCGTTGACCGCATCCTACCTGCGACCGGCGTGCCAGCCATTCTCTACTTTGCCGCGGTGATCGGTCTCCTCCTCCTCGCAGGAAGCCTGCCCAACCGGGCAGGACTGGTCGTTGACGGCGTCGCCGCGGCCGCCGGTGGCCTGTGGTGCGGGGGCAATTTCTGGCGCTGCCGGCACGCTCACTGCATCGTCACCAGCATCGGCTGGTCATTGCTCAGCCTGTTCGCTTTCTTCGAAGCGGGCATCGGGCACAGCCTCATCGGCGGGGACGAACAGCCGGTATTCCTCGCCATCCTCGTGGCGGGTCTGGTTTTCGAGGCGTGCTGGACGGCGAGGTCTGGGACCAATGCCGTCGTGAGACATTAGGCGGCAGAGGGCCGGGGTGCCCTGGGAGCTCGCAGAACCAGCAGCGCCAGGCTTGCCGAGGCCACCGGGAGGACGCCGAACGCGACGAACGTTTGCGCGTCCGGCGACACCACCGATTGGCCCCGCAGCGCCTGCCACGTGGGGACGGCGACGAGGCCCAGGTAGATCGCCCCAGCGCTCCACACGAGAGCGGCCGCCCGTCGGCTGCCCAACCGGCTCGCCCGGACACCGACCCCCCCCACCAGGATGAGGACCTGGAGCGCGTGCAGTCCGAAGAAGTGCGGGACCCGCAGGTCGCCCAAATCTTTCGGGGGGAATAGCCAATTTGTCTACTCTCCGCCTTTTTGGACGTATGACCTAACAAACTCTTCTGCGTTTTCTTCTAGAACTTCATCAATCTCGTCAAGTAGCTTATCTACCGCTTCCGTGTCCTTCGACTCCTGCTTTGGAGGTGCCTCAACGGCGGCCTCCTCCTCGGCCGGCTTGCGCTTCGCTCGCTTCTGCTCGCCACCTGCACTGGTCATCCCGGCATCACCTCATGGCAATTGTAGGGGAACACGGACGCCGGCTCGGGACTGCTCGACAGCCCGGCTCAGCCCTGGATCAGATCGAGAAGGTCCTCGGCGGTCGCGCAGGCCGAGAACAGTCCCTCGGTCATGCGCTTGGTGCCGCGCAGCGGCTCCATCATCGGGATCTTCTGCAGGGCGTGCCGCCCCACGTCGAAGACGATCCCGTCCCAGGACGCCGTGGCGATCGAGGTCGAGAAGCGCCGCAGGGCCTGGCCGCGGAACCACGCACGGGTGTCCGGCGGGGGCTCCGCCACTGCATGCAGGATCTCCTCCTCAGTGACGAGGCGCTCCATGTGGCCCTGCTCGAGGAGCTTGTAGTAGAGGCCCTTGTCCATCCGGATGTCGTGGTACTGCAGGTCGACGAGCGCCAGTTTCGGGTCGTCCCAGTCCAGGCCCCGGCGGTCCCGGTACGCCTCCAGGAGCCGGAGCTTGGCCACCCAGTCCAGCTGCCGGTCGGCGACCATGGGGTCGGACTCGAGGGCGGACAGGATCTGCTCCCAGCGGGACAGGATCTCGGCGGTGACGGGGTCGACGTCCCGGCTGACGAGGTACTTGCGCGCCCATTCCAGGAACTCCCACTGGAGATCGACGGCCCGGACGGTGCGCCCGTCGGCCAGCGACACGGTCACCCGGCAGGTTGGGTCGGCGGAGATGGCCTTGAGCGCGGCGACGGGCTCCGCCAGCGACAGGTCGGCCGAGATGAAGTCGTCCTCGATCATCTTCAGCACGATGGCGGTCGTCCCCACCTTGAGGAAGGTGGCCACCTCGCTCATGTTGGCGTCGCCCATGATCACGTGGAGGCGCCGGTACTTCTCGGGGTCGGCGTGGGGCTCGTCCCTCGTGTTAATGATCGGTCGCTTGAAGGTGGTCTCGAGCCCGACCTCGACCTCGAAGAAGTCGGCCCGTTGCGTGAGCTGGAAGTCGACGTTGTGCCGGGCGTTGATCCCCTCGGAGCCCACCTTGCCCGCCCCGGTGAAGATCTGCCGGGTGACGAGGAACGGCGTGAGGTACCGCACGATCATCGGGAAGGGAGTGACCCGGGACATCAGGTAGTTCTCATGGGTGCCGTAGGAGTTGCCCTTGCCGTCGGAGTTGTTCTTGTAGGCCACGATGCTCTGGTTGGGCTGCATGACCCGCCGCGAGGCCCGGATGCTCTCGGCCAGCACGCGCTCCCCCGCCTTGTCGTGGATGACCAGGTCCCGGGCGTTCGTGCACTCCGGCGTCGAGTACTCGGGGTGGGCGTGGTCGACGTAGTACCGGGCGCCGTTGTCGAGGATCACCGACACCAGGCCCCCCTCGTCCTCCAAGGGTTCCAGGCCAGGCCGCTCGAAGCCCCGGGCGTCCCGGAGCGGGCTCTCCTCCTCGTAATCCCAGCGCACCTTGCGCAGCCGTGGCGAGGCGAAGGAGTTGATCAGAACCGACGAGGCCAGGATGGGGTTGTGGTCCTCTACCCCCCGGGTGATGATCCCGTATTCGGTTTCGATTCCCATCACCTTCGGGATTGCCACGCGTACCCCCTCAGCTGGCGGCGTTCACTCCAGAGGTGTCGATGGGTCGTTTACCAGGCGGTCGAGAGTCAGGCGCAAACTCGGCCTTCCGGAAGATAGTACCCCTACAGGTACTGGCCGGTCTGCAAACGCTCGATCGATCGCCGCTCTGCCTTCTTGCTCTCCCCGACCAGGGTCCGCACGTAGACGATGCGCTCGCCCTTCTTGCCCGAGATCTTCGCCCAGTCGTCGGGGTTCGTCGTGTTCGGCAGGTCCTCGTTCTCCCGGTACTCCTGGACGATGGACTCGAGCAGGTCCTCGGTCTTGAGCCCTCGCTGGCCGGTGGCGATCAGGCGCTTGATGGCGAGCTTCTTGGCCCGCCGCACGATGTTCTCCATCATGGCCCCCGAGGCGAAGTCCTTGAAGTACAGGACCTCCTTGTCTCCGTTGGCGTAGGTGACCTCCAGGAACTCGTTCGTGTCGGCGACGCTGTACATCTCGGCCACCGTCACCCGGATCATCGACCGGATCGCCGCATCGATGTCGCCGCCGGCCGATTCGACCTCCGAGAGATGGATCGGGATCTCCGGCGTCAGGTACTTGGCGCAGATCTGGGCTGCGGCTGCCTCGTCCGGGCGCTCGATCTTGATCTTCACGTCGAGGCGGCCCGGCCGGAGGATGGCGGGGTCGATCAGGTCCTCCCGGTTGGAGGCCCCGATCACGATGACGTTCTTCAGCTGCTCGACGCCGTCGATCTCCGAAAGGAGCTGGGGGACGATCGTCGTCTCGATGTCACTGGAGATGCCCGACCCGCGGGTACGGAACAGCGACTCCATCTCGTCGAAGAACACGATGACCGGCACACCCTCCTGGGACTTCTCCTTCGCCCGCTGGAAGATCAGCCGGATCTGGCGTTCGGTCTCGCCGACGTACTTGTTGAGCAGCTCCGGCCCCTTCACGTTGAGGAAGTAGGCCCGCACGTCCTTGCCCGTCAGCTCCATCGTCCGCTTGGCCAGCGAGTTGGCGACCGCCTTGGCGATGAGGGTCTTGCCGCACCCCGGCGGGCCGTACAGGAGCACCCCCTTCGGCGGGGTGAGCTTGTGGTCGGCGAAAAGGTCGGCGTAGATGAACGGGAGCTCCACGGCGTCGCGCAGCGCCTCGATCTGGGTGTCGAGGCCCCCGATGGCGTCGTAGTCCACGTCGGGAACCTCCTCGAGGATGAGCTCCTCGACCTCGGGCTTGGGAAGCTTTTCCAACACGTAGCCGGACTTGGCGTCGAGCAGCAGCGAGTCGCCGGCCCGGAGCACCGACGCCCGGAGTGGCTCGGAGAGCTGGACGACCCGCTGCTCGTCGGCGTGCGAGATCACGATGGCCCGGCCCCCCTCGATCAGCTCCTTGAGGGAGACAACCTCGCCCTGGATCTCGTAGCCGCAGGCGGCGACGACGTTGAGCGCCTCGTTCAGCAGGAGTTCCTGGCCCTTGGCGAGGGCACCCAACTCGATCTCGGGGGCCACGTTCACCCGGAGCTTGCGGCCCCCGGTGAACACGTCGATGGTCCCGTCGTCGTGGGGGGAGAGGAAGACGCCGTAGCCCGACGGCGGGGCCGTCAGCTTCTCGACCTCCTCGCGGAGGGAGACGATCTGCTCACGGGCCTGGCGGAGCAGCTCGGTCATGCGCTCGGACTGCTCCCGGGACCGGGCATACTCGGCCCTGGCCTCCAGCAGATGGGCTTCGAGCTCGCGGATGCGGATCGGGGCGTCGGCGAGCTTGGCGCGCAGGGCCCCGGACTCCTCCTCGAGGAGCTTGACCTGCATCTGGAGCTCGCCGACCTCCCGCTCGTACTCGGCGAGCCGGCGGTCGAACTCAGGCTGGCGAGGCATACCCTCCCCTACCTCCTCCCAGATGGGCGACCCGATCGTGACCAAAGTATAGGGGCGTCTCCTGGCATTATCGGCTCATGGGTCGCCCTTGATGAGGGGATCATCCTCCAAAGTACCCGTGTTGCACAGGATCTTCCTTGCCGTCGTCACGAATCCAGTGTGCGCCACCATGCGGTGCTCGGGGCGCACAGAGCGGCCTTCGACATGCCACGGGCGCACCAGCGTCTCGAAGGTCGACACGAGGGTCCACGACTTGTCAGCCTGGAGGGCCTCCCCCAGGGCGTGGACCTGCAGGACCGTCGGCAGGTATGCCACGAAGACCCCACCGCCCCGCAGGGCCGCCCCGGCGCCCTCCAGCACCCTCCACGGCTCCGGGACGTCCAGGACGATCCGGTCGATGCCGCCCTCCCGGAAATCGTCCAACTCCGCCTCGGTGGGCTCGTAGACGTTGCCCATCCGGATCTCCAGGTTCTCGGCCTTCCCGAGGAACGCCTCGACGTTGGCCCTGGCCAGCTCGGCGAAGTCGTCCCGCAGTTCGTAGGTGATGACCCGCCCCTCGCTGCCGACCGCCCGCAGCAGCGCCATGGTGAGCGCCCCCGAGCCCGCCCCGGCCTCCAGGACCCTCGCCCCCGGGTAGACGTCCCCGTGCAGCAGGATCATGGCCAGGTCCTTCGGGTAGACGACCTGGGCCCCGCGCTTCATCTTGAGGACGTACTCCTCGAAGGTCGGGCGGAGGGCGATGACGGCGGCCTTGCTCGTCGTCCGCACGGTCACTCCCTCCGGCTGGCCGATCAGCGCGTCGTGGGCCACGATGCCCCGGTGGAAGTGGTACGACTGGCCCCGCTGCAGGGTGATCATGTAGCGGCGCCCGCGGTCGTCCAGCAGCAGGACGCGCTCTCCCGGCTCGAAGCCGGCGGTGGTCAGGTCAGTACCCCCTCGACACGCTCAGCACGCCCACCAGCCGGCCGGCGTCGAGCACGATGAACCGCCCGGTGGGATTGGTCGCCATCCGGGCGACTACCAGGGCGTAGGGCTCCCCGGCGCTCGCCACCATCTCGAGGCCCATCGGGGTCATCACCTCGCCGGCGGACAGTGCCGCCCGGCGCTGGGGGGGAAGGGCCTCCAGCGCCTCGAGGGTCAGGACGCCTTCGATCCTGCCGGACGGCCCCACGACGGGGAACGCCCGGTCCCGGGCCCGGGCCAGGCGTGCATGGAGGGCCTCGTCGAGGCGGGCGCCGGTTGGCACCCACTCGGGCTGCGCGGTCATGAACTCGGCCACGGTGGGCACCGCAGCTGCCTTCGGGCCGGCCTGGCGGTACGCCGCGTGGGCCGACTGGTGCAGGAAGAAGCCGACGAGGACCAGCCAGACGCCGTTCACGGGGTTCTGGCCGACCAGGGCGAGGCTGACCCCGAGCCCGACCATCCCGGCCCCAAGGAACCGTCCGGTCGTGGCGGCCACCCGCGTGGCCGTGCGGACGTCGCCGGTCGCAGCCCAGACGGCTGCCCGGAAGACCCGCCCGCCGTCCATCGGGAATCCGGGGAGGAGGTTGAAGGCGGCCAGGAGGAGGTTGATGACCCCGACGGTCTCGAACAGGGCCGCCGCGGCGATGGCGCCCACGATGTCGGCCAGCAGGCCGAGGCCGAGAAGCAGGCCCCCGAGGAGCACGGACAGGGCCGGACCCGCGAGGGCGATCTTGGCCTCGTCGCCGGGCGTCCGGGGCTCCGTCGAGATCTGGGCGGCCCCCCCGAGGAGGAAGAGCGTGATGCGGTGGACGGGGATCCCCCTGCGCTGCGCCACGACGGCGTGCGCCAGTTCGTGGGAGAGGACGGAGGCGAAGAACAGGACGGCCGCCATGATGCCGAGGATGGTGGCACCGGCACCCGGGAAGCTAGGGGTGCCCGTCGAGAAGCCCCGGCCCAGCAGCCAGGCAATCAGGAGGGCGAGCAGGAACCACGAGGAGTCGAGGACGACCTCAACCCCAAGGATCCTGCCGAGCCGGACACCCCGCCGAAACATCCCTCCCCCTTCCACTCCCCTCACAGCATACGGCGCCTTGCCGTAAAGCAGGCACCCGACGACTCAAAGATTTATCTTTGTGTGAACAAGCGCGAATATGGCGGTTACGCAGACAAAAACAAACAAAGACAAACGACAAGGGTGGCTGTTCCGGTTTTCGCGGCAGATTGCGCGGCCAGGGAACAAGTAGATAAGATTCCTGCAAGAAAAGGTGTCATGGGCCGGACTTCCCCTCGTGCCCAAGGCGCCTTTTCTCTTCCTTTCCGGACCCTACCCCACCTAGCCCATCAGGCCCTTCGCCTCGGCCTGCCAGCGCAGCAGCGCCCTGTTCTCGGCAGCAGCCCGTGCCGGGAGCCCGGTCGCCTCGTCCAGTGCCCGCTTCTGGGTGATGGCCCCGGCGTTGGACGCCATGACGACGGCAAGGTTGGCCGCCTCGCCCAGCAGTTGCTCCTCGGCGACCAGCCGGTTGAGGAACCCCATCCGGTAGGCCTCCTCCGCCCCAACCGTCCGGGCGGTCATGAGCAGGTCCTTGGCATGCGACAGCCCCACGAGCAGCGGCAGGCGGGCGGAGCCCGCCGGGACGCCGTAGACCGCACCGGGGAACCGGTCGACGCGCTGGGCGTCCCGACGCGAAGATCGCAGGCGGCCGCCACCTCGGCACCGCCCCCGATGCACCACCCGGCGATGGCGGCGACGGTGGGGCGCGGGTAGGTCGCCACCAGCTCGTAGAGACGGCCGAACAGCTCCATCCTCGCCACGGCGCCGGCTTTGTCGATTTCCTCGCCGACGTCGGCTCCCGCCGAGAAGCAGCGATCGGACCCGGTGATCACGACGCCGGCCACGGCATCGTCCGCCGCGGACGCCCGCAGCTCGGCCATCAGGGCCTCGAGCAGCGGCGTGTTCATGGCGTGGCGGACCTGGGGCCGGTGCAGTTCCACGACGGCGACCCGGCCGAACCGCCGGGAGCGGACCGGTGCCTCCACGCGGACGCTCAGAGGTTCCGGAGCCGGGCCCGCAGACGCTCCCGGTCGGTGACCTTCACCCCGCCCATGCCCGACAGGACGCGGATGCGGATCACGGGCGCACCGGGAGGCGGGGGCGGCCCGTCCAGGCGCAGGTGCCTGCCGCCGAGGACGGCGGTGCCCTCGAGCTGGATCTCGTACCCCTTCGGCACCCGGATGTCGATGCTGCCCAGGCCGGTCACGACGTTGATCGTCGTCACCGGAGCCTCGAACAGCGCCTTGGTCAGGTCCAGCCGGCAGCTGCCGAGGACCGAGGTCCAGTAACTCTCGGCCGGGACCCGCCACTGCCCGCCACGCTTCATCGAGCCCAGGACCGCCACGTGCCAGCGCTTGGGGGGCGGACCGGGTGGCAGCCCCGGCGGTGCCGGGATGTCCTCGATCAGCACGAGCAGCTCCCCCCGGGTCCGGGCGCCGAGGGCGAGGCCGAGGCGGTGCGACAGCTCCTCCATCGTCAGCCGGCCGTGGACGTGCGCCTCCTGGAGGCGGGCGCAGATGATGTCCCGATCGGCGTCGGACGCCAGCGTGGGGTCGCTGTCCGGCCGGACGTCGTCGCTCGCCATCGCCGCCTGCCTCAGGTCGCCGTCGGTGGCACCCAGGCGGCCAGCAGCTCGCCAAGCTCGAATGCCAGCTCCAGGGACTGGTTCCCGTTGAGGCGGGGATCGCACAGGGACCGGTACGAGCCCACGAGCTGGTCGTCCAGGATCTCGTCCACCCCGCCGAGGCACTCGGTGACGTCGTCGGCGGTCAGCTCCAGGTGGACGCCGCCGGGGAACGTCCCCTCCTGCTCGTGGACGGCGAAGAAGCCCTTGATCTCCTCGACGATGTCCACGAACCGGCGGGTCTTGACGCCGCCCTGCGTGAGGAACGTGTTGCCGTGCATCGGGTCGCACACCCACACCACCGGGCGGCCGGAGTCCCGGATGGCGCGCACGATGGGCGGCAGGGCGGACCGGACGGCACGGGCGCCCATGCGCGTGATGAAGGTCAGGCGGCCAGCCTCGCCGTCGGGGTCGAGACGTTCGCACAGCCGTAGCGCCTCGGCGGGGGTCACCGCCGGGCCGAGCTTGCAGGCCACGGGGTTCTTCACGCCGGACAGGAACTCGATGTGGGCACCCCCGGGCTGGCGGGTCCGCTCCCCCGCCCAGAGCAGGTGGGCGGAGCAGTCGTACCAGTCCCCGGTCAGGCTGTCCTGGCGCGTGAGGGCCTCCTCGAAGCCCAGGATCAGCGCCTCGTGGCAGGTGTAGAAGTCCACCTGGTGCAGGGCGACGTCCGACGCCAGGTCGATCCCGCAGGCGCCCATGAACCGCAGCGCCCGGTCGATGGCGTTGGCGACCACCTCGTACCGGCGCCCCTGCGGGCTGGCGGCGACGAACTCCTGGTTCCACATGTGGACCTGGTTCAGGTCGGCGAAGCCGCCCTTGGTGAACGCCCGGAGCAGGTTGAGCGTGGACGACGACTGGTGGTAGGCCCGGAGGAGCCGCTTGGGGTTGGCCCGCCGGGAGGCGGCGTCGAAGTCGATGCCGTTGACCATGTGGCCGCGGAAGGCCGGCAGCTCCAGCCCGTCGATCGACTCGTTCGGCGAGGAGCGGGGCTTGGCGAACTGGCCGGCGATCCTGCCGACCTTGACGACGGGCAGCCCCGCCGCGTAGGTGAGCACCACCGCCATCTGCAGGATGATCTTCAGCTGGTCGCGGATCGAGTCCGCCGAGAGGTTGTCGAACGATTCGGCACACTCCCCCGCCTGCAGTACGAACGCTTCGCCCCTGGACGCCATGCCGAGGGCCGCCTTCAATGCCCGCGCCTCCCCTGCAAATACCAGGGGCGGCTGGTTCCGCAGCTCCTTCAGGGCGAGGTCGAGCGCGCCCGGGTCGTCCCACTCGGGTTGCTGGGCGGCGGGAAGCTCCCGCCACGATGCAGGAGACCAGTTCATGTCAGCCACCATAATGCTCCTCGAGGGCCCGGTGCCCGGCCAGATCGACCACCGGTTCGAACTCGGAGAAGGAAAGCAGCAGCTCAGGGCGGTCCCGCAGGGTCCCCTCCTTGCGGAGGACGGCGAAGGCCTCCCGGACCGCCTTCGCCGCGGCGAAGATGGCCGAGAGCGGCGTCACGATGAGGTCGTAGCCGAGGTCGTGCAACTCCGCCGGTGTCAGCAGCGGGGTCCGCCCTCCCTCGATCATGTTCGCAACCCGCACGACCCCCTCGACCTCCGTGGCGACCCGTTCCAGGTCCTCGATGCGCTCGGGAGCCTCCACGAAGATGGCGTCGACGCCCAGGTCCCGCGCCCGCTTGGCCCGCTCGATCGCCTCGTCGAGCGAGATGGCGGCCCGGGCGTCGGTGCGGGCGACCAGGAAGAGATCGACGCCCTCCCCCCTGAGGTCGAGCACGGCGCGGAGCTTGGCCAGCCAGTCACCGGCGGGCACGACCCGCTTGCCGGCGAAGTGGCCGCAGCGCTTCGGCCATTCCTGATCCTCCAGGAAGATCCCGGCTCCGCCCGCCCCCGCCAGCAGGCGGGCGGTCCGCATGGCGCTCAGCGGGTTCCCGTAGCCGGTGTCGGCGTCGACGATGACCGGCACGTCGGTGGCCGAGCAGACGCTGCGGGCGGCGTCGGCGACCTCGGTCTGCGTGAGGTAGCCGAAGTCCGGCAACCCCAGGCGTGAGCCGGAAACCGAGTAGCCCGAGATGAACAGGACCTCGAAGCCAGCCTCGGTCGCGAGCCGGGAGGTCAGGGCGTCGTAGACGCCCGGCATGTTGATGGTCCGCCCTGCCGCGAGCAGATTCCGGATGTCCTGTGCCGACGCTGTCATCGTCCTTGCCTCCTTGCCGGCCTCGATTGTGACCCTCCTGCTACCATTTCGCCCGCATGGCTGAGCCCCGCAACGACACGGCGCCCCCGGGCGAGCCCGCCTACGTCGAGCCCATCGTCACGTACTACGACGGCACGTGGTTCGACTACCGGGTCGTGTGGATGCGCGGCCTCGGCATGCACTGGGGCTACTGGGACGACGAGACCCGCACCCACGCCCAGTCCCTCACGAACATGACCCGGGAACTGGCCGGGCGGGCGCCGCTCAGGCCGGGCATGAAGGTCCTCGACGCCGGCTGCGGCGTCGGCGGCCCCGCCCTCTGGCTCGCCGAGACCTACGGTGTCGAGGTGCTGGGCGTCACGCTCTCGGAGGTCCAGCTCGCCCGGGCCCGGCGCTACGCCGCCAAGCGCAAGCTGGAGCACCTCGTGCGCTTCGAGATCGCCGACTTCACCGCCCTGCCGTACAAGGAGGGGAGCTTCGACATCGTCTGGGCGCAGGAGAGTGTGTGCCATGTCCCCGCCGACGCCAAGCAGCTGTTCCTGCAGGAGGCAAACCGGGTGCTGAAGCCCGGGGGCCGGATGCTCATGGAGGACTGGTTCCGCATCGCCCGGCCCTACACGGCCGCCAACGAGACGCTCATGCACGAGTGGCTCCAGGGCTGGGCCATCGACGACCTGGCGACGACCGACGAGATCCAGGACTGGAGCCGTGACGCCGGGTTCGGCGACGTCGACCTCCGCAACATCACCCCGTTCGCCTTCCGCTCCATCCGCCGGCTGCACCGCCTCGCCGTCTGGCTCGGGCCCGGAGGCCAGATCCTCAAGGCCCTGCGCCTCCGCACCGACGTCGAGCAGGCGAACCTCCGCAGCGCCAAGCTCCAGTGGGCCGCCTACCAGCGCAACCTCTGGCTGATCGGGCTCCTCTCGGCGACGAAGCCCGCCTGACGCCGTCTGGGTTTCGCCGCAATACCGTTCCGCTTCGTTCTCCCGGAGCGTGGTCTTCCAGGCTTCAGAGCGCCCACCCTAAGACCAGATCGTCCAGTTTCCCATGCGCCTGACTGTTTCCTTGAGTATGGAATGGCGTAGAGCGCCGCTTTGTACTCAAAGAATGCCAGCGGGTCGTCGCTCAGGCTGGGAAGCCACCACGCACAGTGGCGACGTCCGGGAATCAGAGCCCGAAGACCGTCGACTTAGCCGCGGCCTCGTTGTTCGGCTGCGGGCCGGACGTAGCCGTGCTCGACGTACCACTCGACGGTCCGGCGGAACGTCTCCTCGATCGGGGTGTAGACCACGCCGAGCTCCCGGGCGGCCCTCGAGCCGTCGTACACGTGCCCGTGGGCGATGGCCCGGGCCTGTTCCCGGCACAGCGGCGGGTGCTTGTGCAGCAGCCGGGACACCCCCTCGACCGCGACCGCCGCGACCGCCGCCATCCCGGGCCGGAGCGTCCTGACCCGCTTCTGGACCCCGCCGACCCGTGACAGCAGTTCCAGGGCCTCCGCGCTCGTGAGGCTCGCCCCGTTCAGCACGTAGCGCTCCCCGGCCGCGCCGCGGGTCTCGGCCAGGACGTGGCCGGCCGAGCAGTCGGCGATGTCGACCAGGCTGAGGCGCGTGTCGACGAAGAACTTGAGCCTGCCGTTCAGGTAGTCGATGAGGAGGCGGGCGGTCCCCCCGGTGCGTCCGGGACCCTGCACCGAGGACGGGTTGACCGAGACCACCTCGACCCCCAGGTCGGCCCCCGCCCCGAGGACCCCCAGCTCGGCCTGGAACTTGGACCGCTCGTAGGCCGAGATGAACTCGCCGCTGTGGCGGGAGTCCTCCCGGCCGACGGTCCCCGGTGCCTCGCCGATCGTCGCCGCCGACGACGTGTACACGATGCGCCGCACGCCGGCCCGGGCGGCGGCCCGCACGACCGTGAGCGACCCCTCGACGTTGACCCGGAACAGCGGGGAGGGGTCGGCGAGGCAGAATGCGTTGAGCCCCGCCGCGTGGTAGACGACCTCGCAGCCCGTCATGCCCGCCACGAGGGACTCCTCGTCGAGGACGTCGCCGGCGACCGGCGTGGCACCCAGGGCCTCCAGGCCCGCGGCAGCCCCCGGGGACCGGGCGAGGGCCACCACCTGGCGCTCCTCCCCGACCAGGCGCCGGAGCACGCCGCGCCCGACGAAGCCGGTGCCGCCGGTAATGAAGACTGCGCTCACGCCGCGCTCCGGCCGGTCAGCTCGCCCCAGAACCGGACGAGGTACTCGACGGCTGAGGCGATGGTGACGGCGGCGACCACGAGCATGACCCACTGGTCGATGAAGAGCGGCCCCGCCTTGTGGGGGTAGCGGACGATGGCCAGCAGGATCCCGATGAACTGGACGTTGGCCTTCAGCTTGCCCCACACCGAGGGCGGGAAGGGGGTCCCGGCGGCGGCGACGACGCCCCGGAGCCCAAGGATGAGGAACTCCCGCCCGATGACGATGACGGCGATCCACACCGAGACCCGACCCACCGCGACCAGGGCGACCATCACCCCGGACACGAGCAGCTTGTCCGCGGTGGTATCCAGGAAGGCGCCGAGCGTGGTCGTGAGGCGCCAGCGGCGGGCAAGGTACCCGTCGACGAAGTCGGTCGCGGCGGCGATGGCGAAGAGCCCCGCGGCTGCGGCGTAGGCGTAGCGGTGGCGGGGGCCGGCCAGGACGAGGAACATCACCACGGGCACGAGCAGCACGCGCAGGAACGTGATGTTGGTCAGCACGGCGGTGCCGCGCATCTGCTGGCGGCTCACGGCTTGCCCACGTGCGCCGCCTTGGGGGCCAGCGCCTGGCGGGCCTGGCCGGCGACCTCCGCGAGCGTCCCCCCCACCGAGGCCGCAACTGCCGCGATCACGGCACCCTCCACCAGCGGGGCCTCGGACAGCAGGACCCGTTCCCGCTGCGCTGCACCGAGGAGGTCCAGGGCACACTCCGCGGAGAGGACGGCGCTGCCGAGGTCCATGAGCACCAGGACGCCCTCCGGCGACCAGGCCCGCTCGATGGCCGCGGCGATGAGGGGCGCGCTGGTCCCGAGGGTGCCCGGGACCTCGAGACCACCGGCTACCTCGATCGCGACATCGGGGCCGGCCATCTGCCGGGCAAGCTCCAGGACACCCTCCGCGAGGCGCGCGCTGTGGGACACGACGACGATGCCGACCATTGAAAGTAACGGTATACGCTGCGGACCCATGCATCGCACCAACCGGAGCCTCCGGCTGCTCACCGTCGTCCTCCTCCTCGCCGCCGTCTGGGGCACTGCCTGCTCCACGAAGAGCGGCAGCCACACCGCCGGGCCGAGCCTCAGCCCGTCGATCGCCCCGGGGTCGCTGCCGACCACGTCCACGGCGACCGCCGCGGGCCTCCGCAGCGCGATCGTTCCCGCCGGCCTCACAGCCCCCCGCTCCCGGACCACCGGGGCGGCGATCGGCAGCGACCTGTACGTCATGGGGGGCCTCGATGCCGCCGGTGCCCCGTCTGCCGACGTCTTCAAGGTCCCGGTATCGGGCGCCCAGCTCGGCAAGGTGACGCTGGCCGGGCACCTCTCGACCCCGACCTCGCGAGCGGCCGCGGTCGCCTACGGCAGCGGGATCCTCGTCTTCGGCGGAGCTGGCGGAGCCGGCAGTGCCCCGCTGGACCTGGTGCAGCTTTTCGACCCGGCAACCGGGGCGACCACCGTCGCCGGGCACCTCCCGCACCCCCGTACCGACCTCGTCGCGCTGGCCGTCGGCAACGAGATGATCGTGACGGCCGGCTGGGACGGCCAGGCGCTGGCCCCCGACATCCTGGCCACCGCCGACGGTGCCTCCTTCCACAACGTCGGGTCCCTCGCCACGCCGGTACGGTCCCCTGCCGCCACCGTCGTGGGCACCACGGTCTACCTGTTCGGCGGCGTCCTGTCGGGGGCCGACTACGCCGGCTTGTTCGCCAGCGCGGCCCAGAGCTACAACATCACCACGGGGTTGTCGAAGGCCGTGGGGACGCTGCCCATCCCCCTCGCCCACGGCCGGGCCGCGGTCCTCGGCGACCAGGTCTACGTCATCGGGGGCTGGACCCCGACCGGGCCGAGTTCGGCCATCCAGCGCTTCGACGTCCGCACCGGCGCCTTCACCCCGTCCGGCAGGCTGCCGGGCCCGGTCGCCGGCCCCGCCACCGCCACCATCGGCACGGCCCTCTACCTGGCGGGGGGCATGGGCGCGCAGCCGCTTGCGGACATCGAGATCGTCTCGGCGGCGGCCTTGAGCAGCAGGTAGGCGGAGGTCGCCCCAGGGTCCTGGTGCCCGGCGCTGCGCTCCCCGAGGTAGCTGGCCCGGCCCCGCCTCGCCACCAACGGGGTCGTGGCCCTCATGCCTTCCTCCGCCGCGGCAGCCGAGGCAGCGAGCGCCTCGGCCAGCCCCGCCCCCCTCGCCGCAGCCTCCCGGAGGGCCTCCCGGGCCGGGAGGAGGGCGTCGAGCATCGTCTTGTCCCCGGGCTCGGCATGTCCCCGGAAGGCGATGCCCTCCACGCCCGCATCCAGCGCCGCCGACCAGTCGCCGAGGCCCAGCTCCGCCTTGCCCTCGCAGGCCTTGCCCATACGGACGAAGAACGTGCCGTAGAGCGGGCCCGAGGCCCCACCGACCGTTGACAGCAGCGTCATGCCGGTCAGGCGGAAGACGGCGCCGGTGTCGTCCGGCAGTGACGCCGCCAACTTCTCCCGGACGGCCGTGAAGCCGCGGTCGAGGTTGGAGCCGTGGTCGGCGTCGCCGATGGCGGCGTCCAGCGCGGTCAGGTAGTTGCGGTTCGCCGCCACCACCCGGGCACACTCGGTGATCCAGGCCGCGGCGTCACCGCTGGAGATCGGTGCCGTGGGTCAGCCCCAGGTCAGCGCCGGCGTCGCCACCGGGGCGTCCCAGAGACGGAGCAGGTCCTGGTCCACCTTGAGCAGCGTCACCGAGCAGCCGGCCATGTCGAGCGACGTGATGTACGACCCGACCAGCCGCCGCACCACCCGCAGGCCCCTATCCTCGAGCAGCTCGGCAAGCCGGCGGTACACGATGAAGAGCTCGAGCAGCGGCGTGGCCCCCATGCCGTTCACGAAGGCGAGGACCTCGTTCCCGGGCTCGAACGGCAGGTCCTCGAGGATGGGCCCGGCCAGTAGCTCGACGATCTCGTCCGCCGCGCGCAGGGGCTCCCGCCTGCGTCCGGGCTCGCCGTGGATTCCGATGCCCACCTCGATCTCGTCCGCACCGAGCTCGAACGTCGGGCGGCCCACCAGGGGCACCGTGCAGGAGGTCAGTGCGATGCCCATGCTCCGCGACCGCTCGTTGACCGACCGGGCCACCGCTGCGACCTCGGCGAGGGAGCGGCCCTCCTCGGCCGCAGCGCCGGCGATCTTCTCCGCGAGGACCGTCGCCCCCACACCCCGCCGTCCGGCGGTGTAGAGGCTGTCGGTGACCGCCACGTCGTCGTTGATCAGCACGCTGGCGACCTCGATGCCCTCCTCGGCCGCGAGTTCGGTGGCGATCTCGAAGTTCAACACGTCGCCGGTGTAGTTCTTGACGATGTAGAGGACCCCGGCCCCGCCGTCGGCCGCCTTGGTCGCCTCGGCCATCTGATCCGGCGTCGGCGAGGTGAAGACCGGCCCGGGGCAGGCGGCGTCGAGCATGCCCCTGCCGACGTACCCGGTGTGGAGCGGTTCGTGCCCGCTGCCGCCCCCGGACACCAGGGCAACCTTGCCGACGATCGGGCCGTCGGCCCGGACGACGTAGCGCGGCTTGAGGTTGACCCGCAGCGTGTCGGGGTGGGCCGCGGCAAGGCCCTCAAGGGCCTCGTCGACCACGTCACCCGGATCGTTGATCAGCTTCTTCATCGACCGCAGCCTAGCGCTGCCTCGCATTCATTTACATCCATAGGATTGATCCGGATCAGCCTGATGGCGTTTTTGGCCGGACGCCTCGGCTACCACAGCGCCGCAACGATAGGGAACTTCTTCGCCAGGTCTCGAAAACACGGCCTTTTCTGTCGGCACCCCTCGCTATCCTTACGAACATGTGTTCCGTTCGAAGGGTCCACCGCACTGCCAGGATCGCAGTGCGCACCACTGCGGCGCAGCGCCGGCGCTGCTACGGCCTCCTGCGCTCCGCAGGGGACGTGTGGGCCTGGGTGATCGACTGCAACCGCCAGCTGCGTGAATGGCACTGCCCGCAGGTGGCCAACTTCCGGGCTCTGTGCAGGGCACTGACGGGCAGGACGTTCGGGGAACTCTCCAGGCACTGCACCGAGGCGGTCCTTAAGAACTACTCCATCGGCTTCTTCGAGGCAGCCAAGCGCCACAAGCAGGGGGTGCGGGCCGGCTTTCCCCGGCGCAAGCGGGGCCTGGTCCCGGTGCGGTTCCGACTCGGTTGCTTCGCCCTCGATGGCTCCCGGGTCCGCCTGGGCGTGGCCAAGGGTGCCCACGGGCTGTGGGTGCGCCTCGGGAGGGAGGTCCCCTACCCCTCCGAGTCGATCCGCTCGGTCACCCTGGTCGCCGAGGCCGGCCGGCTCTACCTCGACGTGACGGCCGAGGTGGCGGTGGGAACCGAGGACCTGGACCCCACCACGATCGCCGGGATCGACCTCGGCGTCATCCACCCCTTTGCCGTGATGGCCG
>WNFB01002756.1_pt1 | contig 17313 bp, 19 predicted proteins | sample 5400501 | NCBI WGS metagenome assembly WNFB01 (sample SAMN13153341, study PRJNA577476) | soil metagenome | isolation source: 200 cm saprolite under Douglas fir tree site 2 hole 1 | place: USA:California | collected 2015-04-18 | reverse complement strand
CGCGAGCGGTGCCTGCAGGCGGGCTTCGACGACTACATGAGCAAGCCCGTGCATCTCGGTGAACTTGCAGAAGCGCTCAAGGCGGCGGCCGGCTGGCGGGTGACCCAGAGCTGAGGCGCCCTGTCCGGCTTCCCGGCCTGTCCCCACCCCTGCCCCTCCCCACACGGTGGGGAGGGCTGTTCGGCTCTCCTGGCCGCCCCACCCCTGCCCCTCCCACATGGTGGGGAGGGCTTTTTTTACTCTCCCTTCCTAAATGGTTGATCGGCGAGAGGCGCGGGCCTCCAGCAATACGACCACGATCACGATCATGCCGCCGAGGACCATCAGCCCGCCGAGGAGCTCACCTTCAATGCCTTGGGCCTCGGTAAGGATCTGGACCATCGCGGACCCAAAGACGATCATGTAGCTCATTCCGAGCAGCCGGACGCGGGGTGCGACACGCTCGTGCTCGTCGCCGCGCCACGGCCGCTTGCCGACGATCAGGAGGTAGGCGCCCACCAGCAGAGCGAGCGCGGCGAGAACCAGCGAGATGAGCTGGATCAAGGCGGTGCTCAACACCTAGACGGCACGCCTCAGGATTGCCAACACGGACCGCATCGCGCCAGATAGTAACCGCGCCTTCTTACAATCGTCACTCCAATGTCACGATCCGAGCCAATCAAATCCATCCGCGGAGTCAGGGACATCCTGCCTGCCAAGCGCGCCCTGTGGCGCGCGGCCGAGAAGGCCGCCGCGGTGGTGGCTCGCAGCTTCGGCTACCAGGAGATCGTGACCCCGATCATCGAGCCCGCCGAGCTGATCGAGCGGGTGGGTGAGGACACCGACGCCGTGGCGAAGGAGCTGTACCGTTTCGAGGATCGCGGCGGGCGCCAGGTGGCGCTCCGGCCAGAGGCGACGGCGGGAATGGTCCGTGCCTACTTTGAAGGCGGGCTCAACCAGGGACCACAACCGGCGCGTCTTTACCTGACCGGGCCGATGTTTCGGTACGACCGCCCTCAAAAAGGTCGATACCGTCAGTTCTTCCAGTTCGACGTGGAGGCGATCGGCGCGGCGAGCGCGGCACTCGACGCGGAAGTGATCGAGGTCGCTCAGGGCTGGCTCCGGGGGGTGGGGCTGAACGAGCTGACGCTGGAGCTGAACACCATCGGCGACGCGAAGTGCCGGCCGGCCTATCTGGATCGCCTGCGCGCTTACTACATGCCTCTGAAGGACAAGCTGCATGGAGATTGCCAGCGGCGCCTCGCGACCAATCCGCTTCGCTTGCTGGACTGCAAAGTTCCACAGTGCCAGCCCTTCAAGTCCGATGCGCCGCGCATGACCGATCACCTCTGCGAGGAGTGCTCGCAAGCTTGGGCCCTGGTCCGGCGCTTGCTCGATGGCGCCGGGATCGAATACCGGCTCAACCCGTACCTGGTGCGCGGGCTCGACTACTACACGCGTACGGTCTTCGAGTTCTATCCCACCGGTACGACCGGGCAGCAGGATGCTGTCTTGGCCGGCGGCAGGTACGACGGTCTCGCCGAAGCAGAGGGTTGGCCGCCGACCCCGGCGGTCGGCTTCGCGGGCGGGATCGATCGCGTCGTCGAGCTTATGGCGGCCGGCGGCGAAGAGGTGATCGCGGAGGCGGCCGCGGAGGTCGTCGTGCTGGCGGACGGAGACCTCGCGGTTGTCGCAGCCGAGGTGGCTCGCATCTGCCGCACGGTGAGGTCGGTTGCTGTCGACTACGAGCCCAGGAGTCTCAAGGCCAAGATGCGGGCCGCGCACAAGCTGGGTGCACGCTGGGTCGTGCTGCTCACCGCTGACGAAGCGCGCCGGCGTTCGGCGCAGCTCAAAGACATGGCGAGCGGCGACCAGGTGGAGGTCGCGTGGGCGCAGCTCCCGGACCGGCTCGCGTGAGCGGTTACACCGCACCCCACTGCGGTTCACTGCGCGCGTCGCATGAGGGACTTGAGGTCGAGCTTTTCGGTTGGGTCGCGCGGCGCCGGGACCACGGTGGATTGATCTTCATCGACTTGCGCGACCGTTGGGGTGCGGTGCAGGTGGTGTTCAACCCCTCGGTCGCGACCGAGGCCCACGTGGCTGCATCGGAGCTCCGCGGGGAGTACGTCGTGAGGGTCAGGGGCGTAGTGGGACGCCGACCTGCGGGTTCGGAGAACTCGCGCATGCCGACCGGGGACGTCGAGGTAACCGCGTCGGAGCTCGAGGTGATCTCCAAGGCCAAGACGCCGCCGTTCCAGATCGAGGACGAGACCGACGCCGACGAGGCCCTGCGGCTCAAGTACCGCTACCTCGATCTTCGCCGGCCGCGCATGCAGCAGATGCTCGAGCTCCGGCATCGGGTGGTGAAGGCTATGCATCGCTACATGGACGCCAACGAGTTTGTCGAGGTGGAGACGCCGATGCTGCTCCGCGGAACGCCCGAAGGCGCACGCGACTTCCTGGTTCCCTCGCGGCTTCATCCCGGCAGCTTCTTCGCCCTGCCGCAGTCACCTCAGCAGTTAAAGCAGCTCCTCATGGTGGCAGGGCTCGGCCGCTACTACCAGATCGCGCGCTGTCTGCGCGACGAGGACCTGCGCGCGGACCGGGTCCTGGAGATCACACAGCTGGATGTCGAGATGTCCTTCTGCACAGAGGAGGACGTCTTCTCGCTGGTCGAAGGCCTGTGGGTTCAGATCTGGAAGGATGTCTTCGGCTTTGACGTGGAGACGCCGCTACCCAGGCTCGACATGAAGGAGAGCCTGCTGCGTTATGGCACCGACAAGCCTGACCTCCGCTACGAGCTGGAGATCGTTGACGTAAGCGATGTCCTCCGCGAGACCGGTGCCACGGTCCTTCGGTCCGCGCTGGCCGGCGGAGGAGTGGTCCGATGCCTTGCGGTACCAGGTGGACGCGATCTGTCCCGGCGTGAGCTCGATGAGCTGGCATTGATCGCCAAGGGCGCAGGCGCGAAGGGCCTGACGTGGCTGCCGGGTCCGCTCGACAAGTTCCTGACCGAGGGCGAGATTTTCGCCATCAAGTCATCTGCCGGCGCAGGGGCAGGCGACCTGGTGCTGATGGTGGCCGACCGCAGGCGCAAGGCGGAGACGGTGATGGGCCTGCTGCGTCGAGAGATGGCGCGGCGACGCAAGCTCATCCGCGAAGGCGAGTGGAGGTTCACATGGATCTATCCGATGTACCTCTTCGACGAGGACGACCAGGGCAACCTTACCTACGGACACCATCCGTTCACGTCTCCCTGGCCAGAGGACATGCACCTGATCGACGATCAGCCCTACGAGGTGAGGGCACGTTCGTACGACTGCGTTTTGAACGGGATTGAAATCGCGGGCGGCAGCATCCGCATCCACGACCGCGCTTTGCAGGAGCGCGTTTTTGGGATTCTCGGCATGAGCCGCGAGAAGATCCACTCGCAGTTCGGTCACTTACTCGACGCATTCGAGTACGGGGTCCCACCGCACGGAGGGATCGCTTCCGGCATCGACCGCTTGTTGATGGCCATTGCCGGCACGGACAACATCCGCGACGTGGTTGCGTTTCCGAAGACCCAGAGCCACCAGGACCTGATGCTTGGCGCTCCGAGCCCTGTCGAGCCGGCGCAGCTGGACGAGCTCCACATCCAGATCAAGCGAAAGAGCAAGACTCGTAACGTTGGGGGGCTTCCGAAGGGGCGCGGGTGACGGCGCCTCCCGCGACTGTTTCGGAGGCTCCTAAGCCTGCGGCTTGGCGACCCCAAAGGTTCGCTTTTTCCGGCGATCCCCCTCGTACTATTACTGCGCTTCCGAAGGGGCGCGGGTGCAGTGCGCGTTGCCCAACAGTCGATAGTTCGGGACCCCAGAGTCCGGATCGCCAACCAAATGCCCGCTCGACGGGACTTGGGAAGCCAAGGCAGGGGACCCACCTGAGTTCGCTCAGGACAACCCACCCCCGCGTCCCGGAGGGAGCCTGATCTCCGCGGTTCCGCCCGGCCTGATCGTGGCCGTGCTGGCGGTGCTGATCCTCTCGCAGCTCTTCTACGCGTTCTTGCCCTTCCGGCGGCGGGCTTATGTTCCTGTCCTTTTGCTGACGGCGGTCGGGTTTGGGCTCGGCCAGGCTTGGGACTACGTGGGCCTGCCCTCGGTGCGGCTGGGCCAGGCCAACATGCTGCCCGCGATCGTTTTGGCCCTGCTGCTTCAGCCTCTGGCCCGCTTCATCCGCCCGTCCCGACGTGCGCCCAACGAGCCCCCAAGCGCCACGCCTGGTCGTTAGGCCGGTTCCCTCCCGCTAAACCGGCGTTGCCAGGGTGGCCGGGTGGGTCCCCTCTCATATCATTGCGGGTGTTTGCCGGCTCCGCCCAGGGGGTATCAGCTTTGCAGAACCTGATGTGGTCCGCGTTCGGGGTTGCCGCCCTCATCGTGGCGATCGCGCTGGCCGCCATGCTGTGGCGATTGCGCGGAACCCTGGGAGCGGTCGAGGAGCTTCTGAACACAACCAATGAGGAGATGAAGGAGACGCTGCCCGAAGTTCGGCAAACAATCGAGAACGTGAGCGACATCACGTCCAATGTCAACGTGGCGATGAAGGTGGGGGGTAATGGGGCCCAAGCAGTTGGGCGCGCGGTGAGCGCGGCGGTTCACGGCGTGAAGGTTGCGGGCGAAAGCCTTGTTCGCTCGGTATTAGGAGGATGGTGACGGATGGCCGATGAGAAAAGCGGCGGCGGCGGTATTGGATGGTTCATCCTTGGCGGTTTGATCGGCTTCGCAGCGGGGGCATATGTCGCGTCCGGCCCAGGTCGCGGACAGGTAGACAACCTGCGCACCAAGACGATCGAGCTCACTGCGAGTGAGCCCGTGCAGAGAGCCAAGCAAGCAGCGCAGCGGGCGCGCGAGATGGTCACCGACCCGGACCACCCGGTGGGGAAGGCCATCCAGGACGGCGTTGCCGCGGCCAAGCGCCGCCGCGAAGAGCTCGAGGCAGCGGCGGCTCGCAAGCTGGGCGAGGTGATCAACGGCGACGGCGACAAGGCGCCCAAAGGCGAGTAGGACAACCACAGGATTGGCCAAGCGCGATCTCGCTGAGCTCAAGATCCCGGCGTCGCCGGATTTCATTCCGGTGGCGAAGCGCGTGGCGACCACGCTTGGGGGCCAGCTCGGGCTCAGCCTCGTCGACCTCGACGAGCTCACGATCGCGCTTACGCAGGCCTGCGACAGTGCGATCAAGGCGGCGCAAGACTGGGGCGGACCCGCCGGCCTCAAGCTGACCTACTTCGCCACCAACCGGGCATTGGTGGTGGACGTCGACCTTCTCCCTGGCGAGATGCATGCCGTTGGGGCCCGGGCTCGTGAGCCCGAGGAGGATGCAGAGCTGCAGAGGCTTGCGTACGAGATGATTCGCTGCTTCGTGGACGACTTCCGCCCGCAGGTCGAACCCCGCACAGGGCACGTCCACTATCGGATGGTCAAATACATAGCGGGCTGAGAGCCCCCCAAACTAGAGCCTGCATTGGCCTCAGCGCCGCGGATGTCCCGCGAGGAGTTACGGGCGCTCCATCGCCGCTATCGGGACAGCAAGGACCCGGCCGAGCGCGACCGGCTGCGAGCGCAGCTCGTCGACGCCTACCACGACTTCGTGTACTTCCTCGCGCGCAAGTTCCAGTACCGCGGCGAGCCCCTCGACGATATCGTCCAGGTCGGCTATCTCGGCCTCATCAAGGCCATCGAGCGCTTCGACCCCGACCTGGGTTACGAGTTCACCACGTTTGCGACGCTCACCGTGGCGGGTGAGATCAAGCGCCACTTTCGGGATAAGGGCACCGCCATCCGCTTTCCGCGCCGCCTGCAGGAGCTGCACGCGTCAGTAGTGCGCGTCAACGAGGAGATGAAGAACCAGCTCGGTCGTGAGCCCACGGTCGCCGAGCTTGCTGACCGGTTGGGGGTACCGACGGAGGACGTGACCGAGGCGATCGAAATGGGCCCGGCCTACATGCCGCAGTCGCTCGACCAGCCGGTCGGATCGAAGGACGGGGAGGACCAGCGTGCGATCGCGGACCAAATCGGCGGCGAGGACCCGGAACTAGACCGCGTCGAGATGCGCGACCTCCTCGACCGCGCCATGCAGCATCTGACACCGCGCGAGCGGGCGATCATGGCCATGCGCTTCTACGAAGAGATGTCACAGTCTGAGATTGCGCGGCGGTTGGGCATCAGCCAGATGCACGTATCCCGCCTGCAGCGTGCCGCGCTGGAACAGCTTCGGAAATACGTGCCCCAGGAAGCGACCTGACCGGAAACGGCCATGGCGCTGATTGAATCACGGGCTCCGTCGGACCCCCTGGTGCTCTTTCGCCGTTGGTACCGCGAAGCCGAACGCGCGGGCGGCCCTCAGCCTGACGCGATGACCCTCGCCACAGCCAGCGCCGACGGCACGCCCTCTGCGCGCTTTGTCCTTTTCAAAGGTCTCGCGGACGGAGCGTTCCTCTTCTACTCCAACTACGACAGCCGCAAGGGCCGCGACCTCGCTGCCAACAGCCGCGCAGCGTTGGTCTTCTACTGGCCTCTCACACGTCATCAGGTGAGGGTCTACGGCACTGTGCGGCGGCTGGGCCGCGCTGCTTCAGCCGCGTACTTCCGCAGCCGCCCACGCGGCGCGCAGCTGTCCGCGCTGGCCTCACGGCAGAGCCGCGTCATCGCATCGCGTGCACCGCTCGAAACCGCGGTCGTAGAGCTGGACCGGCGGTATCCCGGCAATGTCCCGCTGCCGAGCGATTGGGGCGGCTATGCGCTGCGCCCGCGGTGGATCGAGTTCTGGGAAAACCGGCCTGATCGGCTTCACGACCGGCTCCGCTACACACGGACGCAATCAGTAAGGCCCATCGTGCCCGCGCTCGCGCGCCGGGCAGCCGGTTGGCGGCTGGAGCGGCTCGCACCGTAAGCTAGTCCCGCCCCGTCATGACCGGGAACGAGATCCGCAGACGTTTTCTAGAGCATTTCGAGAGCCGGGAGCACAAGGTCCTCCCCAGCGCGCCACTGGTGCCGCATGGGGACCCGAGCACGCTCTTCATCTCGGCCGGAATGCAGCCGCTCCAGCCCTACTACCTGGGCTTGAGCCAACCGCCCGCGCCCAGGCTCGTGACCTGCCAGAAGTGCCTGCGCACGGGCGACATCGAGGAGGTGGGGAAGACCGACCGCCACCTCACGTTCTTCGAGATGCTTGGCAACTTCACACCGACCGGTGTCTACTTCAAGGAGACCGCCATCCCACTTGCGTGGGAGCTCGTCACCGAGGGCTTCAACATGCCCGCCGAAAGGCTGCGCGTCACGATTCACCCGACCGATGACGAGGCTTACAAGGTCTGGACCGAGAGCACCGGGGTGGCGCCGGCTCACATCACCCGGCTCGCGGACAACTGGTGGGGCTTAGGCCGCGGTCCGTGCGGCCCTGATTCCGAGATCTGGTGGGACCGCGGCGCGCAGGTCGGCTGCGGCCGGCCTGACTGCGTGCCTGATCACTGCGAACGCTTCGTGGAGTTCTGGAATCTCGTTTTCCCTCAGTTCGATCAGCAAGCCAACGGCAGCCTGGTTCCATTGGAGCACCCGGCGATCGACACCGGCATGGGCCTCGAGCGCATTTCCTACATCCTTCAGGGCAAGGCCAATGTCTTCGAAGCCGACATCCTCGAGCCACTTGTCGATTTCGTCCGGCAGTCAAGCCCAAATCCGACGAGCCTGTCCGAGCGAATCATTGCGGACCACATCCGTGCGGCAACTTTCTGCATCGCCGACGGCGTCACCCCCTCCAACGAGGGTCGCGGCTATGTGCTCCGGCGGCTCATCCGCCGCGCGGCGCTGCACGCACGCCGGGTAGGGCTCGTCACGCCGCTGGACAAAGGCGCTGCGGTTGCGGTCGCGATGTTCCGCGACCACTACCCCGAACTGAAGGCTCGGGCGGCTTTCATCGCTGAGACCGTTAAGGTCGAGAGCGATCGCTTCCAGCACACCCTGGAGGAGGGCATGGAGCAGTTCGAGAAAGTCATCACGCGGCACCCAAAGGTCGTTGCGGGTGGGGACGCGTTTCGCCTGCATGATACGTTCGGTTTCCCACTCGAGCTCACCCGAGAGCTGGCCGTTGAGCGTGGCATCGAAGTCGATGAGGAGGGTTTCAAGGCGGCGATGGATGCCCAGCGCGAACGTTCCCGCGGCACCATCCCGCAGCATTGGGTCGCGGCCACGGACCTGCCGAAGTCAGAGTTCACCGGCCACGCCGAGCTGGCGACCGACACCAAGCTCGCTGCACTGCGCAGGGATGGGAGGTCAACTGACGTCGCGGCCGAGGGCGACATGGTCGAGGTCTTCGTCGAGCGGACTCCCTTCTATGCCGAGTCGGGTGGCCAGGTCGGCGACGCCGGCACCATCACCACGCCGAGCGGCCTCGTCAGGGTCGAGGACACGCAGAAGCCCGCAGACGGCGTGATCGCGCATCTGGGCACGGTGGTCACCGGTGAGGTCCACGTTGGTGAGAAAGCCGCGGCGGCGGTGGATGCCCCGCGGCGCCGCCAGATCGCGCGCCACCACTCGGCCACCCACCTGCTGCATAAGGCGCTGCGTGAGACGCTCGGCGACCAGGTGATACAGAAGGGCTCGTGGGTGGGACCCGACCACACCACCTTCGACATCCCGCTCAATCGCGCCATCACCAAGGACGAGCTGACGCACGTCAACCGCCGGGTGATGGACAAGGTTCGCGCCGCGCTTCCATTCCACGAGAGCCACCTGCCCTACAAGGAGGCAATCGCGAAGGGCGCGATGCACCTGTTCGAGGAGAAGTACGGCGAAGTGGTCAGGGTCGTGTGTTTCGGGGATTGGACTTGCGAGCTGTGCGGCGGCACCCACGTGATGAACACCGCGGACGTCGGCCCGGCGGTCATCCTTTCGGAATCGAGCATCGGCTCAGGGCTGCGACGCATCGACATGGTGGTGGGTGAGGCCGCGGACGACCTCGTCCGTCGCGACCGCCACCTCCTCACAGAGCTCGCGCGATCATTCAACGTAAGCCCGGATCAGCTGCCAGAGCGCGTGCAGGCGCTGCGCGATCAGGTCAAGGAAGCGGAGCGTCAGGGGGGAAGGCTGCGCGACGAGCTCACGGCGGCGCGAATCAAGGGCCGCGACGGAATGGATGTCAAGCACGGCCGCGTGCCCTACGTCACCGAGTTCGTCGAGGCGTCGACCATCGATGAGCTGGCAGCGTACGCAGACCGGTATCTCGAGGTCGTCAAGTCCGGCGTCGTAACCGTTGTGGCCGGTGAGATGTTCGTAATCAAGGTGTCGAAGGACTTGACTCCTCAATACGATGCCAACCGCCTCAAGACGCTGTTCGGTACCGGCGGCGGCCCCGCGCACCTGGTGCGCGGCAAGCTCACCGTACCCGCCGAGGAAGCCTTCAGGCGCCTCGAGCAAGCCTTGGGAGCCGAGCCGGCGTGACCAAGTTCAAGTTCCTTCGCAGCCGTTCCGACTACTACCGGCACTTCACCGTGCTCGACATCGGCACCGACCTCATCAAGGTTCTCATCGTCCGGCGTGAGGGTCCTGACGGCCGGATCCTGGGCGTGGGCCGCGAGCCGCAGGCCCCAGCCACCATGTCGGGCGGGGCCATCGCCGACCTGGAAGCGGTCATGCAGTCGTGCAACACCGCCTTGGAGGCCGCGGAGAACATGGCGCGCACAGTGCCGGGCCAGGTCGTGGTCGGGATCGCCGGCGAGCTGATCAAGGGCTTCTCGTCGACGATCGCCTACCCGCGGGCGTCGAGCAAGACGCGGGTCAGGTCGGGCGAGATCCACAACATGCTGCAGATGGTGCAGCGGCGTGCGCTCCGCGAGGCTCAGCACCTGCTGGAGATGGAGCGCAGCTACGGGCAGCTCGAAGCGCGGCTGGTGCATTCGGCGATCACCAACGTCAGGGTCGACGGCTATCCGGTCACCAACCCTGTGGGGTTCACCGGCAAGAATCTCGAGCTCACCGTCTTCAACACGTTCGCTCCCATGACACACATCGATGCTGTCGAGACTGTTGTGCGCGAGCTGGACCTCGAGTTGGCGGCCGCGGTGGCGCAGCCTTACGCGCTGGCCCGTGCCTGTGCCAACGAAGAGATTTGGGCCGAAGGCGGGCTGTTCGTCGACGTGGGCGGCGGCACCACCGACGTGGCGCTGCTCCGAGACGGCGGGGTCGAAGGGACGCGCATGTTCAACCTCGGTGGCCGTGCCTTCACGCGGCGTCTTGCGCTTGCTTTTGGTTTGAGCTACGAGGAGGCTGAAGCCCGCAAGCTCCGGCATTCTGAGGGTCTGCTCTCGGCTGAGCAGCATCGCCAGGTCTCAGAGTTGTTGACCGCCGACGCTGAGGTCCTCCTGCAGGGCCTTGCCATGAGCGTGAAAGAGCTCTCTCGCGGGGAGCGCCTGCCCACCAACATCTATCTGTGTGGCGGCGGCAGCCTACTTCCGGAGCTGACGCTGGAAATGGCCAAGAACACCTGGTCCGCCAGCCTGCCCTTCCCGCGCGAGCCGCACGTTCGACACCTGCTACCAGCAGATGTGCGCAACCTGACCGACGCCACGGGCCAGCTTTCCAGCCCACAGGACGTCGCTCCGATGGGACTGGCCAACCACGCTTTGAGGACCGAAGCGGAGGAGCGCGACACCGTAAACTCCGTCATGCGCCGGGTCCTAAGCTCTATAAAGGTCTAGCGAGACCCCCTCCAGGAGATTTGTAAACGCCATGGCAGCGAATCCGATTTACGTCGAAACCGAGGAGGAGATCCCCGAGGTCGTCGAGCGGCTTCGCCGCGTCAGCGGCGAGGAGACGATGGTCGTTCTGCCCACTCGCTCTCGCATCGGGCAAAGCCGTTTCAACCTCCAGCTGCTGCGGAACTATGCCTCGAGGCTGGGCAAGCGGGTTACCGTCGTGTGCGACGACCCTGCGGTGCAGAAGATGGCTTCCGAGTCCGGTTTCGCCGTTTTCGGCGCCGTCAGCGCGGAGGGCGAGGGCGTGCCGTCTGAGCCACCGCCGCCGCCGCCAATCAGGCACTGGTGGTCGCGAGCGAGAGAAACCCAGCAGGCGGCAAGGATCGCGGTTGGCGCTCAGAGCAAGCTCATCTCGAAGAGCGCGACGGCTCTGAAGCCAGGGCGTTTCCTTCTTTACGTGAGCGCAGCGATGGTGATGCTCTTTGGTCTGTTTGCTTTCGCCGTCTACGTGCCGTCGGCGTCGGTGACCCTGATCGCACAGGCGCAGCCCTTCTCTCAGAGGGACGTGGAGATCCAGGCCGAGCCGGGCAAGCCGCCGATTCGCGTGCGCGGGAACGTCATCTCCCGGTCCAACTCGCAGGGCTTCAAGGCCACCGGCCTGAGCGTGGTGAACGCGGCCCAGGCATACGGCAAGGTGAAGTACACGAACAACTTGTCGAAGCCGAGGCTCGACCCGTCGCCGGGGCTGAGCTTTCCTTACGGACAGCGCTTGCTGAACACCGACGGCATCACATTCGCCCAAACGTCTCCGGCCACTTTGGTCACCTGGGGCGGTGGAACGGCGATGGTTGACGTGATCGCCATCAAGCCGGGCATTGCCGGCAACGTGGGCTCGGACACCATCACGACGATTGTCGATTGCTGCGGTCCATACGACCCGACTAAAGTGCTGGCAAACAACCCTCAGGCGACCGGCGGGGGAGTGGACGCCTCCTCCCAGCCCCTCATGACCCAGGGCGACTTCGACGACGCGCGCGCCCAGCTCGAGCAGGGGCTCCGCCAGAGCATCGCTCAGGAGCTCGCCGGTGCTGGCCAGCCCGGGGAGAAGCTGAGCGAGACCATCGTCTACGGCGCCCCGGATTTCAACACCGACCACCGGCCCGGCGACAACGTGCCCAACTTCAGCGGGACGATGACACTCCAGGGTGAGGGCGATTTCTACATCGACTCGGACGTACAGAAGGCCTACTCGGCCTACCTCGCCCAGCGTGTGCCGTCCGACCAGCAGCTCCTCATCGAGAGCGGCGTCAAGGTCGACTACCGGGTCCTGAACGCGAGCTACGGCGGCCACCTCACCTTCCTCGGCAACGCGATCGCGTTCGTCGCGCCGCGCTTGGACCAGGCCAAGATCCGGGCCTCGATCGTGGGCCGGCCGCTGGCGCAAGCGCGGTTCTACCTGGAGCATCTCCCCATTCGCTCGGTCAACATCCAGGAGCGGCCGACGGCGCTGCCCTTGATGCCACTGCTCGTGAGCCGCATCACGCTGCACTACGTGGTCGAGCCGGGCGCCACCCAGAGCACGCTCGGACCGACAACGCCTGGACCGGCCAAGTCGCCACCCGCATCGCCGTGAGGATCTTGGCGGTCGACCCCGGGTCGAAACGGGTCGGCCTCGCCCTCAGCGATCCGACCGGCACCATCGCCCAGGCCCTGACGACCGTCGCCGCCGAGCCGTCGGAAAGTCTCGCCGCCCGGTTGGCGCAGATCGCGAGCAACCATGACGCGGCTCGGATCGTGGTTGGGCTGCCTCGTCGGCTGGACGGCTCGAGCGGTCCAGAGGCGGCCGCGGCGCGGGAGCTCGCCGATGAACTGCGGCGCGCTTCTGGACGGCCTGTGGAGCTGGTCGACGAGCGGCTGACGACTGCCGCGGCGGAAAGGGCCCTGATCGCAGGCGGCGTGCGACGCGAGAAGCGGCGCCAGAGTGTCGACCGCGTCGCCGCCACTCTGCTGCTGCAGGCACACCTGGATCTCCGGAACCGACATGGCCGGGCGCGCGCAGGGCGCTGACAGCGGGCCGCCGCAGCCGGTCACGCTCATCGACGAGTCGGGGCGCGAGCGCCAGTTCCGTCTGCACGATGCCTTCGAGCTCGAGGGCGCTACCTACTACCTTGTTGAGGGCGTCGAGGACCCCTCCCAGGTGCTGCTCCTCCGAGAGGGCGCCAGCGCCCTCGAGACGGTGGACGGCGATGAGTTCCAGCGCGTGATCGCCGCGCTGGAGGCGGACGAGGTGGATTGAAGCGACTCTTGCTTGTCGTCGTGCTGATCGCCGCGCTGGGGTTTGGTACATCACGCGCCTACGACTGGTGGAACTACAACGTGTACACCCCGGTCTCAAGCACCAGTCAACAGGTCTTGTTCCACATCGACCGCGGCGAGCTTCCGGCCCAGGTCACCGACGGCCTGGTCGCCCTGCACCTGATCCGGGACGCCACAGTCTTCGGGTGGTACCTCCGGCTGACCGGCGCGGGCTCCAGGTTCGAGGCCGGCTCGTTCATCCTCGATCGCGACATGAATATGGCCCAGATCGCCGACGCGCTGCAGAACAGCAAGCCGGATGAGGTCGGCGTCACCATCCCGGAGGGCTACCCGCTCTGGTACCAGGCCCAGTACGTGGAGAGGGCGGGAATTGGGACGGCGGCTGATTACCTGGCCGCGGCGGCCGACCCGTCCTGGGGCGGGCGGTACGACTTCCTCGGCTCTCGTCCCGCCGGTGCCAAACCGGCGCTCGAAGGCTACCTGTTCCCCGACACGTACCTGGTCACGCCAGGTGATGGCGTGCGGGGGCTGATCATCGCCCAGCTCGACCAGTTTGGCAAAGTCTTCGGACCAGACCTGCGCGCGGCGATCGCCCAGCCGGCGCAGGGCCGGCCCGCGGAGACTGTGGAGTCGATCGTCATCCTCGCCTCGATGGTCGATCGTGAAGCCAATCGCGACCCCGATCGCGGCAACGTGTGCAGCGTCTACTACAACCGCTTGCAGCGGAACATACCGCTCGGCGTCGACGCCACCCTCCTCTACGGGCTCGGGAGGCTGAGTCCCGAGCCCACGGGAACGGAGCTGCAGAAAGAGCACGGGCCCTACAACACCCGCGTCCATGCCGGCCTCCCGCCAGGGCCAATCAGCAATCCCGGCAAGGCGGCCCTTCTGGCCTGCATCAACCCGCCGGCAACTGCTTACCTCTACTACTTCACCGATCGCGTCGGGACCACGCATTTCGAGACCAACGAGCAGGACTTCCAGCGCGATATTCAGAAGTACGGACTGAGCGGCAGCTGAGGGTTTTTCTACTCGGCCACGGCATCTCCTATTCGCGAAGCCCGGCCATGCACAACGCGGCCTTTCGCGCGCTCGGTCTCGATTGGAGGTACGAGCTCCTTGACATTGAGCACGAGGGGCTGTCGAAAGCCGTCGCGGGCCTCAGCGCGCGAGATGTCGCTGGCGCGAACGTGACCGTCCCGTACAAGGTCGCTGTCATGCAGCACCTAGCAGGTCTCGAAGCCGACGCGCTTCGCGCCCACGCGGTCAACACCATCATTCGCGACGGGGAACGACTGGTTGGCGACAACACCGACGTGGCCGCCATCCGGGCCGCCGTCGCCGGGCTGCGCGTGGAGCCGAGGGGCGCTGATGTGGTTGTCCTGGGCGCGGGGGGATCCGCACGAGCGGCAGCGGTTGCGCTCGAGGGCGCGCACATCACGTTCGTGTCGAGGCACCCCGAGGACGTCGAGCTGCCCGGGAAGGTGGTCGGCTGGAGTGATCCGTCGTGGTCGCGTCTCGTGCGCACGTCGGCGCTCCTCATCAACGCCACACCGCTGGGCCGGCGCGACGAGATGCCGCTGCCGCCTCGCGCGCTGCCAACAGACGGCGCTGTGATCGATCTCGTCTACGTCGACGGCGGTACGCCCCTCGTGCGGAAGGCTCGGTCACTTGGTCTGCGTGCCGCCGACGGGTGGGGAGTCCTCCTGGCCCAAGGCGCACGATCGTTCGAGCTGTGGACCGGCAGGCCGGCGCCTCTCGACGTGATGCGCGAGGCTTTGCAGGCGTGAGCTGGATCCTGATTACGATCGCATGGGGCCTGCTGGGAGCCGGCGCCGGCTGGGTGGTGCGTTGGGGTTCAATGCGCCTGGCCCTTCTCGAAGGGCTCGCGCCGGGCAACAAGCCGTGGCAGGTGTTCGGACCACCGATCCTGTCGGCGGCGCTCTTCGCCGCCTTCGCCTTCACGCTCGGACCGTTCCCACCACTCCTCATACGAAGCGTGTTCTCGTTGGTGCTGGTGCAGGTGATCTTCTTCGACTTCGAGCACCGGTTGATCCTGGACCGCGTGATGTTCCCGTCGATGCTTGTGGCGCTCATCGTGAGCCTGTTTACCAACCCTTGGTGGGCAGGGATCGCGACCGCGGTCGGCGCCGGCTTGGTGTTCCTGCTCCTGGCGCTGGCGGGCTCAGCCCTGTTCAAGGCCGAGGCGCTTGGATATACCTGGCCGCGGGCGCGCTGATCGCCCTGTTCCAATTGCGATGACGAGCGGTGCGGGTGGGCTTGCGCCTCGGCTCCTGGCGCTGGGGTACGCTACGCCCGATGACATCTGAGCTGCTCCCCGGCGAGAACCTGATTCTCAAAGACCACCCACATTGGGTCGTCGTGGCAAAGGCGTTCGCGCTCCCGATCGTGGTCCTAGTCTTGATGGGCCTTATCGATTACTTCGTCCACGTCGACTTCTTCCGCCGCAGCGCCAAGATCGTTGCGACGCTCATCCTCGTCGCGATCGCGGGTCTGTGGGTGATCGTGGTCTGGATCCGCTGGCAGGCCACCGCCTACACGCTTACCGACCAGCGCATCAAGATCGAAACCGGCGTTTTCGGCCGTCAGTCGAAGATGATCCCCATCGACAGGATCCAGGACTGCACCACCAGGCAGACCCTCATCGGCCGCATTCTCGGCTACGGTCGCGTGGAGGTGGACGCCGCAGGCGCCCAGGGCGCTGAGGTCCTGGACCACCTGCCCAACCCGGGATTTTTCCGGGATCAGGTCTTCGTGCAGTCGGAGCGGCGCCGAGGGGGCGCCTCGGGCGCTCCGGCCCACCCCAGCGGCCTCTAGCGTCTGAACGCCCGAACTCTGGCGCTCATCGGCTTCATGGGTTCCGGCAAGAGTGCGCTCGGTGCGCTGGTCGCGGAGCAGGCCGGCGTTCCCTTCCTCGACCTCGACCTCATGATCGAGAACGAGGCGGGCATGAGCATCGCGGACATCGTCGCGACCAGCGGCGAAGCCGCCTTTCGCGCGCTCGAGTCACGCCTACTGCCAGAGGCGCTGCAGCCCGGAGCTGTAGCGGCGCTTGGCGGCGGCGCAGCGGTGGACGATTCCAACTGGCGATTGATCGGCGAGCGTGCGCTCTCGGTTTTCGTGGATGTTTCCTTCCAGCGTTTGTGGGAAAGGATCGCGGGTGCACCGCACCGGCCCCTGGCTGCAGGCCGCTCGCGCGCCGACATGAATGCTTTGTTTCAGCAGCGTCTACCGCGTTATGAGCAGTCCACCTACCGCGTCGATGGCGATCGGCCCCTCGCCGACATTGCTGTCGAGGTCCTCAAGCTTTGGCGAAAGTAGCTGGTGCCCTCCCCCCTGAGCAGGGGGGTGACTCCGGGCGCTTCGCCAGGCCCGGCGCCCTGAGGCAGGGAGGTGTCTCCGGGCGCTTCGCTAGGCCCGGCGCCTTGAGGGGGGAGATCCCCCCTCAGACGGGTGGGGCAGGGGTGGGGGCGTGGTCCGCCTGATCGTCGACGCGCCGCACGGTAGCTACCCGGTGCTGATCGGTGGCAGCTCCCTTCGCGAGGTGCGCAGCGTCGTCTCCCGTCTCGATCCCACCGGCGCGGCGATCGTGACCGACGCCAACGTCGCGCCCTGGGCTGAACGCGTGGCCAGGGCACTCAAACCGCTCCGACTCAAAACGTCAATCCACATCGTCCCTGTGGGGGAGAGCTCGAAATCCATGGCCGCGCTGTCGGACCTGCTCCGGTCTCTAGAAAGCCACAGACTCGAGCGTTCGGGCGTCATCATCGCCGTGGGCGGTGGCACAGTCGGTGACATGGCCGGCTTTGCCGCCGCGATCTGGCAGCGAGGCGTGCACCTGGTCGCCGTGCCCACGACCCTCCTCGCGATGGTCGACTCCAGCATTGGCGGCAAGACCGGTGTCAACGGCCTCCGCTCCAAGAACGCGATCGGCGCCTTCTGGCAGCCGTCCGCCGTGATCTCGGACCTGGCCTGCCTCGAAACGCTGCCGCCCACGCGATACCGGGAAGCGTATGCCGAGGTTGTAAAGTACGGCGTCGCCATGGACCGGGGCCTGTTCAACCTCCTACAAAAGGACAGCGCGCGCCTGCTCGCGGCCGAGCCCGCTTCTCTCGAACAAGTCGTGGCTCGATGCGTTACGAACAAGGCTCTGATCGTGGCGAGAGATGAGCGCGACCGCGGGCCGCGTGCGATCCTCAACTACGGGCATACCGCCGCACACGCGCTGGAGGCCGCCAGTCGCTTTCGGATCTCCCACGGTCGGGCGGTCG